>OGRL01002376.1_pt1 | contig 12605 bp, 16 predicted proteins | sample 1553481 | NCBI WGS metagenome assembly OGRL01 (sample SAMEA2580036, study PRJEB22360) | human gut metagenome
TAACCTAATTCTAGCTATCTCTTGTAAATTTTCTGGTAGACTACTTATACCTATCGTATCTTGGATAAGCTTTATATTTTCTATCTGTCTAACAGATGCATTTACAGTTTTTGAAAGATTTGCAGTTTCACAATTAACTATACGATTTACATTATTTCTCATAGCCTTCACTATTTTCGTATTTTGTAGGCTTAAAAGGGCATTGTGTGCTCCTATTATACTAAGTAAATCTGATATTTGTTCACTTTCTTTTAAGTATACTACAAAGTTATTTTTTCTTGAAACAACCTTACAGTTGAATCCAACCTCGTTCTGAATGTCCTGCGTAAATTCGCCTACAACTGTTCCCGGCATAGATACCGGCTGGAACATCTCTTTGTTGTATCCGAGCATATCGATCAGTTCATAATCCCAGTCATTTGTCGTCGGATTCACAAGCTGTCCTGTTGTCGCATTTGTATATTCATTTTTCTTCACACCTGTCAGCAGGAAATGGAAGTAATCCGGAATCATCAGGATTGCTTTTGCCTGTGCAACGCTCTTGCCGCGAATCAGGTCGACAACGAGTTTCACCTTAGTGGGGGAGATTCTGATATATTTTGCTACCGCTCTGGGACGCATATCTTTTGTTGCCTGTCTCTTTGCGGCTTTTTCTCTTTCACGTGTTGCCATCTTTATCCTCCTCCCTTATCTCTTCTTGGCGGCCTTATCGCCCGCATGGCCTCTGTAGGTGCGGGTGGGAGCAAATTCGCCCAGCTTATGGCCGACCATATCTTCTGTTACATATACCGGCACGTGTTTTCTTCCGTCATGGACAGCGATTGTGTGTCCTACGAAGGACGGGAAGATTGTAGAACGGCGTGACCAGGTTTTGATAACGGATTTGTCATTTGCAGCGTTTAATGCGTCTACTTTTTTAAGTAAGCTGGCATCTGCAAAAGGTCCTTTTTTCAGTGAACGAGACATGCTTAATCCTCCTTATTATTTCGATAATGCTTTTCCATCGCGTCTTCTTACGATGAGCTTGTTGGACGGTTTGTTTTTCTTTCTTGTCTTCAGACCAAGAGCAGGTTTTCCCCATGGAGTACATGGACCTGGACGACCGATACCGGTCTTTCCTTCACCACCACCATGTGGATGGTCATTCGGGTTCATTACGGAACCACGAACAGTAGGTCTGATACCCATGTTACGTTTACGTCCGGCTTTACCGATGTTAATCAGGTTGTGATCTCCGTTTCCAACGATACCAACAGATGCGCGGCATACGATCGGAACCATTCTCATTTCACCAGATGGCAGACGCAGTGTTGCGTATTTGCCTTCTTTAGCCATTAACTGAGCGCCGTTTCCAGCAGAACGAACCATCTGTCCGCCCTTTCCAGGATGAAGCTCAATGTTGTGTACCATAGTACCAACCGGGATAAGCTCTAATGGTAAGCAGTTACCAACACGAACTTCTGCATCAGCTCCGTTCATAACTTTCTGACCTACTTTTAAGCCTTCCGGTGCAAGGATATATGCTTTCTCGCCATCTACATAAGAGATTAAAGCGATGTTTGCTGTTCTGTTTGGATCATACTCGATGGAAACTACTGTTGCAGGGATTCCATCTTTTCTTCTCTTGAAGTCGATGATTCTGTATTTTCTTCTGCTTCCGCCTCCGCGGTGTCTAACTGTAATCTTACCCTGGTTGTTACGTCCAGCGTTTTTCTTTAAAGACACGGTAAGAGATTTCTCTGGTGTAGATTTTGTGATCTCTGAGAAATCGGAACCAGTCATATGTCTTCTAGACGGTGTATATGGGTTATAACTTTTGATTCCCATTTTTGTTCTCCTTTCAAATTTGTCCTCACGCTTTTGAATGCGTATACTCGCGATAATCAGAGTGCCGAGGATTCATAAGAAGCAAAGCTTCCGAAGTGGCACTCGTACCGCATGGGCTATCAATTAAAGTCCTTCGAAGATTTCGATATCTTTGCTGTCTTCTGTCAGAGCTACGATAGCTTTTTTGGTTTTAGCAGTTGTTCCAACTGTCATACCACGGCGTTTTTTCTTTCCATCCATATTCATGGTGTTAACGCTCTTTACTTTTGTTCCTTCGAACATTTTCTCTACAGCTTCTTTAATCTGAGATTTGTTTGCTTCCGGATGAACTAAGAAAGTGTATTTCTTTTCAGCCATTGCATTCATAGATTTTTCTGTAATCACTGGTTTCTTGATTACGTCATAGTACTTGATATCAGCCATTATGCATATACCTCCTCGATGGATGCTACAGCATCTTTGGTTACGATTACGGTGTTGTGGTTCATAACATCGTATACGTTGATAGTACTTGGAGTTGCAGTCTGAACATCAGTGATGTTTCTTGCGGAAAGGATTACGTTCTTGTCATCTGTTGCTGTGATAACCAGAGCTTTCTCAGCTTTCAGGTTTGTAAGAACTTTCTGCATTTCCTTTGTCTTAACATCTGCTAATGTAAGAGCATCAACAACTACTAATTTATTGTCCTGAACTTTGGAAGTCAGAGCAGATTTTAAAGCAGCTCTTCTTTCTTTCTTGTTCATTTTTACTTCATAATCTCTTGGTACCGGAGCGAATACAACACCGCCGCCAGTCCACTGTGGTGCACGGATGGAACCCTGTCTAGCATGACCTGTTCCTTTCTGTCTCCACGGTTTTCTTCCGCCGCCGCTTACTTCAGAACGTGTTTTAGCTTTCTGAGTACCCTGGCGATTATTTGCAAGCTGACGAACAACAGCAAGGTGAACAAGATGCTCATTGACTTCTACGCCGAATACTGCATCATTCAGTTCCATTGTTCCAACTTCGTTGCCTTCCATATTATAAACAGTTACGTTTGCCATTTGTGTGCTCCTCCTTTCTTATTATAAGGACTTTACTGTCTCTTTGATTGTAACCAAAGATTTCTTAGGTCCTGGAACAGCACCTTTAACTAACAGTAAGTTATTTTCTGTATCTACGCGTACAATCTCAAGGTTCTGTACAGTAACCTGAACATTTCCCATATGACCTGGCATGTGTTTTCCTTTGAATACCTTGCTCGGATCAGAACAAGCACCATTGGAACCTGCATGACGATGATATTTGGAACCGTGAGCCATAGGTCCTCTGGACTGTCCATGTCTCTTGATAGCACCCTGGAAACCTTTACCTTTGGAAACAGCAGTTACATCGATGTGATCGCCGTCTGCAAAGATATCAGTTTTAATTTCCTGTCCTACAGTGTATTCTGCAGCATTTTCAAATCTGAATTCTTTTACAAATCTCTTTGCTGCAACACCAGCTTTGTCAAAGTGACCTTTTTCCGGTTTGTTAACCAGTTTTTCTCTGATTTCGCCATAGCCCACCTGAACTGCAGCGTATCCATCGTTTTCCTCTGTCTTAACCTGAGTTACAACGCATGGACCAGCCTGTAAAACGGTTACCGGGATTAACTGGCCATCTTCATTGAAGATCTGAGTCATTCCGACTTTTGTAGCTAAAATAGCTTTCTTCATTTCTTTCTTCCTCCTTATAGCGGATTACCAAAAAGGCAATCATATAGTTTTTTGAAACGCCCAAAGGGCATTTAAAACGAGTTTAAATTATTTTGTTTTCATCTTGATATCGATGTTAACACCAGCAGGCATTTCCAGTCTGGAAAGTGCATCAACTGTTTTCTGAGTTGGTGTCAGGATATCGATAAGTCTCTTATGAGTTCTCTGCTCAAACTGCTCTCTGGAATCTTTGTATTTATGAACAGCTCTTAAGATTGTAATAACCTCTTTCTTAGTAGGAAGCGGAACCGGTCCACTTACCATTGCTCCGTTCTTCTTTACTGTCTCGATGATCTTTGCTGCAGATGCATCAACGAGCTGATGATCATATGCCTTTAATGTGATTCTCATTACCTGATTTGCCATAAAAAAAGTCTCCTCCTATTCGTACTCAATTATGCAGTACGACAAGCGGCGACTGTACACATCTCCGTGTGTGTCTTTCGACTTCTTTACACACGTCCATCCCGTTGATGGTTTCTGAACTTGTACAGTGACTTGTCGTCAGTTTCCTAACTTGACATTCGCTCCACGGAAAACCTGCCAGTGTGGCAGCAACCTCGCGCTTCATAGCTATCAATGTCACAGCAAGGATTAGTATATACGATGATTCTTCAGAATGCAAGCCTTTTTTTTTAATTTTTTTGATTTTTTTTAAAAAAGAAGAAAATGGCTCATTTCTGAACCATTTTCTTCTTATATAATAGGTACTTATTTTATTCTTCCATATCGTCCACATCACCACTGATGATATCCGAGTAATCAAACAGTGTAACCTTCGTGATGTCATCCTTAACGATATCCGGTGCATCACCGGCTTTCTTTACGCGGCTTGCAAGCTGCGCTGCGGAATAAGACGGCATCGCAAGGCTTCCAATGGTAACCGGCTCCTCTTCCTCTTCCGGAACCTCTTCGACCTTTCCGGCCGGATGCGGCTTTCTGTTTTCTTCAACCGTACGTTCTGCCATTTCCAGTCTGGAAAGCATATCTGCTTCTTCTGAAGTGGCTGCTGCAATCTCTTTCTTAAGTTCCGCATGAGCTTCACTTGCGGCAGTCTGTGCAGTCTGCTGTATGGCAGCCTTCTTTTTATTCTCCGAATAGCCTGTAACATCCTCTTCGTCAATTTCATCTACGAAACCGCCCGTACGGACCTTACGCTTATCTGCTTTTTTATTTTTGTGTTTTCGTGCCTTTTCTTCCTGAATGATCTCTTTTTCTTCTTCCTTCATTCTTCTGGCACGTGCTTTTTCTTCCTGCTTCAGTTCTTTCCTAGACTTCACATAACCCGGTTCCGGATCGTTCACATCTTCCTCAATATCATCCGGCTCTTTCTTCCAGAGCTCTGCGATCACATACAGGATGATCAGGAACAATACGACCAGACCAAGAATGATCAGGCCTTCAATACTTTCTGTAGCCACCATAAGATATCCCACATAGCCAATGGTAACTACAACTTTCGGAACATAATCTCCAACCTTAATGGTAAAAGTCTTTCCTCCGGAAACGGACTGATCTGTTACTGTTCCGGTTCCCTTGGAGGCATCGAGATTGGTGATCGTATATTTATATGTCTCGGAATCTTTCTGTACAAGGATCGGAGTACCTGCGCTGATCGCAGAACTCTTCTCCGGGATCGCATATGTAACAGATCCGACTGGGAGGTTCGTTGCCTTATCGGATTTATCCACGATCACTGTTCTCACCCCGAAGAACGGCGGAAGAACAAGTCCCAGTACACAGATCAGTGTGCATATCACAACAAAATGTACGATAAATTTCAATACTTTTGACATAGGTAATCTTCCTCTTTCATATTTGTAGGTACTTTGAAGCGGAAAGGGATACAGCGGGAATCGGTCTTCCTTTCCGTCTGTATCCCTTTATATTCCACGTCCGCAATGATTATCACGGACTGCTCTGTCTAAATTAATTACTGGTTGCTTAAATACTGTTCAATGCTCTCCATCGCTGCATTCTCATCATCACCGTTGGCAGACAGTGTAATCTCTTCTCCAGCGTCAAGTCCCAGAGTCATCATTCCCATAATGCTCTTTGCATTGACTCTTTTTTTGCCAATCTCAACATAAATTTCACTGTTAAACTGGCTTGCCACCTGAACAAGCTGTGCTACAGGTCTTGCCTCCAGTCCAGTGGATAAGTTGATAGTGATTGGTTTTTTAATCATAATAGCTCCTCCTTGTTCTCCCGCAGCTCATCTGCGATCTCACTCAGCTTGCGAAGCCGGTGATTCACACCTGATTTGCCCACCTGCGGATTCAACATCATACCTAATTCTTTCAGTGTGGCATCCGGATACTGCAGTCTCAGCCTGGCTATCTGTGCCAGTCCATCACTTAAGCTCTCAAAGCCGATAGTTCTGCTGATCAGCTGTATATCTTCCCCCTGTCTCACTGCCGCATTTACCGTTTTATTGATATTCGCAGCCTCACAGTTCACCTTACGGTTTACCGTGTTACGCATTTCCTTAAGTATCCGGATGTTCTCCAGATCCATAAGGGCTACGTTCGCCTCCATGACTGCCAGCATGTCAACGATCTGCGCGCCTTCCTTCACATAGACCACATATGATTTCTTGCGCACCACAATTTTAGCTTCTACGTGAAAACTGCGGATAATCCCCTGTAATTGTTCTGCTTTCCTGCTGTCCGGACACACGATCTCAAAATGATACCCTTTCTCTGGATCACTGATCGAACCGGACGACAAAAAAGTACCGCGAATAAATGCCCGCTTGCAACAGTTCATCTGAACCACAAGCGAATTATCCATTTCAAGTAAACCGGTTTCGTTATCCACAGAAAGCTTTGTCCCCTGCAGTACTTCCTCTGTTCTGGCAGGATCTGTAACCTCAACAAGATATACCTTACCCCGTTTGAGATGAGCCCCTTCCCGGATAACAATCGCTGTCTCTATATTAAAGGTTTTTCGCAATAATGTAAAGCTTTTTCTTGCAACTGCTTCATTTTCTGTCTGGATCCATAGTTTTCTGTTTCCATCCGACATTTTTTCCACACGGCCGCAGCCGCAGAGCAGTGCCGCCAGTTCTGCCACCTGACAGTGCCTGGCCAGACTAAGCTGTCCTGAAAGTTCTTCTTTGACTTTTCCTGAAAATGACATCCCGAACCCTCTTTTACTGTTTCCCTGCCACCCTTTTCATCGCGGCAGTTATTTTTTCAGAAGTCTGTCCTTCTCCGCATCCCTGTGCTCCAGGCGGATACCGTATTCATCCGATTTGGAAAGCCTGGAAAAAAGTTCTCTGGCAATAGTAACAGAACGATGTTTTCCCCCTGTACATCCGATACCGATCACAAGGCTTGTTTTCCCTTCTTTAATGTAGTTAGGGATCAGAAAACGGATCATATCCTCCAGTTTGTCCGCGAAGGCTTTCGCCGTATCACTGGCCATCACATAATTGAACACTTCATCGTCAAGGCCTGTCAGAGGACGCAGTTCATCCACATAATAGGGATTGGGAAGAAATCGCACATCAAACACAAGATCTGCATCTGCCGGGATTCCATACTTAAAGCCGAAGGAAAGCACAGAGATCATGATATTGCTGAACTCTCTGTCATCCACAAAGATCTTTTCGATTTCCTGGCGAAGCTCCCTAGTAAGCAGATGGCTGGTATCAATGATATAATCCGCACGTTTCCGGAGAAATTTTGTTTTCTCACGTTCCAGGCGGATTCCCTCATCCACTCTCCCTGCTCTTGCCAGCGGGTGGCTTCTTCTGGATTCTTTATAGCGTTTTACAAGGACAGAATCCTCTGCATCCATAAACAGGATCTCGTAATCATACCCGGTCTGCTTCATACGGTCCAGAACTACTTCCAGTTCATCAAGGGCACTTCCGCTTCTGGCATCGATCCCCAGAGCCACATTTCTAACATTTTCGCTCTGCATCTCAGGAAGAAGGGAAGCAAATTTTTCCAGAAGCTGGATTGGAAGATTATCCACGCAGAAATATCCCATATCCTCCAACATTTTAAGTGCAGCTGTTTTTCCTGCTCCTGACACACCTGTAACGATCACAAAACGCATAGTCTCTCTTCCTTTCCATTTCTTCTTCCGTTATCTGCAAAGCGTACATACGCATTCCTGTTCCCTCTGTTTCGTATCCTGGATACCTGAAAGCCGGACTACGCTGAGCCTTTTAGGTCTGTGCGATCGGATCCACAGACAAGTAAGTGGTATAATTATTTTGAAAACGATGTACCAGAAATGGTCATCAGGCTTCAAAATCACCCAGGAACTTCACCTCCGGTTCCAACGTAACTCCATATTTCTTATAAACGATATCCCTGACATTATCCATCAGCGTGCGGACATCCCTGGCAGTTGCACCGCCTGCATTGATCACAAAGCCACAGTGTTTCTCAGAAACCTGTGCACCACCTACCTGATATCCAGCAAGACCGCTGTCCATGATCAGCTTACCTGCAAAATATCCCTCCGGTCTCTTAAAGGTACTTCCAGCACTGGGATACTCCAACGGCTGTTTGGTGGTACGACGGATCGTCAGATCTTTCATGGTCTCACGGATCACTTCCGGATTTCCCTCCTTCAGCTGCAGCTTTGCTTCCAGCACGATATAACCTGCGGTTTTGATGATGCTGGTACGATATCCCAGTTCCAGTTTATCTGCCGGAAGGGTAACGATCTCTCCCTCCTCATCCATCACAGTTACCTCTGTGAGAACATCCTTCATCTCGCCGCCATAGGCACCTGCATTCATCACAACCGCACCGCCCATAGTTCCCGGGATCCCGCCTGCAAACTCAAAGCCTGTAAGAGCTGCATTTTTTGCTGCTGCTGCCACCGATGAAAGCAGCGCACCTGCCTGTACGGTGATCTCTGTTCCTTCTACGGTAACGGCAGACATATTTTTGTAGATCTGGATAACTGCTCCACGGTAACCGCCGTCTCCTACCAGAAGATTACTTCCATTTCCGAGGATAAAATAAGGGATCGCACTTTCTTTACAGATTTTTACGATACGCCCCACATCTGTGTCTTTATCCGGCATCAGAAAATAATCCGCCGGACCTCCGATCTTAAAAGTTGTATGACGGCTCATTGCTTCGCCTGTAAAAACACGTTCTTCTCCAAGAAGATCGCAGAACTTTTTTATGATTTCTGAATTCACTTTTTATTTCCTCAGTCTTTCTGTTTTATTTCTGTAAAGCAGACATTACTGTTCCGCCTTGACTTATGCTCATGAACTGGATCTGTCCGTGATCTGCGCTCAATTTCTCATTTGCTGTCAGCTGTGTGAAACGTTTCCGGCTGACAGTATATCCCGCACAACTTCTCCCGCCAGCAGATATCCCGCAGTCCCTGTCACAAAGGAAATATTTCCTTCGGCAGGCTTCTTCACCATAGTTCTTCTCCGTCTGAAAAGCTTTTCTTTTGCCGGTTGTTCTCTGGAATACAGTACTTTGAGTTTACGTATTCCCTGTTTACGCAGTTCTTTTTTTATGATCCTGGCCGCCGGGCATACTGTGGTCCTGCTGATATCCGCAACCTCAAGTCTAGACGGGTCTATCTTGTCCCCGATGTCCAGGCAGGAGATCACAGGCACACGTTCCTCCCTTGCTCTGCTGATCAGAAGCAGTTTTGACGACAGTGTTCCCATTGTATCCACAATATAATCAAAGGAACGCAATTCAAACATTCCCGCAGTCTCCTCATTATAAAAGGTTTCGTAGGTATGCACCAAAATATTCTCATCAATATCCCGGATTCTCTTCTTGGCCGCCTCTACCTTGCTCATTCCCAGAGTAGAATGAAGTGCCAGCACCTGGCTTCCGATATTCGTCAATGTGATCTTTTCATGATCGATCAGTGTCAGACTCCCCACACCGCAGCGCGCAAGTGACTCTGCCACCTGTGATCCGGCTCCGCCAAGACCGAATACTGCAATTTTCGCCCTGCTGAGTTTTTTTACACCTGTATTTCCAACGAGCAATTCCATACGTGAAAAAGCATCCTGCATATCCGTCCTCCTGACACTGTTTTTTCTTTTGATTGAGAAAGACAGCGCCTGTCCGCCGCTGTCCATATTCCTTTTTATTATACTATCTCTGTCCGTAAATGTACAGATATTCTTGTTTTTTAAGATTTTCGCATAAAAAATTTATATTTTCTCATACTATTCCCATACAATCCCACAAGGAGGTTCTGTCCATGCTTCAACAACTGATTCTGTGCTTTATCGGTTTCTGTGCCGGGATCATCGTTGCAGGAGGTGTCTCCGGACTGCTGATCGGCCTTTCCATTGTTCCCCGCTATGCAGGTATCACGCATACAGCTGACCAGATTTTTCTTTATGAAGATCTGACACTTCTGGGAACAGTTGCCGGAACCGTCGTCACCCTGTTTCCGATCAGAATTCCGCTGGGACCTTTTTTCCTGGCTGTCTGCGGAGTATTTTTCGGAATTTTCCTGGGCGGCTGGATCCTTGCACTGGCAGAGATCGCAAAAGTCTTTCCCGTCTTTGCCAGACGGCTGAAGCTCTCTCAGGGGCTTTCTCCGGTAATAATTTCCATTGCTGCCGGAAAAGCCCTGGGCTCCCTGTTTTATTATGCCATGGGCTGGATGTAATTCTTACTGTCACTCTACCATCTCACGAAAGGATTTTCCATATGCAAAATATCAACAAAAAAAAATATGAACAATATGTCAAGCAGCTTACTCCCACCCACAGTCTGCCACTGAATATGGCAAAAGCTTTTCTCACAGGCGGACTGATCTGTCTTCTTGGACAGGTTATCTTAAACACAGCACAGGCTCTCGGTGCAGATGCTTCCGATTCCAGAACCTGGTGTTCTGTCATTCTCATTCTCTTAAGCGTCCTTCTCACAGGCTTTGGTATTTATCCCAAAATCGGCAAATTCGGCGGTGCAGGAAGTCTTGTTCCCATTACCGGATTCGCCAACTCAGTGGCTGCATCCGCCATTGAGTTCCGGGCAGAAGGACAGGTTTTCGGCATAGGGTGCAAGATCTTTACTATTGCAGGCCCTGTGATCCTCTACGGCATCTTAAGCGCCTGGGGACTGGGTGTAATCTATTATATCCTAAAGATCCTGGAGGTGATATCATGAGCAAAAGTCTCAGACTTGGCGCAGCCAGCATTGCATTTTCACAGCCTTTGTATATCGAAAGCGCCGCATCCATCGTCAGTCAGAAAGAGGCGGACGGTCCTCTTGGAGATCTTTTTGACCTGGTCTGTAAAGATCCCATGTTTGGCTGTGACACCTGGGAATCTGCGGAAAGCACACTGCAGAAAGAAACTGCCACTCAGGCCATAAGCAAAGCCGGACTGAGCTCCGAAGATATCCATCTGATGTTCGCCGGAGATCTTCTCGCTCAGACATCAGCCACCTGTTTCGGCTCCGCTGGACTTGGAATTCCCTTTTACGGTCTTTACGGCGCCTGCTCCACCATAGGGGAAGCACTTTCTCTCGGTTCCCTTGCTCTGACCGCCGGATTCGGCACACGGGTCTTATGTGCCACTTCCAGCCATTTCGCAAGTGCGGAAAAAGAATTTCGTTTTCCCCTGGGATACGGAAACCAGCGGCCGTTTTCTGCCACCTGGACAGTAACCGGAAGCGGTGCCTGTATCCTAAGTACATCTCCTCCCGGAGAAAAAGCTCCTCTGCGCTCCGACAAAGGCTGTGCTGCTATCACCGGCCTTACTGCCGGCCGTGTGATGGATTACGGTCTCAGGGATTCCATGAACATGGGAGGCTGTATGGCTCCTGCGGCCTGCGATACCATTGCACGAAGCTTTTCGGATTTCGGGCGGACGCCTTCGGATTATGATGCCGTCTTTACCGGGGATCTGGGGATCATCGGGCAGAAAATTCTCCTGGATCTTCTGGAGGAACAAAATATCCGGCTTTCTCCCATTCATAAAGACTGCGGTATCCTGATCTATGACAATCCTTCTCAGGACACCCACGCAGGAGGAAGCGGCTGCGGCTGTTCTGCTGTAGTCCTTGCCTCCTATATCCTTCCGAAGATTGTATCCGGAGAATGGAAGCGGATCCTTTTTGTACCAACAGGAGCGCTTCTTTCCAAAGTAAGCTTTAATGAAGGTGACAGTATTCCGGGTATTGCCCACGGAGTTGTCATCGAGCATATGGAGGTATGAGCATGGATTACTTTAACGCATTCTGGTTTGGCGGCCTTGTCTGTGCCCTGATCCAGATCCTTCTGGACAAGACAAAGCTGATGCCTGGCCGTGTGATGGTACTTCTGGTATGTAGCGGCGCCCTGTTAAGTGCCGTTGGCGTCTACCGGCCGCTGGTGGATTTTGCAGGTGCCGGGGCCTCCGTCCCGTTGATCGGTTTCGGACATGTATTATGGGAGGGTATGAAAAAAGCCATTGAAGAAGACGGCATCCTTGGGCTTTTTACAGGAGGCTTCACTGCCTGTGCTGCCGGAGTTTCCTCCGCCCTGATCTTCTCTTATCTGGCCAGTTTTTTCTTCCGGCCGAAAATGAAAAAGTAAGGTTTCGAGAAAGGAGTTTTTTCTCATGAGCGATACTCTTTATCTTCAGCTGGATCAGAATATCGAAGTTACCAATCCCCATGTATACCTCCAGGACATTGCCGCCCTTTCCATGAGTGATCCAAAGATCCTCAACCGTCTCCGGGTCATGCCGGTAATGGTTCTGGACGAGACAAAGCCCGGACGCTATGTCATGTCTGTGTCAGATCTTCTGAAAAAGATCCAGAAGCTGGAACCATCTATTGATATTTCTCCCATGGGAGAAACGGATTTCATCATCACCTACCGCATCAGTTCCGCCACAGGAAAGCTTTTCCGGTATGTAAAAATCTTTTTTGTATGCCTGGTTTCCTTTTTTGGCGCCGCTTTTTCTATTATGACCTTTAATAATGACGTGGATCTTGGAAGTCTTTTTGACCAGTTTTACACCCTTGTCATGGGAAAAAGCTCCAATGGTTTTACCATTCTGGAGATCTCCTACTCTGTCGGGATCGGACTTGG
>OGRL01002383.1_pt1 | contig 12577 bp, 7 predicted proteins | sample 1553481 | NCBI WGS metagenome assembly OGRL01 (sample SAMEA2580036, study PRJEB22360) | human gut metagenome
CCTGAACAAGAAGCCTTATCTATTGTTTCCTTCAAGGACTGAGAGGCCGCTTCCCCAGTTAATAAATTAAATCCCAAAATACACTGCTGAATACGCCGAAAGATCCAGCACAGCTTTCCCGTCCGTAACCTTCACTTTCTTCTTCGTATACTTCTTACATCCTCCAAAAGTTTCATCATCACTAGCCAGAATCATTTCCAGTTCTTTCGCATCTTCCACCGGAAGTTCATAGCCTTTCTGATCCTCATCCGAGAAATTAAAGACAGCAACGATACGATCTTTTCCATCCGTTCTTTCGAACGCATAGATACAGCGCTCTTCCTGATGGCAGTCCAGCCACTGAAATCCTGCATTCTCATAATCTTTGGCAGAAAGAGCCGGAGTTGTCATATACAGATGATTCAGTTTCTGCATGAAGTGATGGAATGCATCGTGAATTGGATACTTCAGGATATCCCAGTCCTGTTCACGTTTTTCATCCCATTCACGGAGTTGTCCGATCTCATTCCCCATGAAGTTTAATTTCTTTCCAGGATGTGCATACATGTACATATAGAAGGCACGTGCCTGTGGGAATTTCTCTTCGTATTCTCCATGCATTTTCTGGGCGATGGTTGCCTTTCCGTGAACCACCTCGTCATGTGAAAGCGGAAGAAGGAAAACATCGTTATAATAGTACATCATGGAGAACGTAAGCTTGTGATAATCGCGGCTTCTGTATTCCGGTGCGGTGCGGAAGTAGTCAAGTGTATCGTTCATCCAGCCCATATCCCATTTGTAATCGAATCCAAGTCCGCCCTGATCAGCAGGTTTTGTTACGCCTTCGAAAGAAGTAGAATCCTCGGCAGAGAGCATAGCTGTCGGGTGCAGTGTTTTTAATCCGCGGTTCATTTCACGAATAAAGTCTACTGCATTATTGTTGACACCTCTTGCTGGTTCACCCTGCCAGTAAATGATACGGCTGATTGCATCCATACGGATTCCGTCCACATGATATACGCTTAACCAGTAGTTCGCAGCAGACTGCAGGAAGCTTCGGACCTCGCCTCTGGAATGCATGAAGTTGCAGCTTCCCCATTCGCTGACACCAACATCCTGATGTGGATATTCATAAAGTGAAGTTCCATCATAATCGGCCAGGGCATAATGATCAACGGCAAAATGTACCGGCACGAAATCCATGATCACACCGATATCGTTCTTGTGGCAGGCATCAATGAATTTCATCAGTTCTTCGGCAGTTCCATAGCGTGATGTCGGGCTGAAGAATCCAGTATTCTGATATCCCCAGGATTCGTCACACGGGTGTTCGCTGAGCGGCATGATCTCGATATAGTTATAATCATTTTCCTTAAGATAAGGGATCAGGATGTTGATCATTTCTACATAAGTGTACCAGTCGTCTGCCTTTTCAGAAGGCTTCTTAAATGAGCCGAAATGCAGTTCGTAGATATTGAGTGGTTTGTCCTTGCATACTGAACGCTTCTGCATCCATTTGCTGTCTTTGAATTTGTAATGGGACAGGTCGCGGATGATAGACGCGAAGTTCGGACGGAGTTCCATGCCGAAGCCGTAAGGATCGCAGTGTTCTACGCAGTTTCCGTCCTGTCTGTAGATGCGGTACTTGTACATCATGCCCGGCTTTGCACCTTTGGCATAACATTCCCAGAAATTTCCGTCATAAGTTTTATTAAGTTCCCATTCCTGCCAGTCGTTAAATTCCCCAATGACTGTAATGCGTGATGCAGCAGGTGCAAAGGTACGGAATGTGGTTCCGTCTTTGTCCGGGTGTGCGCCGAGAAATTCATAGGCGTCGAATATTTTTCCTGTGTAAAATCCGTAAAAATCCATATTAACCTCCGTAAAAATGCAACGTAAATAATTAACTGCCGAAAAGATAATGGACAGTAGTTGCTTTTTTGATCTATAATCATATTATAAGAGAAATGCGAGAAGGTATCCACCGACAAAACCGACGAATGGGTGGATAACCGACGAATGGGAAAAAGTGTCGGGAAAGTGAGAAAATGAAATGGATCTTAGGATTGAGAAAACAGAGCGGGGAATCAAGAATGCATTTATCGAACTGCGTTCCAGAAAACCTCTGGAAAAGATAACAGTAAAAGAATTATGTGAAAGTGCAAGGATCAATAAGTCTACCTTTTATGCACATTATAAAGATATCTACGATCTGTCAGATGCGATGGAAGAAGAAGTGGTACAGTCGATTGCGAACAGTATTCAGCATCCGGAATATCTTCTGGAGCATCCGGCAGAATTCGCAAGGGAACTTCTGATGGCCTATATATCTCAGAATTCTCTGACGGCAATATTATTTTCCGGCAGTCAGGCAAATCATTTCGCGGACAGTATTGAGCGGAGTATCAAGCAGATGATTTTTGAAAAATATCCGGAATTTGAAGAAGATACGGCGATGAACGTGATGTTGAGTTTTTGCATTCAGGGAAGCTACCATGCTTATCAGAAGAACCGGAGCGGAGATATCATGACGGTAATCGATGTGATCGCAGGGATGACGGGAGCGGTTCGATCGATGTATGAAGAACGATTGGGGGAGAGCAGATCATGAATCTGGAACAACCATGTATCCGCATTTCAGTGCGGAATCTGGTGGAATTTATATTGAGACATGGAGACATTGACAACCGGACCGGCGGGGCAGATAAGGAGGCTATGCAGCAGGGCGGCCGGATACACCGGAAAATCCAGAGACAGCAGGGGGCAGAGTACCGTGCAGAGGTCCCGTTAAAGTATCAGATAGCGTGCGATGGATTTATCCTGAGTGTAGAAGGAAGAGCGGATGGGATCATAGAACTTCCGAAGCGTGTGGTGATCGACGAGATCAAAGGAGTATTTAAGGATTTGAAACGTCTGAAAGAACCGCAGCTTTTACATCTGGCTCAGGCAAAATGCTATGCCTATATCTATGCAGAGCAGAAAAATCTGGAAGAAATCGGAGTACAGATGACGTATTGTAATTTAGATACCGAAGAAATCCGGAGATTCCAGGAGGTATATACACGGGCAGAACTTAAGAAATGGTTCGAAGAACTTGCATCAGAATATGAAAAATGGGCAAGATACCAGATGGAATGGAGAGCAAAGAGAAATGCTTCAATCAAAACAGTGGAATTCCCATTTGAATATAGAGACGGACAGAAGAAACTGGTTGCGTCTGTATACAGGACAATTTTGAGAAAAAAGAAATTATTTATCCAGGCACCGACCGGAGTCGGCAAGACAATGGCGGCCGTATTTCCGGCGGTGAAAGCAGTCGGGGAAGAACTGGGAGAAAAGATCTTTTATCTGACGGCGAAGACGATCACCAGAACGGTGGCAAGTCAGGCATTCGAGATCCTGAGGAAGCAGGATCTGAAGATGAAAGTCATCACATTGACGGCAAAAGAAAAGATCTGTTTCTGTGAGGAAACTATCTGTAATCCGGATGCATGTCCATATGCCAAAGGACATTTTGACCGTGTAAATGCTGCTGTTTATGAACTGCTCACATCGACAGATGAGATGAGCCGGGAAGTGCTGGAAGAACAGGCAAGGAAATGGAATGTGTGTCCGTTTGAAATGGCACTGGATGTATCGCAGTGGGTAGATGCGGTTATATGTGATTATAATTACGTCTTTGATCCGAATGCACATCTGAAACGCTTTTTCGGAGACGGCGTCAAAGGAGAATATCTGTTTCTGATCGATGAGGCACACAATCTGGTCGAACGTGGGAGAACCATGTACAGCACCAGTATTTGCAAGGAAGATTTTCTGAAAATCAAAAAGCTGGTAAAATACGGAGAACCGAAACTTGTCTCGGCGTTGGAGAGCTGCAATAAGCAGCTTCTGGAGTTAAAAAGAGAATGTGACGGCTGCCAGATACTGAATAGTGTGTCACATGTGTATATTAAGCTATTGTCTTTGATGACAAAGCTGGAAGAGTTTATAGAAGACTGTAAAGATGAAGTAATACGGAAAGGGGTACTGGAGTTTTACTTTGGTATCCGTAATTTCATATATATTCATGACCGGCTGGATGAAAATTATCTGATTTATTCAGAACTAAGTGAAGAAGGAAAGTTTTACCTGCATCTGTTCTGTGTCAATCCGGCGGGATGCCTGCAGGAATATATGGGAAAAGGAAATAGTACGATATTATTTTCGGCAACATTTCTTCCAATCAATTATTATAAGAAACTGTTATCTGCGGCAAAGGATGATTATGCGATCTATGCAGAATCTCCATTTGAACAAAGCAAAAGATTACTGCTTCTGGGAAATGATGTCAGCACGAAGTATACCAGACGCGGACCGGAGATGTACCGTAAGTATGCAGAATATATGATGCGTGTGATAAAAGGAAGAACAGGAAATTATCTTGCCTTTTTCCCGTCTTACCGATTTCTGGAAGAAGTGTGGGAAACATTCATGGAACTGCCGCAGGAACAGATTGAAGTTGCAGTACAGTCCCAATATATGACGGAGCAGGAACGGGAAGAATTCCTGAAAAAATTCGAACAGGAAAGAGCACACAGCCTGATCGGTTTCTGTGTGATGGGTGGTATTTTTTCAGAAGGAATTGATCTGACGGAAGATAAACTGATCGGGGCAATGATCATCGGGACAGGACTTCCGCAGGTGTGTCTGGAACGGGAACTTTTAAAGTATTATTTTGACCGGAAGAATCTGAATGGATTCGATTATGCTTATTTGTATCCGGGCATGAATAAGGTGCTACAGTCGGCAGGACGAGTCATCCGGACTGATCAGGACAGAGGGGTGATTGCACTTTTGGATGAACGTTTTATGGACCGGCGGTGCCAGGAGGTGTTTCCGAGGGAGTGGAATGATTTCCAGATCTGTAACAGTGAAAATATCGAAGAAAAGATAGCAGGGTTCTGGAAGGAAGAACAGATGGATAAGAGGTAAGCAGAATCAGAAAAATATTATTTATAGAAAAATATATTATAGAACAATATGATAGGAAAAAATACCATGAGGGACATATGCCACATGGTATTTTATGCGAAAGTAAATAAAAGTAGCAGACACCGGTAGTTCTTTCGGGGATACTTTGGCAGGAAAAAGAGTTTGTAAACATATTAAAAATAAGATAAAAACTCCTGTGCGGCTTTGGATACCGGAACCTTCTCGTTATGCGCAATGACAAGTTCGCGTTCCGGAAGCGATTCCTTCGTCTCAACAATGAACAGAGAATCCGAATCGGCTGTCTGGGAAAGACAGAAATCCGGAATAAATGCGATTCCAAGTCCGATGCGGGCAAGGTCGATCAGAAGGTCATTACTGCTGAGTTCGATCTCCGGAACCAGATCCAGCTGATTCTGAAGAAACAGGTTGTGCAGATATTCACTGGTTGTACTCTTTCTGTCCAGCATAAGGATCGGGTAGTCCAGAAGTTCTTTGAAAGAAACCTTCTTTCCTTTTAATTCTTTAAATGCTTCATTGGCAATGAACACATCCTGGAAATCTTTGATCTTTTTCACATTCGGAACATTTCCGAGATAGGAATTCGGTGAATTGACAACGATCAGATCCACCTGCCCGGTCTCCAGGAGTTCTACGCAGCGGATTGATGTCGCATTTGTAACCTTGATATGCGCTCCCGGAAATTCCCGGTGGAAGCGTTCCAGATAAGGCACCAGGAAATAACGGCAGATCGTATCACTGGCTCCGATGTGAAGCTGTCCTCCGCGTACGCCGACATCGAGAAGCTGGCTTTCCCCACGCTTGATCAGGCTGATCGCCGGTTCGATATGGCGCAGAAGAATCTCTCCTTCGGTAGTAAGACGTACTTTCTTGGTGCTTCGGATGAATAAGGTCTGATCCAGCTTTTTCTCCAATGCCTTGATCGACTGGCTGACAGCCGACTGCGAGATAAACAACTGCTTGGAAGCTTCCGAAAAGCTTAAGGTGGAAGCTACATAGTAAAATACTTTATATAACTCATAGTTAATATCCATGATAAGTCCTCCTAATGAATCTTAACTGTATTATAAGTGAAATGAAAGAAAATTACAACCGTATTTACAATAGAAGTGTTATAATAATGAAGAACAGGAGGAAAAAAACTTGAAGAAATTAACAACGCTCATATCGGTTGTGGCCATGATGTGTGCAGTGATCGCAGCACTTGCATTCAGTATCTGGGCGGCAGTATATGGAGACAGTCATTATAGATTTTACAAAAAAGAATACCAGAAATATGAAGTGACAGAAGATCTGGATATGAACATCGACCATGTCATGTACGTGACAGAACATATGATGAACTATCTGATCGGAAAAGAAGAGAAGCTGTCAGTTGTAACAACGGTGGAAGGAAAAGAGCAGGATTTCTTCAATGAAAGAGACCGGATGCATATGCGAGATGTCAGGAATCTATTCCTGGGAGGTATTAAGGTCGGGGGAGTTTGCCTGATTGTAGCTGCAGCCATACTGACGATGTTTAAAAAGCGGGAAAAAGACTGGAAGAGACTTTTTTGCAGGGCATATTCGATCGCACTTGGTGTATGGCTGGTCATAGGTGTACTGCTTGGCATTGCTTTCAGTATAGATTTTACGACGTGTTTTACGATTTTTCATAAACTGTTTTTTACCAATAATCTATGGATATTCAATCCGGAGACTGATTATATGATCCGGATGCTGCCGGAAGGATTCTTTTCTGATATGGTGATCCGTATCAGTGAGGTATTTGGAGCGGTGCTGGTAGTGATATGGATCGTATTGTTCGTTATTAAAAAATATTATAAAAAGCCAGAGGAATCGTAAATCTGTAAAAATGGATTGACGGGAATGAAAATGATAAAGGATTAATAAGTACAGATTATAAAAGTGTTTAGATATATTAATTGTATTAAATAATGATTGTTGTGTTATACTAACAATAGAAAATGTGTAAAAATTCATTTATGGAGGATTACTTATGAGCAATGTAAAAAGAGTGTACGTGGAGAAAAAATCAGGATTTGATGTACAGGCCAAGGAGCTTAAGACTGAGATCCGCAGCTATCTTGGAATCAAAGACGTGGACAGTGTTCGTGTACTGATTCGCTACGATGTGGAAAATGTATCCGATGAGACATTTGAGAAAGCATGTAATGGCATCTTTTCTGAACCACCTGTAGATACATTATATAAAGAAGAATTTCCGGCAGAAGAAGGAAGCAGAATCTTTTCTGTAGAATTCCTTCCGGGACAGTTTGACCAGAGAGCGGATTCCGCTGTTCAGTGTATTCAGTTCATCAAAGAAGACGAGCAGCCGGTCATCCGTACCGCGACAACTTATGTGATCCATGGAGGAGAAGGCAGCTTATCAGATGAAGAATTTGAAGCAATCAAAGAACACTGCATCAACCCTGTAGATTCCAGAGAAGCACAGGGCGAAAAGCCGGAGACATTAGTTACCGTATTTGATGAGCCGGCAGATGTAAAAATCTTTGACGGATTCAAAGATATGGAAGAAAGCAAGTTAAAAGAATTATATGATTCTCTCGGACTTGCCATGACATTCAAGGACTTCCAGCATATCCAGAATTATTTTAAATCAGAAGAAGACAGAGATCCTTCTATGACAGAGATCCGCGTTCTGGATACATACTGGTCAGATCACTGCCGTCATACAACATTCTCGACAGAACTTACAGACGTTTCATTCGGCGACGGCGATTACAGAGAGCCGATGGAAGAGACTTACAAACAGTACATCGCTGATCACAGCGAGATCTTCAAAGGAAGAGAAGACAAATTTGTCTGCCTGATGGATCTTGCACTGATGGCAATGAGAAAATTAAAACGTGAAGGAAAATTACAGGATCAGGAAGAATCCGATGAGATCAATGCATGCAGTATCGTTGTGCCAATCGAAGTAGACGGTGTGGAAGAAGAGTGGCTTGTGAACTTCAAGAACGAGACACATAACCATCCGACAGAGATCGAGCCATTCGGTGGAGCTGCTACCTGCCTCGGAGGAGCCATCCGTGACCCACTGTCAGGACGTACATATGTATACCAGGCAATGCGTGTTACAGGAGCCGCTGATCCAACCGTATCTGTAAAAGATACATTAAAAGGAAAGCTTCCACAGAAGAAACTGGTTAGAGAAGCAGCACACGGATACAGCTCTTATGGTAACCAGATCGGACTGGCAACCGGAGCAGTAAAAGAAGTCTATCATCCGAATTATGTTGCAAAACGTATGGAGATCGGAGCAGTACTCGGGGCAGCACCAAGACGTGCAGTCATCAGAGAAACTTCAGATCCTGGAGATATCATTATTCTTCTCGGCGGACGTACTGGACGTGACGGATGCGGTGGAGCAACCGGATCTTCCAAAGTACATACAGAAGAGTCTATCGAGACCTGTGGAGCAGAAGTACAGAAAGGTAATGCACCTACAGAAAGAAAGATCCAGAGATTATTCAGAAGAGAAGAAGTCAGCAAGCTGATCAAAAAATGTAACGACTTCGGAGCAGGCGGAGTATCTGTTGCTATCGGAGAACTTGCAGACGGACTTCAGATCGACCTTGATAAAGTACCTAAGAAATATGCCGGCCTTGACGGAACAGAGATTGCAATCTCTGAATCACAGGAACGTATGGCAGTTGTTGTAGATCCAAAAGATGTAGATGAATTTATGAAATATGCATCCGAAGAGAACCTGGAAGCAACAAAGGTGGCTGTCGTAACAGAAGATCCAAGACTGGTCCTTTCATGGAGAGGAAAAGAGATCGTAAATCTTTCACGTGCATTCCTTGATACCAACGGAGCACACCAGGAGACAACCGTAGCGGTTGATATCCCGAACAGAAAAGACAGCATCCTCGTAAGAGAAGAAGTAAAAGACGTAAGAGAAAAATGGCTTGATATGTTAAAAGACCTGAATGTATGCTCACAGAAAGGTCTGGTAGAAATGTTCGACGGATCCATCGGAGCAGCTTCTGTATTCATGCCGCATGGTGGAAAATATCAGAAGACAGAGACGCAGGCAATGGTTGCCAAGCTTCCGGTATTAACAGGAGACTGCGATACCGTAAGTATGATGAGTTACGGATTTGATCCATATCTGTCAACATGGAGCCCATATCACGGAGCAATCTATGCAGTGACAGAGTCTATCGCAAAGATCGTTGCAGCAGGTGGCGATTACAGCAAGATCCGTTTCACATTCCAGGAATATTTCCGTCGTATGACAGAAGATCCACACAGATGGAGTCAGCCGTTTGCAGCTCTTCTCGGAGCTTACAGTGCACAGCTTGGATACGGACTTCCATCCATCGGTGGAAAGGACAGTATGTCAGGAACATTCGAAGACATCGATGTACCACCGACACTGGTATCTTTCGCAGTGGACATTGCAAAAGAAAAAGACATTATCACACCGGAACTTAAGAAAGCCGGAGATAAACTGGTATGGCTTCGTATTGAGACAGATAATTACGACATTCCTGTATACGAGAAAGTTATGGATCAGTACAGTAAATTTACAGAAGATATCCACAGCGGTAAGATCGTAGCAGCTTATGCACTGGACAGACATGGTATTGCGGCAGCAGTCAGCAAGATGGCATTCGGTAACGGCATGGGTGTGAAGATCGAGCACGATGTAGACGCAAGAGACTTATTTGCACCGGCATTCGGAGATATCATCGCAGAAGTACCGGCTGATAAGGTATCTGAACTTGGAATTACTTATACCGTAATTGGTGAAGTAACAGACAGCGCAGCTATTGAATATAACGATGTGAAGATTGCGTTAGACGAAGCAGTATCTGCATGGGAAGAAACACTGGAAAAAGTATTCCCGACCAATTCCGGAGCGGAAGGACAGGATGCGAAGGTGGAGACAGGATTATATGATACATCTGATATTTATATCTGTGACCACAAGATCGCTCAGCCGACCGTATTTATCCCGGTAATGCCTGGAACAAACTGTGAATATGACAGTGCGAAAGCATTCGAAAGAGCAGGAGCAAAGGTGATCACAAAAGTATTCAGAAATATGAGTGCATCTGATATCGTTGATTCTGTAGAAGTATTTGAAAAAGCAATCGAACAGTCACAGATCATCATGTTCCCAGGTGGATTCAGTGCAGGTGACGAACCGGACGGATCAGCAAAATTCTTCGCAACAGCATTTAAGAATGCGAAGATGAAAGAAGCGGTAGAAAAATTATTGAATGAGCGTGACGGACTGGCACTTGGTATCTGTAACGGATTCCAGGCTCTGATCAAGCTTGGTCTGGTACCAAACGGAGAGATTACAGGACAGCAGCCGGATTCACCGACACTTACATACAACACGATCGGCCGCCATATCTCCAAGATGGTCTATACAAAAGTAGTAACGAACAAATCTCCATGGCTCAGAGAAGCAGAACTTGGCGGAGTATACACCAACCCTGCATCTCATGGTGAAGGAAGATTTGTTGCAAATAAAGAATGGCTGGACAAGTTATTCGCAAATGGCCAGGTTGCAACACAGTACTGTGATCCGGAAGGAAATATCACAATGAACGAAGAATGGAATGTCAACGGTTCTTACTGTGCGATCGAAGGTATTACAAGCCCGGACGGACGTGTGCTTGGTAAGATGGCGCATTCAGAAAGAAGAAACAGAAGTGTGGCAATGAACATTTACGGAGAACAGGATATGAAGATCTTCGAATCAGGAGTAAAATACTTCAAATAATGAATGTTCAGGTGTCTGAGACTTCCGGTAATGAGATGAAAATTGGCATCCTTGCATTATAATAAATGCAATTTAGAGCGCAATCTGTTTCATAAAAATGAATATAACATGAGAAAAAGCACAAAACCCTTGCAAAATCTGCAAGGGTTTTGTAAAAAGTTGCAAAAAATAATAAAAACTGTAAAAAATATCTTGCCAGATACACTTGTTTGCTTTACAATAGTAAAGGACAAAGGCGTCAGGGAAAAACAGATGGCGTAAGTCATCTGCTTTTTTTATTCCAAAGCGTGTAGAAAAAACAGCCGGCGGCTGGATCGCAGTATTTGGACAAATTGTTGGACAGGGACGCTTTTGAAAAGGATACGTATATTATTTTAGGAGGTAGAAAGCTATGTCATATGTTGATGAAGTACTGGAGAAAGTAGTAGCTAAGAATCCTGCAGAGCCAGAATTCCACCAGGCAGTAAAAGAGGTATTAGAGTCATTAAGAGTTGTTGTAGAGGCTAACGAGGAGAAATTCAGAAAAGACGCTCTTCTTGAAAGACTTGTTGAACCTGAAAGACAGATCAAATTCCGTGTTCCATGGGTAGACGATAAAGGACAGGTTCAGGTTAATACAGGATACCGTGTACAGTTTAACAGCGCAATCGGACCATACAAAGGAGGATTACGTCTGCACCCATCTGTAAACCTTGGTATCATCAAATTCCTTGGATTTGAGCAGATCTTCAAGAACTCACTGACAGGACTTCCAATCGGCGGAGGTAAAGGTGGTTCTGACTTCGATCCTAAGGGAAAATCAGACAGAGAAGTAATGGCATTCTGCCAGAGCTTTATGACAGAACTTTGCAAATATATCGGAGCTGACACAGATGTTCCTGCAGGAGACATCGGAACAGGTGCAAGAGAGATTGGTTACATGTTCGGTCAGTACAAGAGAATCAGAGGCCTGTATGAAGGTGTTCTGACAGGAAAAGGATTAAGCTACGGCGGATCTTTAGCAAGAACAGAAGCTACAGGATATGGACTTCTCTACTTAACAGAAGAATTATTAAAGATCAACGGAAAAGACATCAAGGGAATGACAGTTGCAGTTTCCGGAGCTGGTAACGTTGCAATCTATGCAATCCAGAAAGCTCAGCAGCTTGGAGCTAAAGTTGTAACAGCAAGTGATTCTACAGGATGGGTATATGATCCGGACGGAATCGACGTTGCAGCATTAAAAGAAATCAAAGAAGTAAAACGTGCAAGACTGACAGAGTACAAGAACTACCGTCCTAATTCAGAATATCATGAAGGACGCGGTGTATGGTCTGTTAAGGTTGACCTTGCTCTTCCATGTGCTACACAGAACGAACTTCACCTTGAAGATGCAAAACAGTTAGTTGCTAACGGATGCGTAGCTGTATGCGAAGGTGCTAACATGCCTACTACATTAGAAGCAACACAGTATCTGCAGGAGAATGGTGTGATCTTTGCACCTGGTAAAGCTGCAAACGCTGGTGGTGTTGCTACATCTGCACTTGAAATGTCACAGAACAGCGAGAGACTTAGCTGGACATTTGAAGAAGTAGATGCAAAGCTGAAGAACATCATGGTAAACATCTGCCACAACATGGACGATGCTGCAAAACGTTACGGAATGGAAGGTAACTATGTTGCCGGAGCTAACATTGCAGGATTTGAAAAAGTTGTAGATGCTATGACAGCTCAGGGAATCGTATAGAATTGGTATTTAATTTATCAGGCGACGGCTACTTGGACCGGAATAAAAGTTAGGAATCCTTTCCTGTTCAGGTTCCGTCGGCGGGTAATACTAAAGGGGCAAAATTCTGCTAA
>OGRL01002390.1_pt1 | contig 12560 bp, 15 predicted proteins | sample 1553481 | NCBI WGS metagenome assembly OGRL01 (sample SAMEA2580036, study PRJEB22360) | human gut metagenome
GGGTCCTATAGTTGCCGTGTATAACACCTGCTTTGCAAGATTCTTAAGCATATTGCCAGCCGCTTCACCAAAGGCATCCGCGGCATTTGTTCCTTGTTCGAAAGAATCGACCAGTGCGTCGGTCAGTGTGTTTCCTAATTCGCCGAATATTTCATTGAGGTAGTCATTGACTGCCTTTATCGCTTCTTCATATGTCTCCCAATTATTTACCAGTTCTTTGAGGTATGTCTGATTTTCTTTGGAGAGGTGTTTGAAAGTATCGCTATTCCCCTCTACAAATTCTTTGAGGGCTTGCATATTTAACACGCCGCTCTCTTCGAATAATTCAGGGACTACATCTTTTAATTTCTTATATTTTGCGCTTCGGAACCATGTAGAATGTTGAACTTGATTCATCATGTTAGCAACAGACTCTGAAACGCTTTCCCAGATAAAATCATCCTTCCATAAATTAGCCAGACCTGTATTACCTGTTCCAAATTCTACATACTTTTCTTTGCCACGATTTGTAATTTTATCCATTGTTGCCTGATAGGCATTCATGGCGTCAGTTAAGGCTGTTACATTATTAACGTAATTCCCAAAGGCATCTTCTCCGAAAACAGTTTTGAATACATCGGCATTCAGGCGGGCGCGTTCATTCATCACCCGCAGCTCTTCGTTTAATTCTTGGGCTTCTCGGATATTCCGCTCCATTGAAGTTTCCGTATCTCCGAATATACTGGCAATGCTTTGTATGATTTTCAACGCAGCTTGAATAATGGCCAGAATTACAGATGCCCGTTCTACTTTTTGGATGGTGGTTGCGGCTACTTCTCCCGTATTTTCAATCCCTTCTGCCGAATTTTCTGCAAGGGTCTTGATGCTATTGATCATTTGCAGCGAGCTGGTCGTAATCTTGCTCGCGGTCGATATTACTTCCCCCATCGCACCGCCCGCAGTTTCGCCGATGTCGTTAAATTGTCCTTCAATTTTAGTGAGCGTGCTGTATAGTTTCTGCCACTTTTCAAAGGATTCGCTGTGCTTTTCGTCGCTAACGGGGTCCAATTTCTCAATAGCAGATAGTTGCGCTCGAAGAACATTTATTTTATTTCGCAGGTCATCCCCCAGCTCAGAATCCGAAGAAGGGAGTTTATTAAATTCATCTTCAAGCGTTTTTAATGCAGCTTTTATCTCGCGCTTTAGTTTTTCTATATCTCCTTTTATCTTGCTGATTAGGCTATTGACAAAGTCGCCGCCCTCCACCTCAAGGGCAGCCATCGCGGCGTCTTTTTCGGCTCTCAATGCTTCGGCCGTTCCCGCGTCTTTTGCTAAGCTGATTTTTTTGTCGTAATACTCCTTTGTAGCCTGTATCTTTTCGAGAATGGTCCCGTACTTCATGTAGTACTCATTCCACGCTTCAAGCTGGTCATCTAAATATGTCTTGGGGTCTTTTATTCCCGCTTCTGCCAAAAACGCAGTATCCCATTCTTTATTTTTCAACGCCTTAATAGCCTGTTGGCGCGCTGCAATTAACTCGCGTTGTCCTCGGCTTAACTCTTTCTTCTGCAGTTCACGGATTCGCTCTGCTCCATCTGCGATGGCGGCTTCTCGCTTCTGATAGTCCAATTCTATTTGGGCGATATTTTTATCTATCCCCTCCGGCATTACGTCAATTTCCGCCTGTCTTGCTTCAAATCCAGCATCTCGCATTTCGCGCTGAATTTGTTTTCGTGTGTTGTCTAATTCAATTTGATCTTTCGTCGCAAGACCTAAATTCTCCAATACCTTCAACTCCTTCCGTGCCGCTTCCAATTTTTTGTTGCGGGCGGCAACTTCTTCGGGTGTCTTGGCTACAATTTTTTCGATTTCCGCGATTTCCTTTTTCTTCTGCTCTACTATATCTTCTGTCGCTTTACCATCCTTGTCAATATCTTTTGCCGAGATGTTATACATATCCAGCAGGGTATCCATTGCAATTTTATTGGCAGAAAGTACATCGTTATATTTTTCGCGTATTTTAGTCGCCTTGTTTACTGCTTCTGAAAGGGTATTAGTGACTTTAATAGATTTAGTAACAACTGGGCGATTGCCTACCATAGTTGTAGTTTCGACTATGGACTCTTTATTAAATTTTTTGTAAATTTCTTTTGCCTCTTTTTCTAATTCAGGAACCCCGCTTTGTAATCCTTCGCGAAATCTTGTGAAGTAAGCAACTCCCTCTTCTTTGCCGAACTTTGCAATAAATTTAGCCTGAACGCCTTTAAATGCTTCTTCCATAGAAGCATTAAACTCCTCCATAGCACTATTGTTGGCTGCTTCTAACCCTTTGGCTACAGACGTGGCAGTAACGCTTTTCAACAGCACTTCATAGGCACCACGCATATCCTCCAGATTCTGTATTTCAGCGCGCTGTTTGGACAAATATTTATCGTATTTATCCATTATCGTCTGACGTGCTAAAGCATATTCTGCAGTACCTTTCTTTGCTTGGGATAAAGCCCGGAATTCGCGTTGTAGCTCCTCTCTGCTGGTTGTAACTTGGTTGTTGAACTGGTCAATATTCTTAATTACCGAGTCCAGCGATTTATCTGCCGCAAAAAGGTTTGACACCCAATTTACGATCTCCTTTCCGTAGAGGGTAAGTACGGTAACTCCGGCGACAAGCAAAGTTTGCCACGAGAAGATGGACGATGCAATCTGCTTCCATACGGGCGTGAATGTTTGCCCGGCTTTCTTCAATTCATCAACAGATTTCTTCGCGTGTGAAATCTCGTCGGCCAGCATCGGCAGGTTGTTGGATATGGCCGAAAAGAAAATCTGCGGGCCATACGCCAACGACGGCAATTCACGGGCGACTTGCTGAATCTGGAATCCAAGCATATTGAATCCGGAAGCATAATTACCGACATTGCGGGTGTGTACCCCCATTGCCGCATCCAATTCTTTAATCTTCGTATCGAGTGTGTCGATATTTTTAAGCATGGTTTGTCCCCGTGTCCCCTCCCGCTCTGCTGCGCTTAAATTCCGGTATATATTCTTCATCCGGGTCAGCGATTGCGACATTTTATTAATGGATCCCTCGGCGAATTGCTCTGTCTTGATAATGTTCTTCAGGGTTCCTTGATATAGCGCCAGTTCTTCTTTGTTTTTGGCAATAGACAGCGAAAGGTCCAGCCGTTTGTCCTTTTGTGCCTGCGAGACTGCGGCGTTGTTCTTTTCGGCTTTGGAAAGTGCATTGTACTCAGCCGTCAGTGCTTGCGTCTTGGTTTTCAACAGCTCAATTTGAGCTGTATATATCTTTTTTTGGGCGCTAGCTTCTCGGATGGTGCCGATCAGGTCTTTATATGCTGCTGCTTCGGCTTGGGCCGTCTGACTCCCTGATGTCGTTTTGCTGTTGCTGGGAGTCGCTGTTGGGGTGGCAGGGGTGGCCACTTTAGCCGCCGACTCCGCAGCTTGTTGCTGCATCTTGGCAATTTTGCGTATAGCCTGATCTACACGAGTCTCCAGATCGCTAATATGGCGGTTTATAACTTTGAATCCGCTTGATTTGGACGGGAATTTTTCGAGTAATTCGTATAAACGTTCAAGCGATTTACGGAAATTGTTTATCTTTGCGGTATCCGTAGTAATTTTGAATGATAGTGCGCTCATAACAATTATTTAAATTTTAACGGTTATTGTGCGTGTACATTAGTTTTTTGGCTAGGTGGCGTGCAATTTTACATTACCTGCGTTGCGAAACGCGGGTATTTTTTATGTCTGTTGCGGCTCGGATCGTCACCCCTTTATTTGTTTGTTTTATTGGTGGCTTTGTTGACCATTGCGCGAATTTCCGACAACTTGTATCGCCAAATGGTCCCGGCTTTAAAGGGAACCAAAAGGCCCTTCTGCTGCCACTTCCACAACGTGCTTCGATCAATTGAGAATATTTCGCATACCTGATTTATTGATAGATAGCGATCATCCTTTCTAATCTCGACAAGTTTGTTCAGCAATCTTTTTTCTAGGTCGGCAGTGATATCCTCATGAAATCGCATCAGGTCTTTCAACTTGACGGTAACGGTGGTGTCGGGATGGCTTTTCGCCAGAGTCATTAAATCAGTCATAAAACTTTTTTTTTGCGGTGCCCCTCGGCACCCGGATTAAACAAAAAGGTCTGTCGGCTCAGGAAGCCAACAGACCAATCGCACTATACTATCATCCGTGGCTTATTCCTTCATAAGCTCAGTACAAAGATTGCGGCGGTCCCGTGAAAAAGCAATAGTAAACAATGCTTTTCTGCAATTTATTTTTTCGATGATTCACAGGTGTATCATTTCGCATCTTTAGCTACAGTTTCAGCCAATCCGCTTATTACGCTGGCAACTGCAGAAATATCCTCCAGCGGAATCATCATCAGCGTTTTTTGGTAGCAGTCAAACAACTCGGCGAAAGATGCCCGTTTCATAATCCGCCGGCATATAAACCACGCCTTGAGATCCGCGAATATGCTTTTGCTTCCAGCGACGGCCAGCGCAATACTATGGGCCATTGCCACGATACACGCCTTGCTGCCGTCAGATCCCTTGCCGATATGCCGGGCGGCCATGATTCTCGCCGTGGTCCGGGGTGACATCTTGTATATCGTGTAGCTCTTTTGGGCTATTCGGAAACTGATGAAATCCAGCCTTCCGGATGCGGCCATTTGGGGCCTTGGTGTTGTCGCAATGTCCTTGTGTGCGTTTTTATTCTCGTTCATGGGTTTTACTTTTTTTTTGATTTTACATTGATTGCTTTACCGGGATCGCGCCGTCGGTTTCTCTGCTCCCGTAAGGCCGCCAGTTTCATACGCGCCCCTTTTATTCGGTGATTTTTAATCCCATTCAGAATTATCATCAGTTCATCGCGGTTCAACTCAAGCGTCCAGACGGTCCTATCATCGACAGCTGCAAATCCTTTGGTTATCCTTTCTCTCCTCTTGCGCATTCCCCAGATTGTTCGTATATTTGTCCGTCTGGGTATAGCATAGTGAATATGGATGTTAGTGAGATGGGCGGGGCTTTCCCCACCCGTCTCTATTGTTATCCCAGAAAATCCAATGCTTCAGAATGCAATTCCAATTTTCCGTCCTCGTCGATGGTTGCTATTGTCCGGTATCGGGTGCCGGCGGGGAGCAACCCCATTTTGTAATTCTTGTTGCAGGCGACCAAGGCGTTCAGAGCCTCAACAGCCCGGCGCACTTCGTCGAACTGCTGAAGTACACGCCCCCGCATAGTGCTTACATCAATAAGGCGTTGCCGCTCTTGATCTGCAAGCCATTCGGCAGACAATTCGATTTTATCGCCGTTCACCACAAAGGCAGTATAATCGAGTGCCTTCTCCTTGCCGAGGTGTAGCGCTTCATGAACGACCTGCTGCGAATTGTCTATTACTTTGCTAAGGTATTCAACAGCCTGATCCGTGAGCGTTTGGCGGGTTGTCACGATATTTATTTTCTTTGCGTCTTCGGCTGCGATCCGCAGTGCTTGCGCCCGGATACTCTTACTGTTATCCGTCGCAATATCCTTGAGGCTCTCGGTAGATATTTTCAACCGTGAAGCCGTCAACTGTTGTATTGCTGCCTCCAGTTGAGGAATGGCCGCTTTGTAGGTCTCGATAATTGATTCGTAATTTTTCATAGTTGTTAAAAATCTTGTTGTACGTTTGGATTATTCGGCGTCGGGCAATGTTTCCGCCCATTCCGCAGCGCGCTTCTTTGCCTCTTCCTCGGAGTAGTCGATGGCCGTCACTCCTTGGGACTGCTGGCTTTCTTGTTCTTCTTTCATGGTTACTGTTTGATTTATATGGACCTAGTTTTGAAAAGGCCGCCGTCATATCCTTGTTGTATGGCGAAAGGATTGATGCGTAAAACCTGAGTTGCAGATAATACGCCCATAGTAGGGGACATTTCAATATCCATATCGATTATGGCCCGGTAGTTTGTTCGGTTTATTGCATACATTCCATATTTGCGTGCGAGTGTGTCAAGCTCCTGCAATGCGGATAATGCTTTTAACGCAGCATTATAAAGTTCGATTTGCTGCGGATCGTCTATATACAAGTTAGCGGCTTCGCTAAAGACAGCTTCAGCGACTTCAGAATCAAAAGTTACCTGACCGTTACTGTCTACCGTGTAGCAGTCTGCGGGAACAGTCCCGAATGATTCGAAGCGCTTTTGAACTTTGCGGCAAATCTCATTGAATTGCTCCAACAAAGAAGTATATAGCTCCTCTTTTTGGCTGCGTTCTGCGGGGAATACTATGGGGGCTAGTGCCGCATTAAATTTTTCCGTCATACGGGCGCGAATGGCTGTACCGCCGCTCATAATGTCCCGCAAGTTGTCTGCAGTCAATTCCTCGCCGAACTCGGCAAGGACGGCAGGTGTGACAATCTCCCGTAATTTATCTACGGCCGATCTGAATTCATACATTCCATGCTGAAGGGGCATTTGCCCTATACAGATTCTCTTGCTGTTCTTTGACATGATTACATGGGTAAGTTGGTAAAAGGATCAACTGCCAGCGATCTATCCGGGGTTCGCTTTTCGCCACCCTCGATGATGCGCTGGGTTCCGGCATTTATTAGATTTGCGATTTGGGACGCATTATCGTCGCCGATACCGCTGGATACAGCCTCGATGCGCTCAGAACCATTTTGTCCCGTGTGCTCTGCGACCATTTCGCAGACGGCATCTGCACCGTACTTTTCGGCTGCATGCAGCATCTTTTTTAGTTTTTCGTTGTTCATGATGTTTTAAGCCTGTTTAGTTTGTTCTACGCTTGTTTTTCCTGCTGTTTTGCCAGCCTCAACAACTTACGCGCTAATCTTTTGGCCTGCGCCGGGCTAAAATGCAGCATAGCGCAGTCGCTCTGTATGAAATCCGTGTCATAATCACTGACATCGGAGACGTACAGAATAATTTCGTCGTCGCCCTTGCGCATACCGTGGCAGTCGATAATCGTGGTGGTTGTACGGCCGAGAATTAGCCCAATGCCGTGTTGGTTGTCGATCTTAATTGCTTTCATAATCTTTTCGTTTAAATGGTTGTTATCGTCGTTTTATCGCCGTTTTCGGTCAGTCTTTGTAAACTCGTCCCGCAAAGGCGGGTAAAACATACGTTTTTTCATCTCCTGTTTCTGAATTTTCGATTTTCTTTCGTGTTGTGGGTACTTGTTCCACCCATGAAATTTCATGCGCTCAAATCGCGCATTACGTCAAAACGGCTCGGCCTCCCCGATTGCGTCCGCCGTATTCTCGTAGTCGGTTATCCGGGTCAGACTTTTATTATGCCGGAAAACTATGCACCCCGCAGCACCTTCCCGGTGCTTGGCCACGTATAACAGCCCGACGCCCTCAGCCGAAATAATCCCGTAGCGTCCTGCGTCGATCTCGGTTTGGCCATACATTGCCGGCCGGTCAATAAATGCGACAAGATCGGCGTCCTGCTCGATGGCTCCCGACTCCCGGAGGTCCGAGAGCAACGGGGTTTTATCTGCCCGTTCCTCAATTTTGCGGGACAACTGCGACAACAAGATAACCGGGATATTGAGTTCCTTGGCCAGCAGTTTGGCCGAACGGCTGGCGGCGGCGACCTCACGCTCGCGAGTGTTGTTCGGGTTACGGCTTGACGTATCGAGCAGTTGCAGGTAGTCGATAATGACCATCCCGCACCGTCCCCGGCGGCGCATCGCCTTGCATTGCGAGCGTATAGCCCCAATAGTGAGATTTGCCCGGTCGTTGAGGTAAACAGGCATTGCAGAAAGCTTCGCGCCGGCCTTCTCGATCTTCGTCCAGCCCGAAGCGTCAACATTACCGGTGCGGAACTCTCCCGAACTTACACCCGAACTGCCGACAAGCATTCGCCCGGTCAACTGTTCCACGCACATTTCCAGCGAATAGACACACACCGGAACGCCTGACACGGCCGCAGCACGGGCAAAATGTAGCATCATAGCGCTCTTCCCCGTTCCCGGACGTCCAGCCAGCACCACGAGCTGCCCGCCACGCCAGCCGCCTGTAAGAGCGTCGAGCCGCTGCAACCCGGTAGGAATGCCGATGCACTGGCCGGCCTGCCTTTCTTGTTGCCGCAGCTCCAAATTGTCAATAGTTGCCCGAACAGCGTCAGACAGCGGTATTAGGTCGCTCACGCGGGCTGTTGTGGACACTAATGCCGCAATCTGATTTGTGACCAATTCGCATATCTCCTCGGCGGAATTCGTTCCGGCGCTGGATTTGGCTGCGATTTCATAACTCAGCATGATAAGACGGCGCCGGGCTTCTATGTCTGCGAGCTGCCGAGCATGATCCAAAACGTTGACGGCCGACCCTATCGAGTTGGTCAACTCAACCAAGTATCGGACCATCTCCCGCCCCTTGAGTTCCGGATGCTGCGAAAGCATACAAAGATCAATTTTATTGCCCTGCTCCAACATTGAGAGCATCGCGCCGTAAATTTTGCCATTGTTTGGGTCAGAAAAGGCCGAAATTCCGACGATCTCCGTCACGTCGGATAATTGATCCGGTTCGAGAATTAAAGCGCCTAAAACGGCCCTTTCGAGTTCGGGCGATTCCGGAAGCCCCTCAACAGGGGCCGGACGGTTATAGGAAATTTGTTTTTCGCGTTTCATGGGGCGTTTGTTTTTGGGGTGTGGTTTGATCGTGGCGGCGTAGCCAATTCGAAGCTGTCAAGTAGGCCGATCTATTTCTTCGTATCAACGGCTCGTAATTGTGCATTGCCTGTAATACCTCGCATATTTGCTCGGTCGGATATTTGTCTTTCAACTTTTGGTACTGCTCCTCGGTCATCGGTTCTTTCATCTTTGCAACCCGCGGGGCGCTGTTTGTTATCCACTTCTGAAATTTCAAAAAAGATTCGGAGTATTTATGGGGCGCGGGGGCGGAGCCTCCCGCATTCATACCTTCGGTGCTATTATCGGCGCTCGTATCGTCCCCCTTATAACCCCCTTTACTATCCTCTACTATACTTTCCTTTACTTTACTTTCCTTTACTTTAGGAAACCCCGGTAAAACCCCTGTAGAATCTTGGCAAAACTCTGGCATATCCTCCGTATTACCGGAGTTTTGCACCGGTAAAACCCCTGTAGAATCTTGTTCTGTATTTCGTCGCCTGTTTCGTTCAGTCATTAACGGGGCAAGGCGTTTGCGGTGAGACGGAGAGTATAGTTTATTACCGTCAAGGCACAGAAGTCCGATTTTCACGAGGTAATTGACGATTTCGTCCAATAATTCAACCGTTACACCATAATCCGCTGCGAGTAGGTCGATGATTACATCGTCCCACACGATTTCGAAGAAATCGCTATCTGTAAGAGTTTCAAGCAAATAATTCCATACGGCATACCCCGTGTGCGAAAATTTACGGCGAACAGCTTTTATCTTCAAATCGTCGCGCATATTGGCGTCATGCGAAAAATATTCCGCATTATTTTTTCTTGGTCTTGCCATAGCGCTATTGCATTTCGGATTTTAACACACGTAAAGCTTCGATTACATCATCCACCATATCGGGGGATAAGATGATGAGACTTTGCATCTCAATTGGTATGTCGTCGTCGCATTCCTCGCGCAATGTGATACCGCCGTTTGAATTGATGAAGATTTCAACCGCATTTATTCCTTTGAACTTATCATCATTGGACCATACATAAAAGCTCTTGTTAATCATTCCGCACCTCCTTCCGGATAAAATACCTTTTAAACCTACTGCCGTGCTCGCTGGGCACCCACTCGTCGAGGATGGAAATACCCTTTGCCCTCAGATAGCGTATGCAGCTCCGAGGATCGGATAACCTCAACACGGCCGAAATGTCAGCGACGGAATATTTTTTGCCCGACTGGAGTAAATTATAGACCCTTTTCTGATGGAAAGCCAAAGATTTTTGCGTATCTTTGCTGACAGGGACATCAGGGGTTGCCGCTGCGTGCTCATATCGAGTGCCGGCGGCGATCTTCATTTGATCCATACCCCTGATCTATTGATGGTTATTCGCTGATTGGGCAATACGCAACGCGGCGGCTGTCCGCTTATCCTCCGGGCGCGTGGTGCGCGCTTCGATCCACGCAAGAAACTCTTTTTTCGAGAACACGATTCGGCGTCCAAATTTCTTGTACGGGATTGTATCTTTGTAGACGTGACTATAGAGCGTAGCACGTGTGGTGGGTATGCCCTGCTCGGTTAGGAACCGTGCGGCATCCTCGACAGTCATTCCGTCGGTTTCGACGGGTTCGTTCTTGCGCCGGAAGTCGGCAAGTTTAGGAAGAATGGCCGACACTTCGTCGGCGACGATTTCGCGTAACTGCGCGGGAGTGGTGACGATAACGGTGTTATCCATAGCATCGTGAAGTTTTAAAAATTGAACACTTGCCCGCGTCCGGGCGTTAGTGATCGATCACGATGCAAAGGAGCAAACAAAAAGGGCGTCGGACTAAACGTCGGACGTCCTAAATTTTCATTTCAACCCTATTTTTTTTAGCCATTCGTCGGCGGCCTCTTTTGCAGTCGATCCGGGGTCTTTATAAGCTACAGTATCTTTGGGTTTGGCTTCTATATTTCCGCCTGTGACTGCTTCAACAAAGGCAGCAAGGGTTGTTTTATCCATACGTGCTTGGAGTTTCAATTCATCAATCAACCCCCAAACTGCAGCTATTCGATGGGTACGTGGAATGGTTTGATATTTGCTGTTTTTTTCTAATTCATCATTACTATTGTTTTGCTCATACCTTTTTAAAACATTATGAAACAATAATAATTCTTTCGGAATATCTAGTTTAATATCCTTACCACCTATATTTAGATCAGTGCATATGTCAAGAATATCAATACCGAATAATATTGGTTGGATAAGTGATATGCGCACAAATCCCCTTAAGTCATTAGGATATTGCAATAAGTAATTTCCCATTGTTGTACGTGTTGGCCGTTCTGTCCACTCCTTCCAATACAAATTTAAACTTAACATCCGTTCATAGATTCGAACCAATCTTTTAGAGATGCGTTTGAGTAGAAAAATTCCCCCTTCACGGTTTGAAGAACTTATAATTTCCAATTCTTGAGTAATATCTTTATAAACGGGCTTCTTACGCGATAAATTATCATCATCGGGTGTGTAAAACTCATCCCGATAAGTTTTTTTTAGACGCCCCCCTGTAAGTAAAAAATCATCATACGACATATCACCGGCATCGCACTCTACGATTGTATATACGATGGTCTCAATCTGATCTAACCATTTGAATAACTTATTCATCTTGATTTAAAATTTCGTTAATATTTCCGCATTCTTTACCCGTTCTTCTCGCTCAAAGCTGGCAAGATAGTTTTCCGTTGTTTTGAGGTCCTGATGCCCCAGCGATTCGGAGATATAGGCAATGTTTGCGCCTGCTCGCTTCAACACTGTGGCGAATGAATGACGGGCCGTATAGGTCGAGATATTGCCGATACCGAGCTTTTCGCCTACCTCCTTCATGCGCTTATTGATCGCACGGGTTATGTATAGCGTTTTCATCTTTCGCCGCATTGCGTCCTCCGTGCCGTCAAGGACCGAGAAAATGAAGTTATCATGCCGGGGAGGGTTGCCCCAGCGGTCGATGATCGCCTGCATCCGCTCCGTGACAACTACCCGGATTTCCTTGCGGGTATTGGTCGTGCGTTCGGTCTTTTGCCGGACAAAGCATATTTCGCCGTTCACAATATCCCGGTATCTCAACTTCACAAAATCCGCAACGTTAATCCCGTTGCACAAGTAGAGGAACAGCCAATAATCGCGGTATTTGGCCGTTGCCTCGGTTCCGTCCTCATAGTTGGCTATCTGTCCGATTTGCTCCAGCGTAAGGGCCAGTTTTCGCCCTTCTCCGGCTTGTATCTCATACCGCCCTTTACCGAACGGATATTGCGTGTCTTTGATCGTCCCTAACCGTTTTGCTTCATTGAGAATAGCTCGGAGGTGGCGCAAGTGAATCGCAATTGTTGTCTGCGTCTTGCCCTCTTTCCGCAGAAAATCGGCATACTTCCCCAGCCACGACACCGTGACCGCCTCGAAGCGGATACGCGACCCGGAAAACCGTTCCAAGCCTTTCAGTACATTATCATAAACAAGCATACTACCGACGCGTCCGGCCTTTTTAAGTTCTTCGATTTTACCCCGAAACATCGCATTTACCGTATCGGACGCCGCACCCTTCAAACGATTATTAAGGGCATCGAGCGAGAACCCGCCGGCCCCTGCCAAATCCTCAACAGCCGCCCGCACGATCTGATAGCTGCTTTCGATGTCTTTGCGAATCGCCACAAGTGCACGGACCTTTGTAGTCGGCAGTATTTCCCATTCCTCCGGCGATAAATCCTTTCCGGTCGGATAATAGTTCCGCACTCGATTGTAGGTAACACGGATTTTTACGGGGCACTTACCGGACTTTTTCGGGTGCGCGGTATCAAACATTGCGGCAACCGTTACGCCGTCTTTCGAGTAGTTCATTTTGTGTATAAATTTTAATTTGCGGTACACAATTTACACACAAATATACATAATTAAATCAAATCA
>OGRL01002405.1_pt1 | contig 12468 bp, 10 predicted proteins | sample 1553481 | NCBI WGS metagenome assembly OGRL01 (sample SAMEA2580036, study PRJEB22360) | human gut metagenome
GGATACCGGCGACTGGTATGCGGCGCTGGTCCCGGAGTATCGTCTGCGGACGGACCGTCTTTCCCTGCATGCGGGGGTGAAGTTTTATTACGACAGTTTCCGGCTCTCGGCAACGGACTGCGGCAGTCATTTTTTCGTGCTCCCGAAAGTCGGGGTATCGTATGAACTGGCCGATGCCTTCATCCCGTATGCGAGCCTCGACGGAGAGATAGGAACGGGGAATTATCTGGAACTCGCCGGACTGAATCCCTATATCCATGAGGCGGACATCGCCGGAGCCAAGCGTGCCGAGCTGCGCGGCGGTTTCCGGGGCGACGCCGGAGACGTGGTGACTTACGACGTATATGCCGGTTACCTGATAGGAGAACTTCCCTATTTCCTGAAGACCGGGGAGACATTCGTTCCCCGACTCGCTCCTGTGAACCTGTTCTATGCCGGTGCGGGTGTCGGACTGAAACTTCCGATGGGATTCGGGTTGCAGGCCGGGGTACGGTACGACAGCTACAACAATGCCGGCAACTTCTGGAGCGGTCGAGGCGGCCGGGTAGGAATGGGAATTCCCGAATTTACGGTGACCGGGAGGGCCAGCTATTGTTACCGCGACCGATTCTCCGTCGGCATCAGTGTGGAAGTGCTGGGGGAGAGAAGATTCGCTTCCCTGCAAAACCTCGATACGGCGGTACCGGTGACGGTGAACCTCAAGGTCGATGCGGAGTACAAGACCGGCCCCCGGTTCAGCATCTTCGCGGCTGGCGACAACCTGCTGAATCGGCGTATTTATCGCTGCCTCGGCTATCCGGCTCTCGGAGCCAATGCAGTGGCGGGAATACGGATGTTGTTCTGACGGGTGCATACGGCCTCCGCGGGACGGAGACGGATTTCGGAAGGGTATCCATCGGTGTTCGTAAGGACGGTAACAAGATAACGGAAGAGGAAATATGAATACGGAAGCAGTTGCACATTATATTGCGGAGTGGATGTCGGGTTATCTCGACGGAACGGGTGCGGCGGGATTCGTCGTGGGCGTTTCGGGGGGTATCGATTCGGCGGTAGTTTCGACGCTGGCGGCTATGACCGGGCGCAGAACGCTCTGCGTGACATTGCCTATCCATCAGGTACAAGCACAGGTGGACCGGGCCGGGGAGCACGTCCGCCGGCTGACGGAACGTTATTCCAATGCAGAGGCGGCACATGCCGACCTGACGGCGGCGTACGATGCGTTCGCCGGCTCTTTCGCTCCCTCTCTGGTGCAGGGGGCGGGCAAAGGGGTGGCCGACCTGGCCGGAGCCAATGCCCGGTCGCGGCTTCGCATGACCGCACTCTACTACTTCGCCGGACTCAATAATCTGCTCGTGGCCGGTACGGGGAACAAGATAGAGGATTTCGGAGTGGGGTTCTTCACCAAGTACGGCGACGGAGGGGTGGACATCAGCCCGATTGCCGACCTCACCAAGACCGAGGTGTACGAACTGGGGCGCTGGCTGAGGGTTCCTGAGGCGATTCTCGTTGCGCCGCCGACGGACGGCCTTTTCGGTGACGACCGCACGGACGAACAGCAAATCGGGGCCACCTATCCCGAACTGGAGCGGGCGATGGCTCATGCGGAGCGGGGTACCGACCCGGCACTCCTGTCGGGCCGCGAGCGCGAAGTGTACGACATTTTCCTCCGACGCAACCGTGCCAACCGCCACAAGATGGAGCCGATACCGGTATGTCGCATTCCCCGGCACCTGGTGGAGCCGGCCGGGCGATAGAGAAGCATGTTCCGGCCGGGGCCGAAGGCGTCGGTGTTGGGGTGCATGCGCAGGGATTGTTCTTTTAACAAAATCACATTATGAAACGGGTTTGTTTGTATTGTGTCTTGCTGTGGGCTGCTGTGGCGTGTGCGCCGGGCGATAATAAGTACAGCGAACGGGATTTCGTCGGGATATGGGTAGAACCCGTACCGGGGATGGCCGGCGTGCAGGGAATCGCTCTCGAAGAGGACGGCGCGGCGCATTCGGTCAATATGGCGACGCTGCGCTATGAGACCTGGAAGTATGAAAAAGGAAGGTTGGTACTGACCGGAATGAGTATCGGGAACGGTGTGACGATTCCGTTTTCGGATACGGTGAAGGTCGAGGGTCTCACGGAAGACAGTCTGCTGCTTTCGCGGGGAGAGAAGGTGCTTCACCGTTACAGACGGTCGGTGGAAGAGTGCGGTTTCTCGGCCAATCCGGGTGAAATCGTACGCGGGACGGTAACCTTTGCACATGAGGTCCGCACGTTCCGGCCGTTGAACGATACGGCCGTGTACTGGTTGGTCGATAGGTCGGGTTATCTGCAGCAGCGGTACCTCGATTCCGGCCGGCCGGAGTGGCAGGCGGATGCGGAACTGGAGGTGCGGCGTGTCGATGGTGCGGCGTCGGAATTTGCCGAACGGTACGACGGTGTTTACCAGGTACTGCGCGTCGTGGATGTGCGGGAGCGATAGCCGGTGTCGCCGGAACGTTTTCGGTGTTGTGTGAATCGGATGCGGCTGCCGGAATCCGCTGCTGTGGCCGTTCCGTCTATCGGATGCCCCGGCGGTCGAGAGCGGCGGCGTAGGCGCGGGCGTTGCGGTTGTGTTCGGCAAGCGTGCGCGCGAACGAGTGATAACCCGAAAAGTCGGGCCGGGCACAGAAATAGAGATAGTCGTGTTCCGCATAACCGAGCACTGCATCGATGGCTGCCACGGAGGGCATGCGTATCGGTCCCGGAGGCAATCCGGCATGCTGGTAGGTGTTGTACGGCGAATCGACTTTCAGGTGTCGGTTGAGGATGCGCTTCAGAGTGAAATCGCCTATTGCATAACGTACCGTGGGGTCGGCCTGCAGGGGTATGCCGCGGTGTAGGCGGTTGATATAGACGCCCGCCATGACCGGCATTTCGTCCGTCCGGTTGGTCTCCTCGTCGATGATGGAAGCGAGTATCGCCACTTCCTTTTCCGTAAGTCCAGTGCGGCGTAGACGTTCCTGCCGCGTACCGCTCCAGAAGCGGCGGTACTCTCTGTTCATGCGTTCGGCGAAGGCGTCGGGTGATACCGTCCAGTAGACTTCGTACGTGTCGGGAATGAACATGCCGATGAACTCCTCCGGCCGGAAACCGTAGCGGGCGGCCACGGAGTCGTCCAGCAGCATGGCGGCGAAGGCGGCGGAGTCTGCGCGGAGCTGCCGGCCAAGTACGGAGGCCAACTGGGGCATGGTGCGTATGTTGTTGAAGGTAACGCGCAGAGGCGTCTGGCTGCCGCTCCGGAGCATCGAGACTATCCGGTGGGCGCTCATTCCCGCATGCAGCTCGTAACGGCCCGACCGTATTTTTCGGTCGGCGCCCATCGCCCGTGCCACTATCCGGAACCGTCCCGGCCGGGTGATGCGTCCTTCGGCCGAGAGCGTATCGCACAGCACCTCGAAGGAGGTATTCTCCGGGATGCAGACCACCGAATCCCGGTCGGTGATACTGCCCGTGAACAGGCCGTACCCGGCGGCACCGGCGGCGAGGAACACGGCAAGCAAGACAGCGGCTGCCGTAAGGAGCCGTCGCTTTGCGGTATGGCGGGAGGGATGGGGCATCGGAAAGGTACGCTCTCTTTGATTCGTTTGCAAAAGTATGAAAAATTTGCTTATCTTTGTGCCGGGTAAGTCTTATACGACCAGCTCCTGCTGAATCCCCCAGGCGTGGAAGCGAGCAAGGGTAGGCGGTCGCAGCGGTGCGATATAAGTAGCTTACCCTTTTTTTGTATGTTGTCACGGGCGACGGAGAGCGGGTGCGTGCCGCGCATCCTTTCGGAATCCATTCTTGTTCGCCCCTTAAACGTTTCCGTCATGTTCGTTAAACTATATCCTGAAAACCCGAACCCCAGGGAGGTGGCGCGTATCGCCGGGATACTGCGCGGCGACGGTGTAATCATCTATCCGACCGACGGCGTCTATGCCTTCGGCTGTTCGCTGGCGAGCCAGAAGGCGATAGAGCGTATCAAGACCATCCGCGGCAAGCGCGACGACGAACTCACCGTCGTCTGCGACGGACTGAGCAATATTTCGGAGTATGCGCGTGTGGACAATGTGCAGTTCCGCATCCTCAAACGCAACCTGCCGGGGCCCTTCACCTTCATCATGCAGGCCTCGGGCCGCATACCGGGCAAGGCGCTCGGGAGACGCAGGACGGTGGCGGTGCGCGTACCGGCCAATCCCATTCCGGTGGCCATCGTGCGGGAACTCGGCGTGCCGATGGTGACGGCATCGGTCAAGGACCCCGACGAGGTTATCGAATACACCACCGACCCGGAACTGATTTACGAACGCTACCGCGACACGGTGGATGCCGTAGTGGACGGCGGATACGGAAATCTCGTTCCGACCACCCTGGTGGACATCACCTCCGGCGAGCCGGAGATACTGCGCGAGGGAGGCGGCGAACTCGTATGACGGGCGGTCCGCCCCCGATTCCCTACTTTCTCCATTCGCCTACTTCGAGGCCGCCGATGGCGCTGCCGTCTATTTCGAGGCGGATGGCCGTCCGGACTTTGTGGAACCCGTATTTGCCCGCGGCGCCGGGATTGATGTGCAGTGCACCGTGCCGGCGGTCGTTTTGTCGTATTGGACTTTCAGGATATGCGAGTGTCCACAAACGAATAATTGAGGTGGCGAAGCAAAAAGCAAGCTGCGTATTTGTGGGGCGTAATTGCCAGGATAGCCGCCGATGTGCGTCATCAGTACGGTGATTTCCTCGCATGCGAAGCACGCCGTTTCCGGCCATATACGCCGTGTCTGGGCATCGTCGATGTTGCCGTAGACGGCCCGGAGCGGTTTGAAGGCCGCGATTTCGTCGGAGAGTGCCGCCGAACCGATGTCACCCGCATGCCATATTTCGTCCACATCCGCAAGGAACCCCTTCAGGGCGGTATCGAAAATTCCGTGCGTGTCCGATATGATTCCTATCTTTTTCATCCCTGCAAAGATAAGCCGGCCGGCCGTCTGCCGTATCCCTATGGGCGGTTTTTTACTGTACCCGGTCTGTCGGAGAGTTGTCCGTTCGACCGGATTCGGTCGGAATAGTGTGATTTATTTGTTTAATAATATGTGTAGGGTATGGAATTTGTGGCGTCTGCGGATGACTGCGTATCGGTTAATCGTTCCATCTTTCAAATACAGTGGTCTATGAAGCATGCGTTACGGATTTTTGCAGCGGTTGCAGCCCTGCTGGCGGCGGTTGCCTGCACGAAAGAACAGTCCGACGGGGAGCGGATACCGGAATCCTTTCCGTCCGACAGCCATTATGTGAACGTAGATGAGGCCCGTGCGGCGGTAGAGACCATGCTCGGCAGCATGGACCCGGAGACGCGGGGCGGAGCGGTACGGAGCATCACGGGAGTCGTGACGATAGGCGGGCCCGGAGATACGCGGGGCGGCGCTTCGGATTCGCCCGTTTACCACGTTTTCAGTCTCGGTGACGGAGAGGGGTTTGCGCTTGCTTCGGGTGACGACCGTACACCGCCCGTCTTCTGTATCACCGACAGCGGTACTTTCGAGGAAATAGCCGAAACGGGTAATCCCGGTCTGGGCATGACGCTGCTCGATTACGATATCAATTATCGTGTGGCGGTAGGACTGCCCATTCCCGACGAAGGGGACGGGATGATATATCCCGGCGAGCCCGGCTATCCGTCCGCTTCTGCCTATGGCAGCGGCGGTGGGATTACCGATGTCGATATCGATTACGGCGGAGGTGTGGGGAATAATATCACCCGCAAGACCTATCCGTGGGAGCTCTCCGGCTACAAGGGGACGCAGGTCGCCTGCAACTGGGGACAGGAAGAACCGTATAATCTGATGATGCCGATGAGATCTGCCTCTGAACGCGCTTATGCCGGCTGCGGTGCGGTGGCCGTGGCGCAAATCCTTTACCATTACGGCTATCCTTCGGGCATCGACGGTTATGCCTTGGACTGGACGCTGATAAGAAAGCATCGCAATACAGTGAGTGATTCGTGTACAGCTGCTTATTCTGCAATCGCCCGTTTGTTCGAGAGGCTTAATTCCCAAAATTATTTGCAGGCAACCGTCAGGGGGAGCAGTGGAACATTTACTAATACGAATCGGATAACGCCTACTTTTCAGTCATTGGGGTATTCGTGTGTAGCGGAAGCCGATTACAGTGCGGTATCGCTTTTGACAACTATTATGACAGACGGAAGACCAGTCATGGTGTTCGGCATGTCGCATCGAACGCCGAAATATATTTTAGGGAAAGTGACCGGTTATGATTATTCTAATGGACATTACTGGATTTGCGACCGGGTAATGACCTATAAGCAGAAAATAGAGACCTACAACTGGAGCATCCTGCTGCGGACGGATTACGAATATCTCCACTATGTCCACTGCAACTGGGGTTGGAACGGTTCCCATAACGGATATTTTCTATCCACTGAATTCGATGCAGCGCATGAGCCCGCCAAACCCGATACGCGTGCGGTAGAAGGCGATGAAAGCTATTACCAGTTTCGGATGAAAATGTGGCACCAGATAAAACGATGACAGCGATGAAAAAGGTATTTTATATTTTGCTATTTGCATGGTTCGGGATTTCCTGTACCAGAAGCGGAAGCGAAGTGGGAGGAGAATTCAGTGAAACGGAATATTATATCCAAGGCTATCTGGAGGCCGATATGCTGACAGGGACCGTTTGTACGGGAGGCTTAATCGGGTTGGGATTCAGCGGGGAACTATATTTGCCGTCTCGTGGTGAAAAAGGCGATAAGTTTCGGGAGTTGAGCGCTTTTTACGGAGATACGCACTATAATAAGCCGACTTATCCCGGAGGGCCCAACGTGTTATGCAATGAGTTCAAGAAGATAGATATTGTAAGCGACAAGGATTTCAATGAGATTCCGGCAGGGCAGTCGCTCGGTAATGTCGTTAAGTTCCTTGCCGTTTCGGTGAAACCGTTCCTCGATAGCGGATATACGGAGGAATTTGATTGGAGCAGGAATGATGTTCCGTCAGAATATAGAGACTATGTTTGGAGATTTTGGCCTAAGAAAGAGTTTTATCCGGTATATGGCTTGCTGTCGGAGTTGAGGGAAAATGAGCTCAAATTGCTTGAAAGAAGAAGTCCGAGCCTTTGTTTCCTTGATGAACCGAGGGCTTTTCGGAAACACACGCTTACGATTACGCTGGAAGATACGACGGGGCGGGAGTTGAGCTGTACGGTCGAATACGATTTCGATGCCGTGTGGCCGGCGGATTGATTCGGTTTCTTCGGTGAATTCGATGCAGCGCATGAGTTCGCCAAACCCGATACGTGGGCGACGGAAGGTGAGGCGAACTATTATCGGTTCGATATGTCGATGTGGCACCAGATAAAACGATGACAGCGATGAAAAAGATATTTTATATTTTGATATTTGCATGGTTCGGGGTTTCCTGTACAAAAAGCAGAAGCGAGTTCGGGGGAGAACTCAGTGCAACGGAATATTATATTCCAGGCTATATGGAGGCCGACACGCTGAAAGAGCCCGATGTTTGTACGGACGGTTTGGTCAGTTTGCAATTCAGCGGCGAACTGTATTTGCCATATCGTGGTGAAAAAGGCGATAAGTTTCGGGAGTTGAACGCTTTTTACGGAGATACGCATTATAATAAGCCGACCTATCCCGGGGGTCCCTACGCATTGTGCAACGAGTTCGAGCGGATAGATGTGATAAGCGACAGGGATTTCAACGATATTCCTGCGGGTTCGTCTTTAGGCAGTGTGGTGGAACTTCTTGCCGCATCGGCCAAACCGTTTATCGACAGCGGTTACGACCCGTCGTACGGTTGGCCGGACGGCAATGCTCCGGCCGCTTATTATCGGGACGGTGAACCTATCATGTGCGGCACTGCGGGCGAGGGAGGATTCTCTCCGGTTTACGGGGTGTTGTCGGACCTTCGTGCGGAAGATTTGAAATTGCTCTATTTTAGTTATGTGGGATGCATGTATCTTTCGTTTCTCGAAGAACCGGCCGTCAAGGAGCACACGTTTACCGTTACCATGCAGGATGCTGCAGGCCGGACGTTGAGCTGTACGTTCGAATATACATTTTGATTTTCTGTGCCTGCCGGGCCGACTGCCCGGTACAGCGGAGCGGGAACAAAAGAACAGGCTGCCGATGAAAGTCGGCAGCCTGTCGCGTGTCGTAGCGAAGGGAGCGGTTTACTGGGCTCCGCCGGTCATGGATTTGAAGAGGGCGTTGTATTTTTCGTACTTGGCCATCATGCCGTCCAGGTCGCGGATGCGGAACGTGACGTTCTTGAGCAGTTCCACGGTGCCCACGTTGGTCGGGTCGCTCGCATAGGCCTTTTCGAGATAGGGAACCGCTTTGGCATATACCTGGAATGCCTTGTTGAGTTCCGCATCGTATTCGTCCTGCGTAGCGAAAGTAGCGGCGCGCGAATTGACGTCTTCGAGAATGGCTTCGGCCTGCTTGATATAGACGATGCCGAGGTTGTTGTTCGCTACATAGCTGTCGGGAACGAGTTCGGCCATCTTGGTGAATGCCTCTATCGCCTTGTCGTATTGGTTGTTGGAGACATACAGTACCCCCAGCGCACTCCACATGTCGGCGTTGGTCGGGTCGCTTTCGGCCGCCTGCTGTACGATGGTGAGTATGTTGTCGGGGTTCTCTCCGAGGAATACGTATGCTTCCGAGAGGCTTTCGATGATTTTGGAATCCGTCGGATACATGGCCATGCCCTTTTCCAGGTATTGCTTGGCGGTCTGTATCGCATTCGGGTCGGCCATGGCGTTGCCGCGGTAGGCGTGGTATATCAGGTAGTATATTTCGGGGTCCGAGATGTCGGCATTGCCGGCGCTGATTTTTTCGGCCGCCGTCAGGTATTCGATGCTCTGGGGGTACTTCTGGGCGAGCATGAAGGCCAGACCGGCGTCGTGCAGCAGGGAGTAGAGGTCGGCCTCGGAGATGGTGGCTCCGGGCATCTGGGCCACTTCGTAGGCGCTGATGAACATGTTGCCCGCCTCTTCGTACATGCCGAGCGGGAAATAGAGGGCTCCCGTCTTGGAATATTCGTCGTATGCCTGTTTGAGTCCTTCGTTCACTTTCTCGGCAGTCTTCTGATTGCTCCCGTCGAGTTCGTAGGCTTTTTCATACGCTTCTACCGACTTTTGGAGTGCACCGGGATATATCTCCTTGGTCATTGTCCACGATACGGGAATGGCCAGTTCGTCGAGGTAGATGTCCATGTACGGAAATATACCCTTGGTGTAGACCTTGCCGTTGAGTTCCACGACCTCGGCAGCGGTAGGTTCGCCGAACAGGGTGGTAAGCGTGACAACGTCGATGCCGTCGTAAAGGTGTTTGGATACTGCCGTCGCGGCTTCGTAGAATATTTCGCCGCGGTGTATCCATGTGGCGGCCTTGCCCGATTTCTTCGGGTTGGCGATATCGGCGTCGGAACGCTCTATCTTGTTCAGCAGGCTCTTTTCGTTGATGGTCACCTGCTGTGCGGAGAGCGACGGGCCGCAAAGACAGACTGCGGCAGCCGCCAGCATCAATATGCGCTTCATGGTAAGAAATGATTTAAGTTATTGTTTCTCGTAATGGTTGAATATTGTCTTTGTTTATCGGTTCTCTCTGCTCCGGTCGAATGTCCGTTTGTCGCGGGTTTCCGGTGCGGCCGGCGGTCACGCTTCGTTCACCCCGCCGTTCTCTTCCGCAGCAATTATCGTTCCGTCGCTCTCCCCTTCGGGCTCTTCGCTTTTGGGAACGGCCATGACGGAGGCTATCGAGTCGCCCGCGCGGAGGTTGATGACCTTCACCCCCTGAGTAGCCCTTCCGGCCAGCCGGATGTCGGAGGCGGCGGTGCGTATCGCCGTTCCGTTGCGGGTGATTATCATCAGGTCGTATTCGTCGGATACCGACTGGATGGAAACCACCTTGCCGGTCTTTTCGGTCACCTGCATCGTCTTGACGCCCTTGCCGCCGCGGTTGGTCGTGCGGTAGGCTTCCAGGTCGGTGCGCTTGCCGTAGCCGTTCTCGCTGAGTACGAGGATGTCGTTGGCGCTCGCCGGTTCCATGCATATCATACCCACCACGCGGTCGTCGCCTTCGATGGTGATGGCCCGTACGCCGGCTCCCGTGCGGCCTATCGGGCGTACCTTCTCTTCAGGGAACCGGATGGCCTTGCCTTCGCGGGCGGCGATGATGATGTCGGCGCGGCCGCTGGTCAGGTTGGCGTCGATGAGCTGGTCGCCCTCCTTGACGGTGATGGCATTGACGCCGTTCTGGCGGGGCCGGGAGTAAGCCTCCAGTTTCGTCTTCTTGATGATGCCTTCGCGCGTACACATGACGATGTAGTTGTTCTCGACATACTCCTTGTTGTCGAGCCCGCGCACGTTGATGTAAGCACGTATCTTGTCGTCCGGTTCTATCTGGATGACGTTCTGTATGGCGCGTCCCTTCGAGGTGCGCGTTCCCTCCGGAATGTTGTAGACCTTGAGCCAGTAGCAGCGTCCCTTTTCGGTGAAGAAGAGCATCGTGTCGTGCATCGAGGCCACATAGATGTGTTCGATGAAGTCTTCGTCGCGTGTGGCGCTCGCCTTGACGCCCACGCCGCCCCGGTGCTGCGTCCGGTATTCGGCCAGCGGAGTGCGCTTGATATAGCCCATGTGCGAAATGGTGATGACCATCTCGTCGTCGGCATAGAAATCTTCCGGATTGAACTCTTCGGCACTCATGACGATTTCCGTGCGGCGTTCGTCGCCGTACTTCTCCTTTATCTCCAGCGTTTCGTCCTTGACGATGCCCAGGCGCATCTCGCGGCTGGCCAGCACGCGGTTGTAGTACTCGATGCGTTCGAGCAATTGCGCATACTCTTCTTCTATCTTGCTGCGTTCCAGTCCGGTCAGCGCACGAAGCCTCATGTCGATGATGGCCTGTGCCTGTACCTCGCTCAGGCCGAAGCGCTCCATGAGAGCCGCCTTGGCGATGTCGGGCGTCTGGGAGCCCCGTATGATGGAGATGATTTCGTCGATGTGGTCGAGAGCGATGAGCAGTCCACGGAGGATATGGGCGCGTTTTTCGGCCTGGTCGAGGTCGTAGCGCGTGCGGCGCTCCACCACGTCGTGCCTGTGGTCCACGAAATGGCGGATGAGATCCTTCAGGTTCAGCAGGACGGGCCGGCCGTTCACCAGCGCGATGTTGTTTACCGGGAAACTGGTTTGCAGTTGCGAGTGTTTGTAGAGGGTGTTGAGTACCACGCTCGCCACGGCGTCGCTCTTGAGGATGATGACGATGCGCGTACCGCGGCGGTCGCTTTCGTCGTTGATGTACGAGATGCCGTCGATTTTCTTCTCGTTAATCATGTCGGCAATCTGACGTATCATCTCGGCCTTGTTCACCTGATAGGGAATCTCCGTCACGACGATGCACTCCCGGCCGCTGTGAGTGTGCTCTATTTCTGTTCGGGCCCGCATGACGATGCGTCCGCGTCCCGTTTCGAGCGCCTCACGCACCCCTTCGTAGCCGTATATGATGCCTCCCGTCGGAAAGTCGGGAGCTTTCACGTATTTTGCCAGTTCGGAGACTTCGATGTCCGGATTGTCTATGTAGGCTGCTATCGCGTCGCATACTTCCGAAAGGTTGTGGGGCGGCAGGTTGGTGGCCATGCCCACCGCGATGCCCGACGAGCCGTTCACCAGCAGCAGCGGGATGCGGGTGGGGAGCACGGAGGGTTCCTGCAATGTATCGTCGAAGTTGTTGACGAATTCCACCGTATTCTTGCCGATGTCTGCCATCACCTCGTCGGCTATCTTGCGCATGCGGGCCTCCGTATAACGCATGGCCGCGGGGCTGTCGCCGTCCATCGAACCGAAGTTACCCTGACCGTCCACCAGCGGGTAGCGCATGGCCCACGGCTGTGCCATGCGGACCATGGCGAAGTAGACCGAGCTGTCGCCGTGGGGGTGGAACTTACCGAGCACGTCGCCGACGATACGGGCGCTCTTACGGTGCGGCTTGTCCGAATAGAGGTTCAGTTCGTTGCTCATATCGAAGAGGATGCGCCGGTGTACGGGCTTCAGGCCGTCGCGCACGTCGGGAAGCGCGCGGGAGACGATGACCGACATCGAATAGTCGATATAGGCGGTCTTCATCTCTTCCTCGATGTTTATCCGGATTATCCTCGGTTCGGCGGGTGTCTCTTTAGTTTCTTCTGACATATCTGCTGATGTTCAAAACTATCATGAAATAATCGTGTAAAGATACGATTATTTTGGATTATGTACAAAATAAGCCTCTCCCTTTTTCTCCCCCGGACAGCCGGTGCGGAGAGGGTTCCGGCTCTTTCCGGCTTCGCCTCCGGAGGTGTTGCGGGGTGTGCGTGTACGGGTTCCGGCCGAACGGAACGGGGGGTCCCAAACTTTTGGCGACCCCCCTCCCGATTACGGCCA
>OGRL01002420.1_pt1 | contig 12383 bp, 2 predicted proteins | sample 1553481 | NCBI WGS metagenome assembly OGRL01 (sample SAMEA2580036, study PRJEB22360) | human gut metagenome
CGCAAGCACAACGATTAAAGATCCGATTGATCCAAGTAAAAATTACACAAACGAAGACCATGAGGATTATGCCGTAAACAAGGGAACAGCCGTATATGCTATGTGTGATGGTGTTTTTACCGCGAAATACTGCGTTGGCTCCATGACTTCTCCAACAGGGACAGATGCCTATGTCAGCCTTGGTATTTGCGGAAATCTCGTTCCTGCTGCTCAATGGGAAACCGCAGATCACCGGAAGCCGCAAAAGATCCAGTATGGGCACTTCGATAGCCTGATGGGCTATAACCGGGACCCTCAATATACCGAAGCAATTTATGGCTCGACGGAGAGTGCGTGTGCGAATATCGAAAAGCACGCAATTGGTGAAAAGAATGTAAAATGTGGTGAGTTTCTGGGCTATAGCGGAAACACTGGCAATAGCACAGGTCCACACCTGCACATTAAATTAGTCTATTGATGTCATTGCAAATCCGAATCCGCTGACAAAGGCGCATTTCCGTTAAAAGCATATACAAACACATAATATCGTTCATCCTCGGCTGTCCCGGTACTCGCTGGGACAGCCACAGTATTTTCATTCAAAAGCATCACAAACTGTTCATCCATATCATCCAAAACGGCTCGTTCCAACTTCGTGCAGCTTCCGCTTTCACAGTCGATAAACGCAAGCGTTGTAAAGTGATCCTTTTCATCTGCATCAAAATACAGCGCCATGCACTGATTCAACTGAGTAATGTGAAAATATGCAGTATCCGGCGTTTCAAGATTTGGAACTGTAATTTCGCTGCCGTTCGGAATCTTGCGCAGATAAACACTTCCACCTTGCTCCACGCGCAGCGCATAAGTGTCACCTATCAGAAGGACGCGTTCGCTGACGCTGTCTTCTGCCATGAAGGGAAATGGGTCGTAGTCTGCCAGCAGAATTGTTTCGTCTTCTGTCTCAATCCGATAAAGATACGTTGTATACTTTCCTATATCGGGCTCTTCCACATCGTAAACCAGTTCCTCATCGCCCCGCCAGCGCACACGCGAAGGATAGACAACACCAGATGGACGCTCATTCAGCGCGGCAAGTTCGCAAACTACGTTCCCATCATATAGATAGTAACTGAATGCAGGAGAAGTCATATCAACGTTTTCTTTGCAAATTAGTAGTTTTGTTGCGGACGGATTGGCATAGGTTCGAAACGGCTCGAAGCCCAAATGGGAGGGAGGCTCCATGCAGATACTCTCTTCCGGTTCCGTCGTGCCGAACAACGCCTGCTTTAGATCCCACACATCAAGGTTCTGTGCGGCGGCATAATATGATGCCGTAATTGGACCATATTCTTGAGATTGCACTAGTTGCAGTCCTGTTGTGGGTGCTGTCAGATCCTTTCGCTCAAGTAGCGGGGAAACTGCTTCTACAGCAGTGAATGCTTCTGCCGTCGTTTTTTCTATGGGCATACCAGTAAGCGGTGTATCTGCTTTGTCAGGTGTCTGCCTCTCTGGTATTGTTTCTTCCTGTGCAGAGTCTTCCTGCACAGGCGGCTTGACGTTAAACTCCAGCGAACAGGTGCAGAACGTAAGCAGCAGCGCTGCAATCAAAATCAAAAGTTGTTTTTTCATTGTAATCCTCCCTGCTTATCTGATTAAAGTCAAATTTTCGAGTCTATCCAACGCCTTCGTGAAGGGACTATGCGTTTCTTGAGATGATAAATATCGCACCTACGGAAATCTATTTGCTCTTCTACCGTGATTGGAACTGATAACACAGTCTTTTTTAGGATTACTCTGTGCGCAGAAGCCGAATTGGTAGAATATCCTTGCTTATCTAAGCTTCAAGGATTCAAAGTCGCAGAAATACGATACAGCCTTGAATTGCTGAGGTGTCTGAATCATCTGCAGTGATGAGTCTCGATCGCACAGCGCAAGCTAACTGATACATCAACGATGATTTTTTGCCGTCGGCACATAATTTCCGCTTGCGTCGTTAATTGCAAGTATTCCCCCATCGCAATACGATCATTTGAAGACTTAGTAATAAGAGCATCCTATCTCTTTTATATAAACAACACAATAGCATGATTTGCAACAAAAAGAACAAAAAGATACCAATAAAAATGTGCGAACGGACGTGTCAGAGTTTATGCACGAAAATATTTGCAAGCTCCAGTTGATCGCAGTCTGTTGGCAATGAAGACATCTTCCAGCGTTGTCTCTAGTTTTTGCAAAACATTTTTAAGCATTGTGCCCATCCAAAAAAAGAGTAGAATGGTTGTTTGCTGCCTCATTTCAAAATATTATTGTCGTGATTTCATTCTACTGGGCTTCGCAAAGCACGTCTTCTTCGTAAGCGTCAAACCACCCCGCGCACGGACAGGCATGAGACAATAGTAACGGGACGTTGCGAAACGTTCCGTTACTGTCATATTGGAGGTAAGGGGATGACAAGCGCAAAGTTGAAACACCGTGTAAAGCTGCAGGAGTGGGCGGCACGAATACAGGACTGCCGCAGCAGCGGCCTGTCAGTGCGGGCGTGGTGCAGACAAGAAGAAATCAATGCAGCAACCTATCATGATAATTGTCCCGGATGGCGGCTTCAATGGCGTCCTTACAGCTCACATTGGCGCGGAAAGACGCGCGGTAGGCGTACAGCTCCCCATTCTCCTGCGCGTGGCCGGCGGGATAGGGATAGACCGGCAGCTCACGGAGCTTTTTTGCCTCGGCCTTTGCCGTGTCCTCGATGCTGTCGCGGATCGTGTCCATGTAGCCGGTTTCCAAATCGGAGAACTTGTCGTAGAGGATCGCCATGGGCGAGGGGGACAGCAGCAGCGCCCGCGTTTCCGCCTCGCTGAGCGTCAGCTCCTCCATGCTCATCAAAATATCCTCCCGCACGGTGTATTCATAGCTGTGATGGAGGATTTCCTCCGGGGGCTGGCCCTTCAGCCAGTCCCGGTACTTGTCCTGCTCCCGCGAGAGCTTGTCGTATAACGATTGCTGTAATGCCTCGTTCATATTCATCGTGCCTCCTGTTCGTGAGATTTTTTCTTTTCCCCAGCGCCGTGGACGCTGGGCGCTTTCAGCTTGCCGAGGACGGAGGGGCGTTTCGCCACCACATTCTCCGCCGCCTGTTCCATGGGCGTCCGGTCGTCGATGTTCAGCTCGGCGTTCAGCTCCGCCAGCCGCGCGGATTTTTCTTTCAGCTCCGCCTCCTGTGGGAACGGCTTGCCCAGCTCCGCCTTGGCCGTTGCAAGCTGCGCCTGCACGTTTTCAAGCCTGCCCTGCACCGTTTTGTACCGCTCCGGCATCTGGGCGAGGGCGTTGTCGATGCGGACAAGGTTGCCCCTTGCGTCCTTGCCCAGCTCTACCCGGTGGCTCATCTTCCCCTTGAGGGTGAGAATGAAGTCCTTGCCGAAGTTTTCCACGGTCAGCGACATAGAAAAGCCCCGGTAAGTGCCGATGGGAACACTTTCGAGGCCCTTTGCGTCCTTGAACGCCTCCAGAATGGCAGCACCGGCATTGTCCTTGTCGGTGAGAAGGTCGCCCTTGACCTCCATGCCCGCAAAGCCGTCCTTAGGGTGGGGATGGGCTTCCAGCGTTTTCATATCCGCCTCAAAGCCAGAGAGGAAGCCTTTGTTTTCCTCAATCTGTGCCGGGAAATGCCGCAGGATGTTGTCCTCCAGCCGGTACTGCTGGCTCTGGTGATTGGCCTTCATCAGCCGCAGCCGCGCCACGTCCACGTCGAGGTCCATTTTTTCACGGATGCGCTCGTCTCCGGCGCACAGCGCCTTGATCTCGGCATAGGAGAGCGCCGCCTCGTCAATATCCTCACAGCTTCTCACCGGGGATTTTGATGTCATGATCTGGGAGATGAACTTCTGCTTGTTTTCCACCGTCTGCCAGAGGTACGAATCAAATGTAGATTCCGTGACGTAACGGTAGATATGGACTTCTTTGTTGCGGTTGCCCTGCCGGATGATGCGCCCGCTGCGCTGTTCCAGATCACCCGGCCGCCACGGGCAGTCCAGGTCGTGAAGCGCCACAAGCCGATCCTGCACGTTCATGCCCGCGCCCATCTTGAAGGTGCTGCCCATGAGGACGCGCACCTGACCGGAGCGGACTTTTGCAAACAGCTCCTTCTTCCTCGTTTCGGTGTTCGCTTCGTGGATGAACGCGATCTGTTCCCTCGGAATCCCACGGGCAATGAGCTTTTCCCGTATGTCGTCGTAGATGGTAAAGGGCGGCTCCTCCGGCCCGGTTTCCGCGTCAATGGCAGCCTCCAGCGCGTGAAGCTCCGGGCTGTCCGTGCCTTTCGCGGCGATCCTGCCGCTTTGCGCCGCCTTGCCCTTGGGGGTAGACAGGTCGCAGAACACGAGCTGCGTCAGCTTCTCCGCCTGCCCGTCCTGCCAGATGCGGTGGATGTTGTCCACGCACAGATTGACCTTGCTGTTCGGGTCATCCGGCAGGTCGGGGTTGATTACCCGCTGGTCAAGGCCCAGCTTGCGCCCATCCGAGGTGATCTTGAGCATATTGTCGGTGCTTGCGTCCACGCTCCCCGCGTGGACTTTTGCGGCGCGCTCGGACAGCTCCTGCACCATCTGCTGTTGTAGCGCCGTGGGCTGTGTGACCTCGGTGTGATAGACGGCGGTGGGCGTGGGAAGGTTTAGCTGGTCGGATGTCTTGATGTCCGCTGCCTCCCGGAACAGGTTCATCAGCTCCGGCAGGTTAAAGAACTTGGCAAACCGCGTCCGCGCCCGGTAGCCTGTCCCCTCCGGGGCAAGCTCGATGGCGGTGGTGGTTTCCCCAAAGGCGGAGGCCCAACAGTCGAAGTGGGTCAGACTGTTGCGCTTGAGCATATCGTGCTGCAAATACCGCATCATGGTATACAGTTCCGTCATGGAATTTGAGATGGGCGTACCCGTGGCGAAGGTGACGCCCTTGCCGTGGGTGATTTCGTCGATGTACCGGCATTTTAAGAGCATATCCGAGGACTTCTGGGCGTCGGTGGTGGAAAGCCCCGCCACGTTTCGCATTTTTGTGTAAAGGAACAGGTTTTTGAAGCTGTGCGCCTCGTCCACATACAGCCGGTCTACGCCGAGCTGTTCAAAGGTCACAACATCGTCCTTGCGGGCGGCGTCGTGGAGCTTTTGCAGCTTGGCCTCCAGATTTTTCTTGGTACGCTCCAGCTCCTTGATGGTAAAGCGCTCGGCGCGGCTGGCCTTGAGTTCCGAAATGCCGTCCTCAATCTCCCAGATCTGCTCCTGCAAGAGCCGTTCCTGCCGCTCTCTGGATACGGGGATGCGCTCAAACTGGCTGTGGCCGATGATAACGGCGTCATAGTCGCCGGTGGCGATGCGGGCGCAGAACTTCTTGCGGTTGCGTGTCTCAAAGTCCTTTTTGGTAGCGACAAGGATATTGGCGGACGGGTAGAGCCGCAGGAACTCCGACGCCCACTGCTCCGTCAGGTGGTTCGGCACGGCAAAGAGGGATTTCTGGCACAGGCCGAGGCGCTTTCCCTCCATGGCTGCGGCGATCATCTCAAAGGTCTTGCCCGCGCCCACCTCATGGGCAAGGAGCGTGTTGCCGCCGTAGAGGTCGTGGGCGATGGCGTTTCGCTGATGCTCCCGCAGGGTGATCTCAGGATTCATGCCCGGAAAGATCAGGTGCCTGCCGTCATATTCCCGGGGACGGGTGGAATTGAAGCGCTCATTGTAGAGCTGCACCAGCTCCCGCCGCCTGTCGGGGTCGCGCCAGATCCAGTCACGGAACGCCTCCTTGATGGCCTGCTGCTTCTGCTGGGCGAGGGTGGTTTCCTTACTGTTGAGGACGCGCTTTTCCTTGCCGTCCGCGTCTCTTACGGTGTCGTAGATCCGCACGTCCCGCAGATTCAGCGTATCCTCCAAAATGCGGTAGGCGTTGGCGCAGTCGGTGCCGTAGGTCATGCGGGCGTTGATGTCGTTGTAGGGGATGCTGTTCTTGCCGGAGATGTTCCACTCCGCCGTGAACTCCGAGTAGTTGACCTCCAAGGAGCGGCGGGCATACAGAGGCGGCTCCAGCAGCTCGAACATGAACTGCTGAATGTACTTCTTGTCGATCCACGTCGCGCCGAGGCGCACCTCGATCTCCGAAGCATCAAGGTCTTTCGGCTGTGCGGCGCGCAATGCCTCCACGTTGGGCAGATAGCCGGGGCTGTCTATGGCGGCGTTCTCCGCCTCCCGCAGCTTCTGCCGGACGTTGCCGGAGAGGTATTCGTCCGCTGTCTGCCAGTCGCCGTAAACAGGGTCGAGGAAAATGACGCCGTTCAGCTCGTCGATGATGTCGTCCTCGCTCTTGCCGGTGAGCTGGGACATATACGCCATATCCACGCGGGCTTTTTCCCCAATGGACAGGGCGAGGGCTTCTGCGGCAGTGTCCACGCTGGTAACGGACTGCCGCTGCCGGATGGTGCGCTTGGTGAACATATCCGCCTTGCCCTTGAGCTTGGTCTTGTCCTCATCGTCCAGCAACTCAAGGGAGCAGAGCAGGTAGTAGGAGCTGTCGTCTGCAAAGGCGAGGGCGTTGCCCCGGCTGTTGATGAGGCCGTATTTTTCGGTGAAGCGGTCATAGAGGCGGTTGAGCTTCTGCTGCTCGGCGCGTATGGAAACATCATCGGATTCCCACATCTGGAGGTCGATGAGCCGGTGAACGCAGTCCCGCAGCTCTGCCATGCCCTTGACGCGCTCCTTTGCGGTGGCGTTCAGGCTGGGCTTGACCATGACGGAGTTCTCACGGTAGTACACCTCACCGTCCACCACGGCATAGCTGTAATTCTTCACGTTGGGGTCTGCGGGAATGGCGTCCTGTATGGTTTCGTTCTCACCGAGGTCAGGCAGTTCGGCGGCTCTGTATTCGCCGCCAATGCTCTGCACCGCTGCATGGAGCTGCGCGGCAAGGTCCGCACCCTCGATGGGCGCAACGGTAAAGTCCTGCCTGCCGTACTGCGTGCTTTCCGAGGTCTGCCTGCCTAATACCATTTCGGGGTTGTCGATGAAATACTGATTGATGGAAAATCCGCCCTCATTTTCACCGAGATGCACCCAGTCAGGTTCAATGTCGATGGGTCTGTCACGCTTTTGCAGGAAGATGATGTCGGACACCACCTCCGTACCGGCGTTGGCCTTGAACGCATTGTTGGGCAGGCGGATCGCACCCAACAGCTCCGCCCGCTGCGCGATGTACTTACGGACTTCGGGAGATTGTTTGTCCATCGTATAGCGGGAGGTCACAAAGGCGATCACGCCGCCCGGACGCACCTGATCCAGCGTTTTGGCGAAAAAGTAGTCATGGATGGAAAAACCGAGCTTGTTGTAAGCCCGGTCGTTGACCTGGTACTGTCCAAAGGGCACGTTGCCGATGGCAAGGTCGAAGAAATCCCGTCTGTCGGTGGTTTCAAAGCCTGCCACGGTAATGTCTGCCTTGGGATAGAGCTGCTTGGCGATGCGTCCCGTAATGGAATCCAGCTCCACGCCGTAGAGCCTGCTGCTTTCCATGCTCTCCGGCAGCATACCGAAGAAGTTGCCCACGCCCATGGCAGGCTCCAAGATGTTGCCAGTCTGGAAGCCCATGCTGCCGACAGCCTCATAGATTGCCTTGATAACCGTGGGGCTGGTGTAGTGGGCGTTGAGGGTGGAGGCGCGGGCGGCGGCGTATTCCTCCGGGGAAAGTGTGGCGTACAGCTCTGCAAATTCGTCTGCCCAATTTGGCTTATTTTCATCGAACGCATCTGCCAAACCTCCCCAGCCCACATAACGGGAGAGGATTTCCTGCTGTTCCGGGCTGGCCTGCAAGCCCTCAAATTCCAACTCCTTCAGAAGATTGATTGCCGCCATATTCGCCCGGAACTTGGCCTTTGCGCCGCCGACGCCCAGCTCATCGTCGGTGATGCGGAAGTTTTCCGCAGGCGGTCTTTGCGGCATGGGCGGCTCCGGCTCGGTGGTGCGGATAGTCTGGATTTCAATGTCATAGGGAAGCTGGCTTTTCTCGCCGGGGTAGAACGCTACGGTTTCCGTGGTAAACTGCGGCTGCTCCGGTTCAGTCGCCTCCGATGCTGGCTGTTCAGGAAGAGAAATATCTGGATCAGGCTGTGCCTGTGTCCGGCTCTGCGCCTGCGCTTCCTCCAGAAAAACGGCGCGCAGCACGGGAGCGGCGTCCGGCCACAACAATCCGAGGGCGTGTACGCCCTTTTCCCCATGCACCTGCGCCTGAAAGCCGCTTCTTGAGGTGATGAAATCTGCCTCGGTGCCGTCCTCCAGCGTCATGGTGTCCGCGTCCGACGCGGCGAAAACGTTGGAAAGATACGCACCGATGGCGGCGTTGCCCTCGCCCTGCCGGAACAGCTCCCGCACCTCGTCCCGGATGTCAGGCGTGAGGATGCCGTTCATCAGGAGGTCGCGGAGGTCGTCGTTTCTGCTCCGTGCGGGAAGATAATCTGTTATGGCGGCGTTCCGCTCATCCCGGCGCAGCAGCCGTTCAAAATTCTCGCGGCTTTCGGCGCGGAATACGGGATAGCGGAGTGCCGGGTCACGAAGCTGCACATTGAGCGCGCCGACCTCCGTGATCTCAAAGGGCGTGTTGTCCAGATAGACGGTATCGCCCACGGCATACGGCACACGAAAAATCATGTTTTCCTGTTCGTTTTCGGCAGTGATCTCCTTGACAGGTTGCGTCTGCTCCGCAGCGAAGAAATAGCCGGTGTCGAGGTAACGCTCAAAAACGGTGCGGTCTACGCTGACCGTTTCCTGCTCCGGGACGCTTGGCAGAGTGTACCAAACATTATCTTCGTCTACACGCTCGACCACCATCAGAGTTTCCCTCTGTTCGGCTGCGGTGGAAGAAAAGCCGTCGCCCACGCGATAGGCATTCCCCAGCGGCGTTGTGAAAACCGGCACGTCCGGCTCCATACCGCGGCTGCGCTGAATACTGGAGAGGTAGTCAATGGCGTTAGATTGTTCCGCGAAGCGAAGCACCTGCCCACCCTCCTCATAGAAGAGGTCAAGGGCCGAGTCCCAGATGCCGGTAATGCCGCCCTCGTTGGGGTGCAGACGGATGGAAAAACGGTCCGGTGAGTCCATGTACGCCGCCTGCGCTTCCTGCGCCGCGATCTGCTCCACATCCGCCATGACCTGCCGGACGAAGGGGCTGTTGCGATTAGCCTCCGCATCCACAACCTGCCCATTTACAATACCTCGTTCAGCAAGCGCTTCCCGGATGGCGATGGGGTCAATGTTGTCAAAGTTGTCCTGTTCCTGCTCGGTGTAGAAGTTGTCGTCCTTGATAAGCTGCGCGATCCGCCGCTGCACCTTGGCCCATGACAGCGTGACCGGCTCGGAATTTCCCACGGAGATTTGCAGCGGCTTGGAGCTGTCGTCAACGCCGTATTCCGCTGCCAGCCATGCGGCGGTGTCCCGGTCGCGGGCGTGAGCCTTCATATAGCGGACAACTGCGTGCTTGCTTTCAATCCTGCCGTTCCAGCTCTGCAAGGCAGCGTCGATGCCCGCCTGCGTCACCTTGTAGGGCGAGGGCGTTATCGTGGCCGCCAGCGTGGGATACAGCTCGTCCAAAAGCTCCTGATGCAGCCGGTTGTGGAACGCGGGCATATCGAAATAGAGCCGTGTGAGCTGCAAATCGCCGGATTCCATGACGATGCGCCGGATTGCCGCCGCCCCCTCCAGATAGGCGTTCTCCCGGTCAGAGTTGCGGCAGGCGTTGAGGAAAGCGTCGTCCGCGACAAGCGCGTTGCCCACGGTCAGCTTATACCCCTCAAACAGCTCTGCCACGGTGGGCTGTGGCTGCTCTGCGGCAGGATCGCGGAATACCCTCGTACCGTCTGCGCCAAATTCGGCTTCGTATGCGTCAATGGCGGCTTCTGCTTCATGGTCGATAGAGCGCAGCGTGTAAATGTGGCGTTCACCTCTAAAGTCCGGCGCTTCGGCAATCGTCACATCATACTTATCGCGCAATTTCTCTACATACATCTCTAAATTGTGCGACGGTACGCCGCACATTTCCACACGGCCAGCGCCGGGTATCGCTCTTGTGGTAAGGTTGAGGTCAAGCAGCTCCGCCGCCTGTTTTGCGTCCTCGCCGTACATCTCGAAGAAATCGCCCACCTGAAACAGCACGATGTCGTCCGGGTGGGCTTCCTTGATGGAATTGTAGTCAATCTGTGCCTGTGTTGGCAGTTCACGCTCCGCCTCCTTTTCCCGCTGAAGCTGGGCGTAGCGCTCCTTTTCCCTTGGGGAGAGGAAGCGGTCCATCTGAATGAGGCTGTCAATCCTTGCGGCCACCTTCGTCCAGCTTAGCTCCACATTGGCGCAGTCTGCCTTTTTCAGCGTAATTCCGCGGCTGTCGTGATTCTCGCCGCTGTGGGATGCACCGGAAACGGCATGGGAGCGCCCGCCTATGCCGTACTCATCTTTGAGGAAAGCTGCCTTTTCCTTGCCGGTATGGTCGGTGGTGAAGTATTCGTAGATCCTGCCCTTGCCGCCCTCCACACCGCTGCCGCGGTCAAGGGCGTGGTCGATCTCATCCTCCGTGATGAAGCGTGCCAGCTCCGGCACTGCGGTCATTTCGGAGGAATACTCCCTGCGGGGCAAGGACAGGTCCCGCAGGCTCTGCCAGATGTTCTCCAGCTTGTGGTAATGGAATCGCAGCAGGCTTCTGTCCTGCTCATGGGCGGCGTAAAACTGCGCGAACTCGCCGGAGAGCGTGTCGCGGAAATCCGTGTTTGTCAGTTGCTCCGCCAGCCGCGCCGTTTCATCAGGGAATCCGCCGCCCCGCAGCGTATCCATACAGGAGAGATAGCCCTGTTCCCGCGCCTCGTCGCTCAGGTCGTGTTTCAGATACCAGATGGCTTGGGCAAGCTGCATCCGCTCATGCTGCCCTGCCTCGGCAAGCTCCACATTGGAGGCATACGCGCCGCTGTCCATAAGCTGGGAAATACGCGCGGCGGCATCCTGCCATGCGATTACCTGCGCGCTGCGCACATACTCCGCGTTCCTGCCGGGGGCGATGTGGATGCCGTCTACGGCGTACCACGCGGAAAGCTCGCCCTCCGGCGTCTTAAAGCCGTTGCCGCCGTGAAAGGTGCTTTGCAGCAGCGCGGCAACGTCCTCCGTGGACTTCTGCTTCTGGAACGCGGAGGCAATGACCATGCGGGTATCGTCCTCGTTGCCGCCCAGCCGCAGCACATGGTCAAGCTGCTCCTGAGAAACGGAAAAAGCGAAGGGCGCTTGTGCGCTCTCCGCTTCTTCTATGGCTGTAATCTGTTCCGCTTCGGTGGGGAAAAAGGATAGCTGACCGCCTCGCGCGGGAGGCTCGCTTATGCGTAGATTAGCTCCGCGAGAATCACTTCCTCCGCCTGCGCCTTGCAGGTGTTCATCAGGCCCACCCATTTCATCGGGTCGCGGGCTTTCAGAGCTTCCGTCGCTCCGGCCTCCGACGCCAGCTTCGGCATCATCTGCTCCAGACGGCTCTGCGCCGCCTGCTCGATCTCCAGCAGGTGCGGGAACAGGGTTTCCTCCAAGATCATCTGGTTCCAGAGAATGGGCCGATGCTCCTTCAGGTACTTCTGGCGCATCCGCCCGTACTTGCCGAGGGGCTGCTCCGGCACCTCGATCTTCAGGTCGGGAATCATGTAATCTCCGTTCATCGTGTAAGTCAGGTTGTTCTCCATGCTCTGCCGTCCTTTCCGCGCTGTGTTCGCGCTCATAATTTCGTATGGTGACTTCGATCTGCCGCAAAACCTGTTCGTTGATCTCGCTGACCGCCGTGCCGAGTGCCGCCACCGTGCGCGGGGTGTTGAAATCAAAGATGCTGAAAAAATCCTCGTGTTCAAAGTGATCCTCCGGCTGCATCCCGCAGCGGGACATGAGGGAGTAGGTGATGCTGACCGCCGCGGCGTTTTTGAACGCCACCTCGATGTTGTAATCATCATACTCCTCCAGATAGGAATCTGCAACGATGCCGAGAATGTCGCGGGAATGGTCGCGCCAGTATTCCGCAGCAAGCTGAGAAGCGACGCTCTCGAACTGCTCCGCAAGGCCGTTTTTGCCGGAAACGCTGTAATTACGCTCCAGCATGGCGCTCACGCTGTCGGTATGCGCGTCTTTCAGCTCCCATAAGTTGACGCGGCGGGCGTTTTCCTTGCCTCCCGTGTCGGCCACGTCAAAAACGTATTTGAGTCTCGGCTTATAGCCGGTGGCGTCGATGAGGGCGATGCCGGTGCTGCCGCGCCGGACATAGCGCCCCATTTTCTCGTTCCAGAAGTCATACTCCGCGCAGGCGGTGGCCTCCGGGCGCTGCATATAGATCATGAGCTGCTCGTTGTAGGGGTACTTATACAGCCTTGCGGCGGTGGTCAG
>OGRL01002434.1_pt1 | contig 12330 bp, 9 predicted proteins | sample 1553481 | NCBI WGS metagenome assembly OGRL01 (sample SAMEA2580036, study PRJEB22360) | human gut metagenome
CAGCGTCTGCCTCGAGGAGTGCTCTGGAGATACCATGTCTGATAGCACCAGCCTGTCCTGTGTATCCGCCACCGTGTACGTTAACTAATACGTCAAATTTATCTGCTGTGGATGTTAATTCTAATGGCTGACGAGCGATTACTTTTAATGTGTCATATCCAAAATATTCATCCATGTCTTTTTTATTGATTGTTACTTTACCTGTTCCTGGTACGAGATATACTCTTGCAACACTGCTTTTTCTTCTACCAGTTCCGTAATATCTTGTAGTAGCCACTTACTTTTCCTCCTTAAATTAATACTAGATTGCTAATTCCTTAGGCTGCTGTGCAGCATGTTTGTGATCAGGTCCAGCGTATACGAAAAGCTTTGTATACATCTGTCTTCCAAGAGGTCCTTTAGGAAGCATACCTTTTACGGCAAGTTCGATAACTTCTTCTGGTTTCTTGTTTAATTTTTCTCTTAATGTTGTTTCTTTCATTCCACCAACATAGTCGCTGTGATGATAGTAAATCTTCTGATCTAACTTCTTACCAGATACTTTGATCTTGTCAGCGTTAACGATGATTACATAGTCACCGCAATCCATATGAGGTGTGAAAATAGGTTTGTTCTTTCCTCTTAAAACACTTGCAACACCGGATGCCAGACGTCCCAGAGTGCAACCCTCTGCGTCAACTACATACCATTTTCTTTCGATTTTATCCGGATTAGCCATATAAGTCTGCATGGTCCTACCTCCTGTTATTTATCAACGATAATGTTTCTCAAACCGCGGTACTTCCGCGAAAAAAAGTAAATGGAAACGCGGGTGCAAAATAAATCGCGGAAATGTCCGAAACCGCTGATAAAATGCCGTCGCCGGGGCTATTGGCTCAAGCATCTTCGCACTACGTCACATTGAGTTATTATATTATAAGGCACCTTGCCTGTCAACTGTTTTTTCTTGTAATTTTCAACAAAATTCCTGTTTTCAGAAAAACTCGATTCCCATCAGCGTCAACCCCTGAGCCGGAGCTGTGGGGCCTGCTGCCCCGCGGTCACAGGCTTTCAGGATCTTATCCATGCGTTCCGGCGGATACTGCCCGTTTCCGATCTCGATCAGGGTTCCGGAAATGATACGCACCATATTGTAAAGGAAACCTGTTCCTGAAATGCGAATGGTCACCATGTCACCATCTCTCCACACGTCCATAGAGGTCACGGTACGGATGGTGGTCTTCACCTGTGCGCCGGAGCCGCAGAAGCTGGCAAAATCATGGCGTCCGATCAGATAAGATGTTGCTTCCTTCATCTTATCCACATCCAGTTTATAATGGTAAAAATAAGAGTACAAACGCTCCGTTGGCACCGGAAACCGCCGGTTCAGGATACGATATTCATATGTTTTTTCACTGTCACAGTAACGGGGATGAAAATCCGGCTCCACCTCCTCAGAAAGCTGGATACGGATATCCTCCGGAAGTCTCTGGTTCAGTGCATAGGAAAATTTTTCCCCGGGGATCCTGGATTCGGTATCAAACACCGCCACATTTCCAAGAGCGTGCACTCCTGCATCTGTACGGCTGGCACCGATGGTCTCGATCTTTTCCCCAAGCAGCTCACTTAAGGTATCGTTTAAAACGCCCTGAATGGTGATTCCATTTGGCTGTGTCTGCCAGCCTGAGTACTTGGTTCCATCATAAGCTACAACAAGTCCTACTCGTTTCATAAAATATATTCCCTCCTGATACAGACATCCCTGCAGTACTTTCTATCCCAAAACAGACATACCGTCCTGCAAAATGCCTGCCTGATCCGGTTACAGTTCTGCTGTGCAAAATGCAGCGCTTCGGACCGTTCCATGTCTGAGTACCGGCAGGATTTGGCTACAGTCCCGCCACACGGAATGCAACACCCACCGCAAGATATGCCACAAGGATTCCATAGGCCGCATAATCTCTTTTTTCATAATGCAGCGGCTTCATCTGTGTTCTGTGCTCTCCACCATGGTAACACCTTGCTTCCATGGCCATTGCCAGATCATTGGCGCGGCGGAACGCCGAAATAAACAGCGGCACAAGAAGGGGTACCATATTTTTCGCCTTCTGGATCAGGTTTCCGTTTTCGAAATCTGCACCTCTGGCGATCTGTGCTTTCATGATCTTATCCGTCTCCTCCAGAAGGATCGGGATAAAGCGAAGGGCAATGGACATCATCATGGCGATCTCATGTACCGGCACCCGGATCTTGTTCAGCGGACGGAGCAGTCTCTCCAGACCATCTGTCAGCTGATTCGGCGTGGTAGTCAATGTCATGATGGAAGATCCGATCACAAGGTAAACAAGACGGATCGCCATTCTTCCTGCAAGAACAAGGCCTTCCCTTGTGACCTTGATGATCCCGAAACGCCACAGCACTTCGCCAGGCGTCAGGATGATATTGAACACAACCGTGATCAGAAGGATCATAACGATAGCCTTCAGACCCTTGAACATGAATTTCACCGGAACCTTGGATATTGCGATCATAGCTACCAGAAATGCTGTTGCCACCGCATATCCGAGAAATGTATGAAACAGGAACACAGAGATCAGAAATCCCAGAGTTCCCAGAAATTTGGTCCGTGGGTCCAGTCTATGAAGAACGGATTTGGCCGGATAATACTGGCCAATGGTAATATCTCTGATCATTTTTCCGCCCCTCCTTTGTTCAGTAATGGAGAGTTCGCCTGCGCAAGTGCGGCAAGGATACTGTCTCTGGCTTCCTCCACCGTTGTGGCATCTGCATCCACATACAGCCCATGTTCCTTCAGCGCATGCATGATATAAGTGATCTGCGGTGCGGCAAGTCCCATGGTTTCCAGTTCCTTATAATGGGAAAAAACCTTCTTCGGCTCATCATCAAATACAGCTTCTCCGTGATTCATAACAATGAGGCGCTCCACGTATTTCGCAATATCCTCCATGCTGTGGGAAACCAGAACAATGGTTATCCCTCGCACCTTATGAAGCTCTGCGATCTGATCCAGGATATCATCCCTGCCCTTCGGGTCAAGCCCTGCTGTGGGCTCGTCCAGGATCAGGATCTTCGGGTTCATGGCAAGAACCCCTGCAATAGCTACCCTTTTTTTCTGGCCTCCGGAAAGCTCAAAGGGTGATTTCTTGAAATTGGACTCTTTTACTCCAACCTGAGTCAGCGCCTGCTTCGCTTCTTTCTCTGCTTCTTCCCTGGAAAGTCCCTGATTCATAGGTCCGAAACATACATCCGAGATCACATCATTTTCAAACAGCTGATGCTCCGGGTACTGAAACACCAGACCAACCTCGCTGCGGAGCTGTTTCCGGTCATATTTCTCAGCCCACACATCTTCTCCGTTATACAGAACCTGGCCGGATGTTGGCTGTACCAGCGCATTCAGATGCTGGATCAGCGTGGATTTTCCGCTTCCTGTGTGTCCGATGATCCCGATAAACTGACCGTCCGGGATTACAAGGCTGACATCCTTCAGCGCATGGCTCTCATAGGCTGTCCCGGGGCTGTAGGTATAGGTTACATTTTTTAATTCGATTGACATAATGCGCTCACCAGCTCCTCTGTAGTCAGTATTCCATCCGGAACATCCACGCCGGATTTCTTCAGTTCATATGCAAGAAGTGTTACCTGTGGTACATCCAGTCCATACGCCTTAAGGGTATCCACCTGGGAAAAGATCTCTTTGGGATTTCCCTGCATCACAACATTTCCGCTGTCCATGACATAAACACGGTCAGCATGGATCACTTCCTCCATGTAATGGGTGATCAGAATGACTGTTACCTTTTCCTTACGGTTCAGCTCCCGCACTGCCTCCAGGACTTCCTTTCTTCCGTTAGGATCCAGCATGGCGGTAGGCTCATCCAGAATGATGCACCGCGGGCGCATGGCCATCACGCCTGCAATAGCCACTCTCTGCTTCTGCCCTCCGGAAAGCTTGTTTGGGGACTGATAACGATAGGCTGTCATACCGACTTTTTCCAGGCTGTCATTCACCCGTTTCCAGATATCATCTGTAGGAACTCCCATATTTTCCGGACCAAAGCCTACATCCTCTTCCACAACGGTTCCTATGATCTGGTTATCCGGATTCTGAAATACCATTCCTGCCTTCTGGCGTACCTTCCAGAGTTTGGTCTCTCTGGCGGTATCGATCCCGTCCACCAGCATCGTTCCCTCTGTTGGGATCAGAAGCGCATTCATATGCTTCGCCAGTGTGGATTTTCCAGATCCGTTATGTCCCAGAACTGCCACAAATTCTCCTGCTTTAATGTCCAGGTCCACATCATTGACTGCACGCTGCATGTCTACCACATTGCCGTCATCATCGTATCTCTGATAGTCAAATCCCAGCTTAAGCGCCTTGATAATTCCCATCTTTTCTGCTCTCCTTAATCCTCTGTAGCTGCCGGTTCACCAAGGCCGGTCAACTCATCGATCAGTGCCCATATCTCGTCTCTTCCCTGCTTCGTCTCCGCAGAAAACGGAAGGATCTTTCCCTCTTTCGGAAGGCCCAGTCCGATGCGGATCTCCTTCAGGCTTTTTGCCACCTGGCTGCGTTTCAGCTTGTCAAGTTTGGTCGCGATGATCACCGGCTCATATCCGTTGTGACAGATCCAGTCATACATCTGCTTGTCATTGGCGGAAGGCTTGTGGCGGATATCCACCAGGAGAAAAACCGCACGGAGCTCTTTGGAATTATGAAGATAGCCCTCGATCATTTTTCCCCATTTTTCCTTCTCTGCTGCAGAAACCTTGGCGTAGCCGTAGCCCGGCAGGTCTACGAGATACATTGCCTCATTAATGTTATAAAAATTGATCGTCTGTGTTTTTCCCGGCTGTGCGCTGGTTCTTGCCAGGGCCTTGCGGTTCATCAGACCATTGATCAGGGAGGATTTCCCTACATTTGATTTTCCCGCAAAAGCTACCTCCGGCCTTCCTGTGTCCGGGATCTTGCTTGTGATGCCGCAGACGATATCCAGCGATACGTTTTTGATTACCATTCGTTATTCCTCCCTTTTCTTTTAAAAGCCCTGTCCTGAAGGTCAGGGCAGGGTTTTTCTGTTTTTTGTTTATGCAAGAGCTTCACCGAGAACTTCTTTCATGTTATCCACAAACCGGATATTCAGTCCCTGGATGATCTCTCTGTCCATCTCCTCGATATCCGGACGATTTTTCTCCGGAACAAGGACTTCCTTGATCCTGGCATATTTAGCTGCAAGCAGCTTCTCTTTCAGTCCGCCGATCGGAAGCACACGGCCTCTTAAGGTGATCTCACCGGTCATGGCAAGATCCGCACGTACCGGTTTTTCGATAATTGCAGACAGCATGGCAGTTGCCATTGTAATACCGGCAGACGGACCATCCTTCGGAACAGCACCCTCCGGGATATGTACATGCATATCATGCTTCTGGAAAAATTCCGGATCGATCTCATATTGGTCAGAAACCGAACGGATATAGCTGATACCTGCCTGTGCAGATTCCTTCATCACATCTCCAAGCTGTCCGGTAAGAAGCAGCTCGCCTTTTCCGGGCATGATATTGACTTCGATCTGCAGGGTATCACCGCCTACCTGTGTCCATGCAAGACCGCGGGCGATCCCGATCTCATCCTTCTCATTAGCCATCAGATAGTTATATCGTTCTTTGCCAAGGAATCTGGAAATATTTCTGGATGTGACAACTACCTTATCCTTACCCTCTTCCATGATAGCACGTGCAGTTTTTCTGCAGATACGTCCGATGCTTCTCTCCAGAGAACGGACTCCTGCTTCCTTGGTATAGTTGTTGATCAGCTTGCCAAGAGCTGCCGGCTGGATCACCAGCTTGCCTTCCGGAATACCGTTGATCTCCATCTGCTTCGGGATCAGATGTTCCCTTGCGATATGTTCCTTCTCATTTTCCGTATATCCCGGGATTTCCATCAGCTCCATACGGTCAAGAAGAGGTCTCGGGATTCCCTGAACATCATTTGCAGTGGCAATAAACAGTACCTCGGAAAGATCCTGGGGAATCTCCACATAGTGATCATTGAACTTACTGTTCTGCTCCGGATCCAGAACCTCCAGAAGTGCTGCGGAGGTATCTCCTTTATAATCGCTGCTGGTCTTGTCGATCTCATCAAGAAGCATCAGCGGGTTGCTGACTCCGGCTTCCTTCAGTGCGACTGTGATCCTTCCTGGCATGGCACCGACGTAAGTCTTTCTGTGGCCACGGATCTCTGCCTCATCACGGACACCTCCAAGACAGATGCGGACGTATTTCTTGTTCATGGCCTCTGCCACAGAACGTGCAATGGAAGTTTTTCCGGTTCCCGGAGGTCCCACCAGACAGAGGATTGGACTCTTTCCCTTGTGGGTCAGCTTACGTACAGCAAGAAATTCCATGATACGCTCTTTGACCTCTTTCAGTCCGTAATGACCCTCTTCCAAAACCTTCCATGCGTTCTCAAGATCCTCGGAATCCTCGGATTTCTTATTCCACGGAAGTGCAAGAACGGTTTCCAGATAGCCTCTCTGCACCGTTGCCTCTGCAGCACTGGCTGCCATTCCTTTAAAACGGCTGATCTCCTTGGAAATCTTCTCTTTTACTTCATCAGATGCATCCAGCTCCTTCAGCTGTTTTTTAAATTCATCGATATCATCAGCAGTATTCTCCTCGCCCAGCTCCTCACGGATGGTTTTCAGCTGTTCCCGGAGGATATACTCTCTCTGATTCTTGTCGATATGGGATTTCACCTTGCGCTGAAGATCTTTGGTGATATGGATCACCTCGATCTCGCTGCCAAGAAGCGCTCCAAGGATCTCATAACGGTCATTCAAAGACACTGCTTCCAGAAGCTTCTGCTTGTTCTGATACGCCATCGGAAGATTTACTGCGATCTGGTCGATAGTTTCCTGCACATCTTCGATGTTCATGATCTGGGTTACCAGATCCTTGCTTACTTTTCCGCTTTCTCTGCAGTATCTCTGAAAAAGCTCCCGGATGCTGCGAAGCATGGCGTCCTTTACCGGTTCCGGGTAATCCTCTTCCTGTGCCGTAACGATCTCGCATTCCGCCTTCAGATATGGTTCCTCCTGCTCCAGGCCCAGAACCTCTGCCCTGTCCAGTCCCTCTACCAGAACCCGGTAAAGATCCTGCGGAAGCTTCACCACCTGCTTGATATAAGCGACGGTTCCTACCTGATACAGATCCGTAAGTTCCGGTATTTCCACCTCAGGATCCTTCTGTGTCAGCAGAAAGATCTTCTGGTCATGGAGCATGGCTGCTTCCACGGCACGGATAGATTTCTCCCTGCTCACATCAAAGTGTACGATCATATCCGGAAGGACTGTAGTCCCACGGAGAGCGATCATTGGCAATATATTGACCTGATTTGTCATTTATGTCATTCCCTTCATCAAGCTGTTTCCGGCTTGCCTTTCTTTCTCGAACGGGATGTTTTGCGTCCTGCTTTTTTTGCAGGAGCCTTGGCCTCCCCGTGGATGATCTCCGGCTCTCCGGTTCCCTCCACTGCCTCTTTTGTGACGATACACTTACGGATGGTGTCGTCCGATGGTGTCTTGTACATCAGATCCATCAGGGTATGCTCCATGATGGCACGAAGTCCTCTGGCACCTGTTTTTCTCTCAAGAGATTTCCGGGCAACTGTCTCAAGTGCTTCATCCTGGAACTCAAGCTGCACGCCATCCAGCTCAAAAAGCTTGTCGTACTGTTTTGTGAGGGAATTCTTAGGCTCCTTCAGAATACGGATCAGTGCTTCTTCATCCAGAGAATCCAAGGTTACCACGACCGGAACTCGTCCGATAAACTCCGGGATCAGACCGAATTTAATAAAGTCCTCCGGCATAACCTCCTTCAGAACTTCGCCCACATTGCGGTCTTCCTTCTCGGAAACCTCTGCTCCGAAACCAATGGATTTGGTATCCTGTCTTGCCTCGATGATCTTCTCCAGTCCGTCAAAAGCACCACCGCAAATGAACAGGATGTTTGTAGTATCGATCTGGATAAATTCCTGATGAGGATGCTTTCTTCCTCCCTGAGGAGGTACGCTTGCAACGGTTCCTTCCAGAATTTTCAGAAGTGCCTGCTGTACGCCCTCACCAGACACATCTCTGGTGATGGAGGTATTCTCGGATTTTCTTGTGATCTTATCGATCTCATCGATATAGATGATTCCGTACTGGGCACGCTCAATATCGTAATCGGCTGCCTGAATGATCTTCAGAAGAATGTTCTCAACATCCTCGCCAACATAGCCTGCCTCTGTGAGAGTAGTGGCATCTGCGATGGCAAAAGGAACATTCAGCAGTCTTGCCAGTGTCTGTGCAAGAAGTGTCTTACCGGAACCGGTCGGACCAAGCATCAGGATATTACTCTTCTGCAGCTCCACGTCCAGGTTTCTTGAAGCAAGAATCCTCTTGTAATGATTGTAAACAGCTACGGAAAGTGCCTTCTTGGCATCATCCTGTCCGATCACATACTCATCCAGGATACTGTGGATCTCTTCCGGTTTCAGAAGGTTGATCCCTGTTTCATAATCTGCCTCATGATCATACATACTGAATTCTTCTTCCATGATCTCGGAGCAGATCCCGATACATTCATCACAAATATATGCTCCATCCGGACCTGCGATCAGCTTGCGTACCTGATCTTCAGTCTTATGGCAAAAGGAGCATCTTACCTTTCCTTCTTTTACTTTATCTGCCATATCTTTTTGTTTCCTTTCTAAGCGTAAATGTCCGTCTCTCGCAGACATTTAAAATTCCTTTTTAAAGCAAGATAAGACTCCTGTGTCTTTACAGGAGTCTTTTCTTACGCATCATTTGTGGATCACAACACCGTCGATCAGGCCGTATGCCTTAGCTTCTTCCGCTGTCATATAGTTGTCACGGTCAGTATCTTTTTCCACAATTTCAAGAGGCTGTCCGGTATTCGCAGAAAGAATCTCGTTCAGCTTCTTTTTGGTTTTTGCGATCTGGTCAGCTACGATCTGGATCTCTGTAGCCTGCCCCTGTGCACCGCCTGATGGCTGATGGATCATGATCGTCGAATTCGGCAGTGCATATCTTTTGCCTTTGGCACCGGAGGACAGGAGGAAAGCTCCCATGCTGGCTGCCATTCCAAGGCAGATCGTAGATACATCGCACTTGATATACTGCATTGTATCATAAATTGCCATTCCGGCAGTTACAGAACCACCCGGGCTGTTAATATAAAGCTGGATATCCTTGGAAGGATCTTCTGCTTCCAGGAAGAGAAGCTGCGCAACGATCAGGTTCGCACTGACATCGTTTACCTCTTCTCCAAGGAAAATGATTCGGTCCTTAAGAAGTCTTGAATAGATATCATAACTTCTTTCTCCTCTGCTGGTCTGCTCAATGACGTAAGGTACTAAACTCATTTTACCCTCCATTTCCGAGGTTTATTACGCCTCTACAGCTGCATCGGCAACTAATGTAACAGCTTTCTGAACAGCCATATCTTTCTTCATCTGCTCCATCTCGTTCTCACCGATGAGATCTTTTAATTTGTCTGCTTCCATCTTGTACATCTCTGCCATCTTGGAGATCTCTTCGTTAACCTCTTCCTCTGTTGGCTGGATGTTCTCTACCTCAGCGATCTTCTCAAGAACAAGTCTTGTCTGGATTCTCTTAAGAGCCTGTGGCTTCATGTCTTCCATCATCTTGTCAACGCTCTGGCCTGTGAACTGGAAGTACTGCTCCATGGAAAGACCCTGGGACTGCATTCTTCTTGCGAAGTCGTCAAGCATCTGACGTGTCTGTGTCTCGATCATTGCCTCCGGAATATCCATCTGTGCATTCTCGATCACTTTATCTACTGCTGCATCTTCTTTTGCACGACGTGCATCTTCTGCTTTCTTCTCTGTCAGGTTCTTCTTAACGTCTTCCTTGTACTCAGCAAGTGTATCAAACTCAGATACATCCTTAGCAAAGTCATCGTCAAGCTCCGGAAGCTCTTTTGCTTCGATCTTCTTAACATCGCACTGGAATACAGCTTCTTTGCCAGCCAGCTCTTTTGCCTGATACTCCTCCGGGAATGTAACCTTAACTTCTACGTGATCACCTGTGTTAGCACCAACAAGCTGCTCCTCGAATCCCGGGATGAAGGTGTTGGAACCAAGTGTCAGCGGATAGTCTGTTCCTTTACCGCCCTCGAATGCCTCACCATCTACGAAGCCCTCGAAATCGATAGTTGCTGTATCGCCGTTCTGTGCTGCACGATCCTCAACTGTGATGGTTCTGGAGTTTTTCTCCTGCTCTTTCTTAAGCTCAGCCTCAACTTCCTCGTCTGTTACCTCTGTCTCAGACTTCGGAACCTCAAGTCCTTTATAGTCACCAAGAGTTACCTCTGGTTTAGTAGCTACTTCTGCTGTAAAGATAAATGGTTTGCCAGGCTCAACCTGTGTTACATCGATCTTAGGCTGGGAAACGATCTCAAGATCACACTCAGCAAGTGCTTTGCTGTAATGCTCAGGGATCAGAGCGTTTGCAGCGTCCTCAAGGAATACTCCCTTTCCGTACATCTGCTCGATCATTTTTCTTGGAGCTTTTCCTTTACGGAATCCCGGAATAGAAATTCTGCCTTTTGCTTTCTGATATGCATTCTGCATTGCTTTGTCAAGATCCTCGGCGGAAACCTCGATTGTAAGTTTCGCCATGTTTTTCTCCATTTTCTCAACCTGTAAACTCATGTTTCTTGTTCCTCCTTAATTATATCGAGTAAATACCTTATTATATAAATAGTTAACACTCGCATTTTATATATTTACAGTCATTTCTGTAGTATAGCATAACCACTGTAAAAACGCCAGTATTTTTTTCAGTTTTCCATATGCCCCCACAGGGCATTTCTCAGCTGCCCACGTCCTCAATGTTAAAGTAATTTTCTGTCTTTCTTATGTTGTTAAGACAAAATGTAAAAATCCTTTTATAAGTTTTAGGCGTATAATGAACACCATCGTCTGTACCGTCTCCCGTATTGGATACAGTACCATATCCGGTCCGCATCAGATAACTGTAAACATCAATATAGTGGTACTGACTTCCAAGCTCACCGGCAAGACCGCTGTTAAAAGTCCGGACATCCTCACATTTACGATTCTTGGTACTTCCCTTTTCCCCTCCATTGATCGGATTCACAGACATATAATACAGACTGCAGTTTTTCATGGAAAGCTTTGTTCCCAGCTTTTTCATATAAGACACGTACTGTGAGAGTCTATCATTCAGATCCTGTTTTCCGTTAATATCTCTGAGATCATTGATACCATGATTAAACACCACTGCGATCTTTGCGTATTTTTCATTTTTACGATATTTTTCTATTTCTTTCAAAAGAGCCTGTGCGCCCGTTGACTTCAGCCAGCCCAGTTCCGTATTAGAACGGCATACAAAGCTGACATGGCTGTCCACATACTCCTTTCCAAACTGTTCGTACAATACCTTCTGAAGACCATATGTCCTGGAATCTCCCACAAAGATGATCCTTTCGTAATTCTCAGGATAATGAAAGCTGTTCCTGACCAGATTCGGTTCCTGATACCGCCAGAATCTCACCGCATAGAGATGCATGGTCCCACTGACTGTGATCACCTGTCCGGCTTCATACCTTGGTGCGGTCTTCTGACCTGCCCTGGTAGACCATCCAAGGAATGTATAATTCTCTTCATTGGCCATCACCGGTAGTTTCAGTTTTCCGCTTGGAGCCTGGATGATCTTGTAGATATCTCCGTCATTCCTGTGCAGGATCAGTTTGGGATTGTTCTTCTTTTTTATCACTGCATAAAACGTTACATTTCTTTTTACAAAATATTTTTTTCCCGGCTTATATCCTGCCTCCGCTCCTCCTTTTTTCAGAGACCATCCTTCTGCCTGATATCCTGCTGGGACCTGCGGCAATTTGGGAATCGTGATCATGGAACCATATTTCTGTTTCTTTTCCAATTTTTTATATATAGCAGAGGAGGCTCCTCCGCCTGACCTGAAAGATACGGAATACACTTTTTTGCAAGCATTCCCGAATGTATCATCCGACCAGTCAAAGCCGGCAGCTGACACCAAATTTCCTGTGGCTGTCATCAGTATAACAAAAAGCGCCACTACCCACAGGACCTGTTTCATCTCTTTTTTCATGCTCTTACATACACCACCGATTCAGCGATCTCTTCTGCCTTTGCGCTTCCCTCCAGCTGTCCGATCAGGGAAAGGCTGAAATCGATGGCTGTTCCAAGGCCTCTGCTGGTAGTTACATTTCCATCTACCACTACAGGCTCCAGAGATGTTCTGG
>OGRL01002437.1_pt1 | contig 12320 bp, 7 predicted proteins | sample 1553481 | NCBI WGS metagenome assembly OGRL01 (sample SAMEA2580036, study PRJEB22360) | human gut metagenome
GAAATAGATGTAAAACATGTTTTAACTGGACGATTGTATATGGATGATAAATCTATTGATCCAGATTGTTTTGGAAAAGAGTATCTTATAAAAAACGCAAAAAAAGTAAAAGGAATAGAATATTACGATTCAAGTCAAAAATTATATGGTTTTGGCGATATTGAAATTGATTTACCGATTTATCAGTTTGCAATTAATCAATATGTCAAAATTGATGAAGATGGTAAATTGGTTGCAATATATTTAAAGTTTAGTTGAAGTAATAAAGTGAAAGAGCGGTTGCACATTCCTGTGCGGCCGCTTTTCCTGTCTATCGGGCAACCGAGTGCCGAACGCGCCGCTGACGAAGATATACCTGCCGACGGGAAAGAAAGTGAAGTACGTGTACGATGCGCTGAACCGATTGGGAGAAAAGGGGATCGTAACGGACGAAGACGAATATTTCAGCGAACTTTACAGCTACGAAGAGGGCGGATATCGGGAATATACGGTCTATAACAGCTTGTTGAAGAACAACATTTCTCCGTTCTGTATGAGCGGCGGTTGCAGCGGCGGCTCGACGGGCGGAGGAGGCGGAGAAACGAAACCTCCGGTAACGGTGATCCGCCCCGACCGAAAAACGACGTTCGTCTCGGAAGTGGAATTCCGCGGTCTGAACCTTACGGATAAATACGAGTACGATAAGAACGGGAATATCAGCAAGAGGACGATCGGCGGAAAAAGTATCCGCTATACCTATGACGACGTCGACCGCCTGATCCGCGAGGACAACGCGGCGCTGAACAAGACGTATTTCTACGAATACGACGATTTCGGGAACATCGAAAAAGTAACAACGTATAACTACACGACGGGCAATTCGTTGACTGGCGGGGTAACGAGGACGTATGCTTACGATACGAACAAGCGCCTGATCTCGGTGACGGAAAACGGAGTAACGCAGAGCATAAGCGGCTACGACGCATTGGGGAACCCGTCGAGCTACAAGGGCAAAACGCTGACGTGGACGCGTGGGCGGATGCTCGCAAACTATGGAAGCGACAGCTATCTGTACGATATGGACGGGGTACGCCAGGAAAAGACGGTAAACGGCGTAACGCATACCTACTATACGGACGGAACGAAAATCATCGCGGAAAAGGTCGGGGACAAGGTATTCGAATACTACTACGACGCGCAGGGGGTGATAGGGTTCAAGTACGACGGAAACGTGTACTACTACAAGAAGAACCTGCTGGGCGACGTTGACCGAATCTACGACGCGAACAAGAATCTTGTGGCGGAGTATAAATACGACGCGTGGGGAAATCACCGCATATATACAAGCGGGGGTATTGACATCACGGAAAATATGTCGTATAATAATAGTGTAGCAAAGCTGAATCCGTTCCGTTATCGTGGGTATTATTATGACGCGGAAACGGGCTTATACTACCTGAACAGCCGCTATTACGACCCTTCCATTGGCAGGTTCATCAATGCGGACGATATAAGCTATATCCAGCCGACCGACATCAACGGACTGAATCTGTTTGCATATTGCGGGAATAATCCCGTGATGTATACCGATCCGGAGGGAACATGGAGTTGGAGTTCTTTTTGGCGCGGTGTCGTCAATGTATTGACGGGTGTAGGGGCAATTGTTGCTGGCGCTTTAGTTATTGCGAGCGGAGTAGCAGGAGTTGGTATGTTGGTTGTTGCTGGAGTAACAATTACGGCTGGGGCATTAACAACGATTAACGGTGGCGCAGATATTGGAGAAGCGATAAGCGGCTATAATTTTGTTAGAGACGGGATATTTGGGGGTAATCAGTCTGCTTATAATTTGTATTCAGGTATAACCGCAGGTGTAGCGGCTGTAGGAAGTGCAATTTGTGGTGGTTGGTTACGTTATAATGCCCCGAGAATCAATGCTTATAAAAAAATGGGTAGTTATAATGTAAAAGGCAAACACTTACCTAATTCAAACGGTAATTGGGCAAAGTTTTCAACTGGTGATCAGGAATATTTAAGAAAATTAGGTCGAGAAGCGATTCGAAAAACGCCAATGAAGAAACTGATAAGTAATAGTCCTGATTCATATAAAATATTTTATGATGCTGGTATAATAATTGGCAGTAAAGGAGAGACCTCTGTTCGCCTTGTTTTTTCAAGACTTGGGAAAATTATTACATTTTTCCCTGGATAAGGAGATATTCAATGATAAAAATAAATTTAAAAGGTGATTTTCGAATTAAACAAGAAGATTTATTTAATGTCGCAAATACTATTGCTAATCAAATGAATTTTGATATAACTAATAATAATGTTGTAAATACTGTTACTACTTTTAAGGGTAGTTATGCTGGTAGATTATCAGTAACCAAAGATATTGATACTATAAAAACAATATCTAATCCATCTACTCTTAATAGTAGTGTGTATAATTATGAAACTAAACAATATACAAATATATATGATTATGACAAATTAAAATCATTAGATAAATATGATATATATTTATCAGGAGCATCTTCTATTATAGATATTGTTAATCCTACTTCAAATAGTAATAGAGAGTTAATTGTTTTTCGTGATTCTTATGGTAGTAGTTTAGTTCCTCTATTAATAGAAGGTTATAAGAAAATTACTGTTGTTGATATTAGATATGTTTCTTCAAGAATTTTGAATAATTATATAAAATTTAAGGATCAAGATGTTCTTTTTATGTATAGTATATTAACTATAAATAATAGTTTTTCTATTAGATAGGGAATCTATTTAATTAGATTTCTTTTTTCTTTTATTAAAAAGTATGTTATAATAGAAAACAAGTGTAGTTGGAGGTAATAATTATGATTAATAAAATTGGTACTTTTAAGGATTATAATGATGGTACATTAAAAACTGTTTTTGATGTTGGGGCTAATAAGATTATAGAAATGTCTTTATTATTTAATAAGAAGGATAAGGATGTAGTTTGTGTTCCTACTCATCATTTTTGTAATTTAGGTTGTAAGATGTGTCATTTAACTAATAAAGGCCTTAATAAAGTAATGATTCCGATTAAATGGGAAGACTTTATTTATTGTTTAATTAATACATTATCTATTAATGGTAAAAGAAGAAATGATAAGGAGAATTTACTTATTTCTTTTATGGGAGTAGGTGAGCCTCTTCTTAATTTGAAGTTAATTGAAGATGTATATAGAAAAGAAAATTTAATTAGAGAGAAACTTGGTTATAAGAATATTGGGTATGCTCTTGCTACGATGATGCCTAATGATAATATTATCAAATTGGGTGAAATGGTTAATAGTTTAGATATGCCCCTTAAAGTACATTTTTCTTTACATAATCCTATTGATGTAAAAAGATATGAATTAATTCCTAGTACTAAGGTTTCTGTTCAAGATGCTCTTGCATATTTAGTTAGTTATAGAAATTTATTACAAAATAATGAAGTATTAATGAATAAGTATGTAAAATTACATAGTAATAATGATCCTATAGAAATACATTATACTTTAATTAATGGTGTTAATGATGATATGAAAGAACTTGATAGAATATGTAAATTACTTGACAGATATAATATTACAATAAAGTTTATTAGATTTAATCCTATTAATGAACTAGAGATAAGTAAAAATGAACAATTATGGGTAAGAGAGATTTCTAATAGGGTACCAAATATTAGAATTAAAACTTATAGTCCTCCTGGTAGAGAAGTTGGTAGTTCTTGTGGTGAGTTTACTAAGCATTTTTATCATATGGAAATTGAAACCGAAGAACAAAGAGAAGAATTTGATACTTGGAAAGTTAAACATTTAGTTAAAGAATAGTTTGAGGATGAGACCTGGGCTCAGACTCGCCTTACGAGACTACAGGCTCGGAAGGTAATAAAAAGATATTGTAATTTTAATATAATTCTATTATAATATTGTTGGTGATTGATATGAGTCAATATTTTGATAATGATAAAAATATTAAGAGTGAGAAAAGATTAATTAAGTTTAATTTTAATAACAAAGAATTTTCTATATATAGTGATAATGGAGTGTTTTCTAAAGATAGATTTGATTATGGTACAAGAGTTTTACTTAGTAGTATTGATATAGATAGTTTATCTGGCAATGTTCTTGATCTTGGATGTGGACTTGGAGTAGTAGGTATTATACTTGGTACTTTTAATAGGAATATTAATATAGATATGATTGATGTAAATGAGAGAGCTATTTCTCTTACTAAAGATAATCTTATACTTAATAATGTTAAGGCTGATGTATTTGTTAGTAATGTTTATGATAATGTTAATAAGAAGTATAATTATATTATTACTAATCCTCCTATTAGAGCGGGAAAGGATGTTATAAGAAAATTTTTATTTGATGGATATGATTATTTAGAAGATGATGGAGTAATATATTTTGTTATGAGGAAAGATCATGGTGTTAAATCAATGATTAAAGAATTAGAAAATAAATATATGGTTAATGTTATTGATAAAGATAAGGGTTTTTATGTTGTAGAGTTAAAAAAGTGTCGATAATGATGCTTTTTTGTATTTTTGGTAAAAAAATGTGAAAAAAATGAAAAAGTGATGTCAAAGTTATTGACATACTCGTAAAATGCTGATAAACTTATAAATTGGTAACACATCTTTTAATGTGACTGAAATTTAAAAAAATTCTAGGTATTGGGGTGAAAAATTAATGGCTTATAAGTTAAAACAAAGCGGTGATTATAGAAAAAGAAGAAACTTTTCTATGATCAAAAATTCACTAGCAATTAGTGATTTATTAGAGGTGCAAACTGAAAGTTATAAATGGTTTGCAACAGAAGGGATAAAAGAGGTTTTTGAAACATTTTCACCAATTGAAAGTTTTTCTGGTAGTTTATCTTTAGAGTTTGGTGAGTATGAATTTGGTACTCCTAGATACTCTATTAAAGAGTGCAAGGATAGACAAATTACTTATGCTGCTCCTTTAAAGGTACAGACTAGACTATTTAATAATGAAACTGGGGAAGTTAAGGAACAAGAAATATTCTTAGGTGATATGCCTCTTATGACTGATGCTGGTACATTTATTATAAATGGTGCTGAGAGAGTTGTTGTATCACAACTTGTTAGATCTCCTAGTGTATATTATTCTAAAGAAATAGATAAAAATGGTAAACCTGTTTTTGCATCTAAAGTTATTCCATCTAGAGGTACTTGGCTTGAATATGAAACTGATGCTAAAGATGTTATCTATATTAGAATAGATAGAAATAGAAAAGTACCAATGACTACTCTTTTAAGAGCAGTTGGTTTATCTAGTGATGAGGATATTCTTTCTTTATTTGATAATGATGTATATTTAAAAAATACTATAGAGAAAGATTCTACTCATAATACTGATGAGGCTCTTATTGAAATATATGAGAAATTAAGACCAGGAGAGCCTACTACTTTAGACAGTTCAAAGAACCAATTGATTACTAGATTCTTTGATGATTTTCATTATGATTTAGCTAAAGTAGGTAGATATAAGTTTAATAAAAAATTAAATGTTAAAGATAGATTGCTTGGTAATAGACTTGCTGAAGATATTATTATCGATGGTGAAGTTAAGATTGAAAAAGGAACTCTTATTAATAAAGAGGTATATGAAGAATTATGTACTTATTTAGATAATGGTTATGGCGTTACTGAGGCAAAAGTTAATGAGGATTTAACTATTAATTCAAGTATAGATGAACATAACAAGATTCAAGTTATTCATTTATATTCTAATGTAGATGATAAAAAAATTGTTAAAGTTATTGGTAATGATCCATCTGCTAATATTATGAATCTTACAATGTCTGATTTTTATGCTTCTGTTAGTTATTATTTGAATTTAAATGAAGGTATTGGTAAAGATGATGAAATTGACCACTTGGGTAACAGAAGAGTTAAACAAGTAGGTGAATTATTACAAAATCAATTTAAGATTGGTTTTAGTAGAATGGAAAGAGTTATTAGGGAGAGAATGACTACTCAAGATATTGAAACTGTTACTCCTAAAACACTTATTAATATTAGACCAGTTACTGCGGTTATTAAAGAATTCTTTGGTAGTAGTCAGCTATCACAATTTATGGATCAAACTAATCCAATTGCTGAACTTACTCATAAGAGAAGATTATCAGCATTAGGACCTGGTGGTTTATCTAGAGATAGAGCAGGTATTGAAGTAAGAGACGTAAACTCTTCTCACTATGGTAGAATTTGTCCTATTGAGTCTCCTGAAGGAGCAAACATTGGACTTATTACTTCACTTGCTAGTTATGCTAAAATTAATGAATATGGATTTATCCAAACTCCATATAGAAAAGTGGTAGATGGACATCTTACTGATGAAGTTGTTTATTTGACTGCTGATGAAGAAGAAGATTTTTATATTTCTCAAGCTACTGTTAATGTTGATGATGATAATAAGATTACTGATAATATAGTAGCAGGTAGATATAGAGGAGAGAATGTTCTTGTTAGTCCTGATAAGGTTGATTATATTGATGTTTCTCCACAACAAGTTGTTTCTGTTACAACTAGTTTAATTCCTTTCCTTGAACATGACGATGCTACTCGTGCTTTAATGGGTGCAAACATGCAAAGACAGGCATTACCACTTCTTAAAACAGAGGCTCCATTTGTTGGAACTGGTGCTGAATATATTGCTGCTAGAGATAGTGGCTCTGTAGTAGTTGCTAAGGCTGATGGTATTGTTAGTTATGCTGATGCTAAAAAAATTGTTGTTAAGAATGCTAAAGGTGAAGATATTTATCACTTAGCTACTTTTGAAAGATCTAACCAAGGTGAAACATTTAATCATGTTCCAATAGTTAGAGAAGGAGACAAGGTTAAGAGAGGACAAATAATAGCAGATGGTCCAAGTACTGATAAAGGTGAACTTGCTCTTGGTAAGAATGTAGTTGTTGCCTTTACAACATTTAATGGTTATAACTATGAAGATGCTGTTATTATGAATGAAAGACTTGTTAAGGATGATGTTTATACTTCTTTACATATTGAAGATTATGAAGTTCAATGTAGGGATACTAAACTTGGCCCTGAGGAAATTACAAGAGATATTCCTAGTGTTGGAGAAGAAGCTAGAAAGAATCTTGATGAAAATGGTATTATTAAGATTGGTACTGAGGTTCATGAAGGTGATATTCTAGTTGGTAAAGTTACTCCTAAAGGAATGGCTGATTTAACTAGTGAAGAGAAATTACTTCATGCTATCTTTGGAGAGAAGACAAGAGAAGTTAGAAATTCATCACTTACTGTTCCACATGGTGGTGATGGTGTTGTTCATGATGTTAAAGTTTATACTAAAGATGATAATGAAGACTTACCTAGTGGTGTAAGTATGGTTGTTAGGGTATATATTATTCAAAAGAGAAAGATTCAAGTTGGAGATAAAATGAGTGGTCGTCACGGAAATAAGGGTGTTATTTCACTTATACTTCCTAGTGAGGATATGCCATTCTTACCTGATGGTACTCCTGTTGATATTATGCTTAATCCTCAAGGTGTTCCATCACGTATGAATATTGGTCAGATACTTGAGTTACATTTAGGTATGGCTGGTAAAAAACTTGGTGTTCATTTCGCTACTCCAGTACTTGATGGTGCTAAGAGAGAAGATATAGCTGCCGCTATGAAAGAAGCAGGTATGGATGAAGATGGTAAGACTATTCTATATGATGGTAGAACTGGTGATCCATTTGATAGTAGAATATCTGTTGGTGTCATGTATATGATTAAACTACATCACATGGTTGATGATAAGTTACATGCTAGGGCAACTGGTCCATATTCTCTTGTTACACAGCAACCACTTGGTGGTAAAGCACAACTTGGTGGACAGAGATTTGGTGAAATGGAAGTTTGGGCACTTGAAGCTTATGGAGCTTCTCATGTACTTCAAGAAATTCTTACTTATAAATCTGACGATGTTGTAGGTAGAGTTAAAGTATATGAAGCTTTAGTTAAAGGACAACCACTACCTAAACCTGGTATTCCTGAAGCATTTAGAGTTCTTATTAAAGAATTTCAGGCATTGGGACTTGATATTTCAGTTATTAATAATAATGATGATGAAGTATCATTTAGTGAACTTGAAAGAAAAGCTGATTTGGAAGATAATCCTATAGCAGAAGAAGTTCAAAATGAAAGATCGTTTGATGATCTTGATGATGATAATGAAATCGATGATGATGATTTTGATGAAGAAAATATTGATGATATAGATAGTGATATTGAAGATTCAATTGAGGAAGGAGATGATTTCTAATGTTAGAAGCTAATGATTTTAAGGCTCTTAAGATTGGAATTGCCTCACCTGAGAAGATTAGGTCTTGGTCGTATGGTGAAGTATTAAAACCAGAGACTATTAATTACAGAACTTTAAAACCTGAAAGGGATGGATTATTCTGTGAAAAGATATTTGGACCTACTAGAGATTATGAATGTTCTTGTGGTAAGTATAAAAGACTTAGATATAAGAATATTGTCTGTGATAGATGTGGAGTAGAGGTTACTAAATCTTCTGTTAGAAGAGAAAGAATGGGACATATTGAACTTGCTACTCCAGTAAGTCACATTTGGTATGTTAAGGGTGTTCCTTCATACATTGGACTTACTCTTGATATGTCTCCGAGAGACTTAGAGGAAGTTATATATTTCGTTTCTTATGTTGTACTTGATCCAGGAGCTACTACTTTAATTAAGAAGCAAACTTTATCTGATAAAGAGTATAGAGCATATTATGAAAAATATGGTAATACTTTTAGAGTTGGTATGGGTGCTGAAGCTATTAAAGAGTTACTTTCTGAAGTTGATGTAAATAAGGAATTAGAAGAAATTCAAAAAGAATTAGATGGTGCTACTGGTCAGAAGAGAACTAGACTTGTTAAGAGACTTGATGTTATTAATTCATTTGTTCAATCTGGTAATAAACCTGAATGGATGATTATTGAGGCTCTTCCTGTTATTCCTCCTGAACTTAGACCGATGATTCAACTAGATGGTGGTAGATTTGCTACTAGTGATTTAAATGATTTATATAGAAGAGTTATTAATAGAAATAATAGATTAAAGAAACTTATTGAACTAGGTGCACCTTCAATTATTATTCAAAATGAAAAGAGAATGCTTCAAGAAGCTGTTGATTCATTATTTGATAATGGTAGAAGAGGTAGAAGTGTTACTGGAGCAGGTAATAGAGCTCTTAAGAGTTTAAGTTCTATGCTTAAGAGTAAACAAGGTAGATTTAGACAAAACTTACTTGGTAAGAGAGTTGACTACTCTGGTAGAAGTGTTATTGTTGTAGGGCCTGATTTAAAGATGTACCAATGTGGTATTCCTAAAGAAATGGCTTTAGAGTTATTTAAACCTCATGTTATTCATGGTTTAACTGAGAGAGGTCTTGCTAATAATATTAAGTCTGCTAAAAAGATGATTGATAATCAAGATCCTAAAGTATGGGATATTGTTGAAGATGTTATTAAAGAACATCCTGTAATGCTTAACAGAGCTCCTACTTTACATAGACTTGGTATTCAAGCATTTGAACCTAAGTTAATTAGTGGTAAGGCAATTAGACTTCATCCACTTGTTTGTACAGCATTTAATGCTGACTTTGATGGAGATCAGATGGCTGTTCACGTACCTTTAAGTGAAGAAGCTAAAACTGAAGCTAGAATTCTTATGCTTGGTTCTAATAATATTCTTTCTCCTAAAAATGGTGATCCTATTGTTACTCCTTCACAGGATATGATTCTTGGTAACTATTATATTACTATGGAAAAAGCTGGTGTAGAAGGCGAAGGTAGAGCATTTAAGAATACTAATGAAGCTTTAATGGCTTATCAAAGAAGAGAGATTACTCTTCAAACAAGAATTGTTGTTCCTGTTAATTCATTTAAACATAAAGTATTCTTAGATGAAGATAAGAATAAGTATTTAGTTACTACTCCTGGTAAGATTATCTTTAATGAGATTTTACCTGATTCATTCCCTTACTTATGTGAGGCTACTAGTGAAAATATTGAAGGTATTACTCCTAGTAAATACTTTATTGATTATGGTGAAGATGTTAAGGCTAGAATTAGTGAGATGCCTTTATCTACTCCATTTAATAAGGGTGCACTTGAGAAAATTATTGCTCAAATGTTTAAGAGATATAAGACTACTGAAACTAGTATATTCCTAGATAAACTTAAGGATTTAGGATTTAAGTATTCTACTTTCTCTGGTATTACTATTGCAGTATCTGATGTTGTTACTAGTAAGAATAAGGATGTTATTATTGAGAAGTCTAATGAAGAAATTAAGAAAGTTAATAAGCAATTCCAAAGAGGACTTATTACTGATAGAGAAAGATTAAATCATGTAATTGAAATATGGACTAAGGCTAAAGAAGAAATTCAAGATGAATTGCAAGTTTATGCAAAGGAATATGTTGATAATCCAATATTTATAATGATGAACTCTAAAGCCAGAGGATCTATTTCTAACTTCGTACAACTTGCTGGTATGAGAGGACTTATGTTGAAACCTAATGGTGAAACTATTGAGATTCCAATTTTATCTTCATTTAGTGATGGTTTATCGGTATCTGAATTCTTCCTATCTACACATAGTGCTAGAAAGGGTAGTGCAGATACAGCATTAAAGACTGCTGATTCTGGTTATATGACAAGAAGACTTGTTGATGTAGCACAAGATATTATTGTTAAAGAAGAAGATTGTGGTACTATTCAAGGTGTTGTTGTTAGTGCATTTATGGATGATAAAGATGGTATTATTGAGCCATTATATGATAGAATTGTTGGTAGATATACTAATAAGAAAGTTATTAATCCTGAAACTAAAGAAGTTATTATTGATAAAAATGAATTTATTACTGAGGCTATAGCAGATAAGATTATTAAGGCTGGTATAACTGAAGTTGAAATTAGAAATGTTTTAACTTGTAAGACTGATCATGGTGTATGTCAACATTGTTATGGTAGAAATCTTGCTACTGGTAACTTAGTTGAAATTGGTGAAGCTGTTGGTATTATGGGTGCTCAATCTATTGGTGAACCTGGTACTCAGCTTACCATGAGAACATTCCATACTGGTGGTGTTGCTGGTGCGGATATTACGCAAGGTCTTCCTAGAGTTGAAGAATTATTTGAAGCTCGTAATCCTAAAGGTAAAGCTACTATTAGTGAGATATCTGGTACTGTATCTAAGATTGAAGATGCTGGTGGTAAGTTTAAGGTATATGTTAAGAATGATACTGAGACTAGAGAACATGTTACTTTATATGGTGCTAAACTTAGAGTAGAAAAAGGTGATAAGATTGAAGCTGGAGATAGAATTACTGAAGGTAGTGTTTCTCCTAAAGAGTTACTTGCAGTAACTGATCCTAACACTGTTCAACAATATATTCTAAAAGAAGTACAAAAGGTATATAGATCTCAAGGTGTTGATATTAGTGATAAACACGTTGAAATTATAGCTAAGAGAATGATTTCTAAAGTTAGAATTATGGATGCTGGAGATACTTTATTAGTTCCTAGTACTACTGTTTCTTTACAAGAATTTACTAAGGGTAATAAAGATGTTATTATTCAAGGTAAGAAACCTGCTATTGGACAACCAATACTTCTTGGTATTACTAAGGCAGCACTTGAGACTGATTCATTCTTATCAGCAGCTTCATTCCAAGAGACTACTAGAATCTTAACTGAGGCTTCTGTTAAGGGTAAAGTTGATAAACTTCAAGGATTAAAAGAGAATGTTATTATTGGTAAGTTAATCCCTGCTGGTACTGGTGCTAAAGAGTATATGGATGTTGGTTATTCTTTAGAGAAGGAATTCTTTGATGAGGATGCTTCTGAAGTGCTAGAAGAAGAGTTTTTAGATTAATTATATTAAAGTCATAACCTTTGGTTATGGCTTTTTTTTGAAGATACTAAAATCTGCAAATATTTGTGTATATGATTATTTTAATATAGTATTGGTAATTTACTATTAACGAAATGATTATCGTCGTTATTCGGCATATTTAAGGTTATAATATTAATTTTTGAGTTACATTATAAATATATATTAGTTTATTTTGTATTTTTGATTGTAAATAATTAATTTAATATTTGATTTTATTTAAAATATAATAGTAATGTTACTACTATTTAAATGTAGTATTTGACACATTTAGGAACTGCATTTAACTTTACAATTAAAAAAAGTGAAAAAAATTCAAAAAAATTCAAAAAAGACTTTACAAGTTGGTAATTAAGTGGTAAGATATTAT
>OGRL01002451.1_pt1 | contig 12263 bp, 6 predicted proteins | sample 1553481 | NCBI WGS metagenome assembly OGRL01 (sample SAMEA2580036, study PRJEB22360) | human gut metagenome
GCAGGCCCACGCGCCAGCCGTATTTGTAGGCGCCGACGAGCGTGAAGAAGTAGATCGGCAGCCACCGCAGGCCGCCCTGCGGCACCAAATGACAGATTTGGGGCAGGACGATGTTGCCTGCGACGAAGAGCGCCGCTGCGAGGTAGGTTTTCGCATCGCGGTAATCGAGCGAATAGAGTTTTACAGCCGTTGTTTCCATTTTGTCTTTTGTTTGTTCATATTCAAAAACAGTGCTTTTCGTGCGGTTTTTAAAAATCGAGGTTCACACTCCCGAAGAGCGTCGTCCGGGGCGTCGGGTTCCGGCGTCGATCCCGTCGCTGCGCCAGCGGAAAATCCCTGTGCCGGGCAGTAGCGAACCCTATCTATTCGTTTCGCTCCTGCATTTTGCGGATGAATCCTTCGATCAGCGGCAGACACTCCCCGGCCGTCTGCGCCTCGGCGCAGAGCCGCTCCACGGGACATATCCCGTCGTCCGCACGGTTGATGATATGGGGCACGGCGACCGTGTAGGCGACTGCTTTTCCCGCGGCGGCGAACAGGTCGAGGGCCGCACGGCTCACCACGTCGGCGAAAAGCCCTTCCACGCCGCCCAGTACCATCAGCGCCGCGGCGCCTTTGCCGACGACCTTGTCCGCGATGAAAGCGCCCCGCAGCAGTTGCGGCTCTTCGCGCTGCAGCCGGAAGAGGTCGGCCACGCCCCGTTCGCGGAATATCCGCATCGAATCCCCGTTGCGGATTACGCACGAGCATTTTTCTGCGAATAACAATTCGATAGCCTGTGTCTTTTGTTCCTTTGTCATGTTCGTTCGTGTCGCAAGTCCCTCCGCTCCCCGCCTTTCGGGGAAACGGCTGTTTCCACGATGCAAAGATAATATGTCCTGACCTACTATCGGTTACCCCGATTACGGTTCATGCTACCATTTTTACCGTGCGCCCGCCGCGTCCGGTTCCGGCCTGCTTTTGTGTCCCGGTTATCCCCGCTTCCTTGTTTTATTCTCCCCTTGTCCGGTGGCCGTCGCCGGATTTCCGGCTGCCGGATCGGCGGATGTATCGTTTTGTTTCGATTTATTTCGATGCGAAATTCGAAAAAAAGACGGAACTGCGGAATCCGTGCTTCGATCCGGCCTGAAATCGGTGCTGAATCGCCTCGTTTATGCCGGTTTCGGCCTTCCCGAATCTATATAACATTCTGTACGGTGTATTTATAAAATAATTATTATCAATAAGATACGAAATTTTAATTTCTATATTATCGGTCGTTGCTCTTTACCTGCCCCTTTAAAATGGATACTTTTGTTGCTGCGCAGTGTTCCCGACTTGCGATTTGTAATTTTTTTTAAAAATTCCTAATCCATAATATCACAAACTAAACCTGCTAATCTATGAAGAAAACATTTTTACACTTGTTGCTTCTGATGGGTTGTGCCTGCTGTTTTCCGTCCTGTGTCGAGGATAAAGCGGAAGATGCGGCAGCCAGACTCACCGTGAGTAAAGTCAGCGTGGAGGTCATCCGAACCGGTACGCTGAGTACGGGGTCGAAAGCGACGCTGGATGTGCTGGCCAACCGGGGGTATGCCATTACCTCCGATGCGGATTGGCTTTCGGTCGACAAACCTACCGGGAAAGGCCGTGTGTCGGTCGTCCTTGATGTCAAGCCCAACGAGACGGAAGCTATCCGTGTGGGGCACCTCGCCGTCGTGAGCGGCGGGCTTTCCGAAACCGTAACCGTGACCCAGACGCTTGCCCCCGATACCGACGACGGGCTGGAAATCGACCATGTTTATCTCGACGACGACCTTTCGTGGTGCGAGCAGTTCGGCGGCCAGGATCAGGTGCAGTTCCCCGACCAGGGCTCCACGCAGGCCGTGCGCAACCATGCTGCGGCCAAGCTCAAATTTACGCAGATGGGGTACAGCGAGTACAATTACGGCGGCAATGCCTTCTACATGGCCAAGCACTACTTCAAGATGGGTAAGAACAACCAGCAGAACGGCCTTGCCATCGACATGGGCAAATATATCGAGAAAGGCAAGTCGTCCACGATTACCCTGACGTTCGACGCGGCTCCGGTCGTTTCGATTGACGGTACGGGCAGCGGCATGACACTGCGCGGTATCGACGACACGGCGGTGACCGTCGAGGTTTACGAAGGCCCCGGAACGGTCGACAGTCCCTCCCTGAAGCAGAGCGCGTCGCTTTCCATGTCGAGCGTTACCTCGTGGAACCAGTGGGTGAGCATGAAAGTCACGCTCTACGGCGTCACCGACCGCTCGCAGATCGTTATCCGCTCCACCCAGTTCGGTGTGTCGGGCTATCACCGCTGGTACCTCGACAACATTAAGATGGTCAAGGCTCCCCGCGACTAACAGGTGTCAATAATCATAAACAGAACCAACATGAATTTCAAGCATATGTTATTCAGGGCCGCATCCGCCCTGCTGCTCGTCTCGGGCCTCGGTTTTGCGGGGTGCGACGACGCTGATCCCGACGCGTTCCTCTCGGTTACCCGCCAGGAGATCGAAGTCGAATACACGGGCCTCACCACCGAAGGGGAAATGGTCAATTTCGACCTGGGTACGAACCGCTCGTGGCGTGCCTCCTATGTCGAGGAGTGGATCCACCTCACCCATACCGAAGGCGACCGCGGCCGCGTGCGTATTTTCCTCTCCATCGACGAGAACAATACGGGCGAGGACCGCACCGGTTTCATCATCTTCGAAGGCGACGGCGGCACGCGCCGTACGATAGCCGTGACGCAGAAACTCAAGGTCGATGCACTTTCCGTTACGCCGGCGAAGATCACCGTCGTGAAATCGGGTCTGCTCGAAACCGGCGAGAAGGCTGCGATCTTCATCTCCACCAACTGCGACTGGGAAATATCCGTCGCCGACGACAGCAAGTGGATCACCCCTGTCAAGACTTCGGGTGCTCCCGGAGACGAGAGCATCGACCTGGATATCGCCCAGAATACGACCGACGGAGTACGTACGGGTACGTTCACCGTTACGGCCGATTCGAAAACGGCGACCGTCACCGTCACCCAGAATCTCGAAGGACTGAAGGTTTCCGTCAGCAGTTTTTTAGTCAATAAGTTCGGATTCTCCGACGAGGATCGCACGCCGCTTACCTTCACCGTCACGGCGGCCGAGGCATGGACGGCTCAGTCCGACGGCTGGCTGACGCCCAGCCCGGCTTCGGGCGATGCGGGCCAGACCGAGGTGACGCTCACCGTGGGCGAGAACACCACGGGTGCGCCCCGCAACGGAGAGGTGAAGATACTGACCTCGCTCACCGGCCTGGAGACCGTTGTCCGGGTCGCCCAGAATGCGAAGAACTCGCTCTTCGACGACGACGGCAAGGAGGTCGGCTATGTCTATTACGACGAGCCGTTCGACTGGACTTCGAAGTTCAAAGGTGCCGACTGCGTGGGCGAACATACGCAGAAGGGAGCGGTCAATATCTACACGGAGGTGAACAAGGATCAATACGTAGTAGACAAAGCGTTTTCCGATGCCGGACTGACCGATTTCAATCCCGATTTACGGACGATTTACGCCTGCTCGGATTATCTCAAAATGGGTGCAGGCGACAAGCAGACCGGAATCATCCTGCCGGCTCTTGCGATTCCCGAGGGGCAGGCCACTGATATTGAACTGACGCCCGGAGAGCATTGGGAATGGACACCTATGAGCGTGAAGCTTTACGGGATTACGGGTGAAACCCGGGTCGTCATCCGCTCCACCCAGCAGGGATTATCGGGTTATTACCGCTGGTACCTCGACAATGTCAAGATGACGAAAATCGCAGCCGAATAGTCCTGCGGTGACAAATCAATGAAAAACAAGAGAGAAAAAGATATGAAAAACAGATTTGCAGATACGGGGAAATCCTATGCAGGGTATTTTCTGCGTTTCGTGTTCTGCCTGGTGCTGACGGCGTCTGCGTTGTCCTCACAGGCGCAAAGCCGCAATCAGGTGAGCGGCAAGGTGACCGACACGGCCGGCGAGCCGCTGATCGGCGCCACCGTGGTGGTTGTCGGCACGACGACGGGTACGACCACGGGCATCGACGGAAGTTACACGATCAATGCCGCGGCTGACAGCCAGCTGAAATTCTCGTTCATCGGCTATGCCGAGCAGACCGTGAATGTCGGGGCGCGTTCGGTCATCGACATCGTCATGGAAGACGACAGCCAGGTACTCAAGGACGTCGTGGTGATCGGTTACGGTACGATGGAAAAGAAGTCGGTGACTTCGTCCATCACCTCGATCAAGGGCGATGACCTGACGGCCGGCATGGGAGGTTCGACCATCGCCACGGCGCTCCAGGGCAAGGTTCCGGGACTTACCATCTCGGGCAGCGCCAGCCCCAACAGCAGCAATGATTTCCAGCTGCGCGGCATCGCGTCGGTCAATGCCAGCCAGAGCCCGCTCGTGGTTATCGACGGCATCCCGGGCGGTGACATGCGGGCGATCAACCAGGAGGACATCGAGTCGATCGACGTGCTGAAGGATGCTTCGGCGGGTGCGATCTACGGTACGCGTGCCGCCGGCGGTGTGATCCTCATTACGACCAAACGCGCCAAGCAGGGCAGCGTGACGGCCAACTATACGGGCGAGTTCTCGTTCGAGACCGTCCGCAAGTACCCCGAGCTGCTCTCGTCGAGCGAGTATATCGAGTACGGCCTGGGCGAGGACTACGGCGCCGATACCGACTGGTATAAGGAACTGACCAATGATGCGCCCTTTTCGCAGCGCCATACGGTGAGCATTGCCGGCGGTACGGAGGTGGCCCAGGTCTATACTTCGTTCATGGCCCAGAACCAGAAGGGTATCGTCATCGGCGACAACCGCAAGGACTATTCGGGACGTGTCAACGCCCGGTTCAACCTCTTCGACGGCGTGGTCGAGGTGCGCGCCAACGCCCAGTTCCGCGAGGCCGAGCGCGACAACCGCAACTCGTCGGGCATCTTCAAGATGGCCTTCGGCCTCAATCCCACCATTCCGCTTTACGACCCGGCCAACCCTTCCAAGTACAACGTGGTCGGCAACGGCATCTCCGGCACGACCTTCAATCCCGTGGCCGACATCATGCTGCGCACGAAGAACGGCAAAGACCAGTGGCTGCTGGCTGACGCCACTGTGAAGATCAACCTGATGAAGGGCCTCTCGCTGCAGGGAACCGTGGGTATCGACAAACGCCAGTACCAGGAATATACCTACGTTTCGCATGACCACAAGGAGTCGATCGACAACAGCCGCCGCGGCGGTGCGTCGCACAAGTTCAGCAAGGACAACCGCGTTTCGGTCGAGGCCTATGCCAACTACCACCGCGTATTCCGCGAAGACCATACGCTCGACGTCGTGGCCGGTTACAGCTTCTGGCAGGCGGGCGGCGAGGATTTCAGCATGTCGAACTACGACTTCCCGGTCGACGGCGTCGGCCCGTGGGACATGGGCGTGGGTTCGTACCTCACGGACGGCCGTGCCTCGATGGATTCGAACAAGGATCCCCGCGAGCGCCTGCTCTCGATGTTCGGGCGTGCCAACTATTCGTATAAAGACCGTTACATGGCTACGGTGAGCTTCCGCCGCGAGGGTTCCTCGAAGTTCGGCGTGAACAACCGCTGGGGTAATTTCTGGGCCGTTTCGGGCGGCTGGCGTCTCTCGAACGAAGCGTTCATGCGCGACGTCGGCTGGATCAGCGACCTCAAGGTGCGCCTGGGTTACGGCGTCACGGGTAACAACGGCTTCGGGAACGGCTATACGACCCGCATGTACAAAGCCAACGACATGTGGCCCACCAACGGGGTCTGGCAGCCCGGTTACGGTTCGATCCGCAATATCAACCCCGACCTGAAGTGGGAGGAGAAATCCGAGCTCAACTTCGGTCTCGACTTCTCGCTTTTCAACGACCGCCTCTGGGGTAAGTTCGACCTCTACTTCCGCCAGGTCGACGACATGCTCTATTTGGCCAACGCCCCGATGCCTCCGATGGTACACGACGAGGTGATGAAGAACATCGGCAGCCTCGAGAACAGGGGTTGGGAGTTCGAACTGGGCGGGGACATCGTCCGCAGCAAGAATTTCCGCTATACGTCGACCCTGCGTCTGTCGCATAACAAGACCAAGATCAAGAGCATGGGCGACGACGGGTTCTTCCTCGACGAAGTGAAGTTCCCCTCGCCGGGCAACCCGGGTACGGCAGTCCGCCTGCAGAACGGCCTCGAGCTGGGGCAGTACTTCATCTACAAGTACGCCGGGCTCGACGAGAACGGCAAGTGGCTGATCTACGACAAGAACAACGAGATCGTGCCGGCCACCGACGGCAGCACGTCGAACCTCGTGGCCGAGAACAAACATTTCGTGGGCAATGCGATCCCCAAGGTCATCCTCTCGTGGGATCACACGTTCAAGTACAAGAACTGGGATCTGTCGATCTTCCTGCGCAGCTGGCTCGGGTACGATGTCTTCAGCCAGGTGAACATGTACTACGGCCTGGCCAACGATTCGCAGCTCAACGTCCTCAAGTCGGCCTACACGCGCAACCGCAACATCAAGGACGAGAAGATCCTCTGCGACTACTGGCTCGACGACGGCTCGTTCCTCAAGATCGACGCCATCAACCTCGGGTATACGTTCAACCTGCGGAAATGGACGCGTTATATCCAGTCTGCGAAACTTTACCTGACCATCCGCGACGTGGCCGTATTCACCGACTACAACGGCCTCAATCCCGAGGTCAACATCAACGGCCTGTACCCCGGTTTCGAGTATGTCAACGACACCTCGACGATGTACCCGCAGACGACCCGTTTTACGCTGGGCGTGCAGTTAAACTTCTAATTCCAAACCGAGAACCATTATGAAACTGAAACATATAATTGCCGTGACGGTCGGGGCTGCCGCCCTCTGCGCGCCTTCCTGCGACCTCGACGAGAAGTTCTACTCGGAAGTCACCCCCGATACGTTCTTCACCTCGCCCGAAAGCACCTATGCCGTGCTTTGCCGTCCCTTCACCCACTGGAAATGGTACATCGGTGCCGACCGGTGGTACCTCCAGGAGCTGACCACCGACGAGATGGTGTGCCCCAAGCGCGGCAGCGACTGGTATAACAGCGGCGAGTACTACCGCCTGCATTACCACACCTGGTCGCCCGACGACCGCTTCGTCGTCAATACCTACGACGGTACGACCGGGGGTATTTCGCGTGCCCTGGAAGCCAAGTCCGACCTCCAGGGGGTCGATTACAACGCCATCGGGCTCAACGACGCCGTCAAGGCCGACCACATCAACCAGCTGAATGCCATCACGGCCTACTTCTACATGCGCGGCCTCGACTATTTCGGCGGCATGCCCATTTACTACTCGGTGGACGACGACCTGTGCGCCCGCAGCACGGCGCGCGAGACCTACGCCCATATCGAAACCCTGCTCAAGGACGCCATTCCCGCCCTGTCGAAGAAAACGACGCTCGGGGCTTCCGAAGACGGTTACATCAAGCAGGCTGCCGCCGCGGCGCTGCTGGCCCAGCTCTATTTCAATGCGGTGGCCTACATCGGCGAGGAGCATTTCGACGAGTGCGCAGAGATTTGCCGCGACATCATCGGCGGTGTCTACGGCACCTACGAGCTGGACAAGACCTGGTACGGCCCCCACTGTTTCGACAACAACACCTCGCCCGAGGTGATCTGGACGGTGCCTTCGGAGAACTCCAAAGTCGAGTGGAACTGGTATTTCAAATATTTCTACCATTATTCATCCTACGAATATTTCGGTATCGAGACCGCAGGCTACAACGGTTTCATGCTCACGCCGTCGCTCGATCCCCAGGGACGCTACTACACGCAGTGGAAACTGGGCAATCCCTACCAGAAATTCAACGACAAGGACTTGCGTAAAAAGCCCTACCGTTACCTGGGTAGCCGCAAATACGAAGGCATGTTCCTCGTCGGCGACCAGACCAACCCCAACAACCCTTCCCAGCAGTGCCTGGGGCAGAAGGAGTATAGCGGCAAGGTGATCAACTTGGTCGACCAGGTCGCCCGTTTCTCGGAAGTGGGCACCAAATACAATTCCGTCGCCGAGCTTACCTCGACGATGGCCGACGGCGAGGAGAATTCGGGCGTACGCCTGGTGAAGGCGCCGCAGCCCAACCTCGACGACAAGCTGCTGCGCTGGAATCCCGATTGCCCGGTCATCCGCCTCTCGGAGATCTACTACATGCTTGCCGAGTGCGAGCTGCGTGCCGGTGACAAGAAGACGGCTGCCGGCCTGATCAACCAGGTTCGCGGGCGCAACTTCGAGGGCGGCGCGGATCCCAACCCCGTGACGGCCGACAACCTCGACGAATACCGTATGCTCGACGAATGGATGATCGAATTCCTGGGCGAAGGACGCCGCCGTACGGATCTGATCCGCTGGGACAAGTTCGTGACGGAATCCTGGTGGGATCATACGCCGCTCAACGACAAGAACAAAAACCTGTTCCCGATCCCCAACTCGGCGATCTCGGCCAACAACCTGATCGAGCAGAACCCCGGTTACTGATCCCCGGCGATCCCGGGGGATCCCGCCTGTCCGGGGCCCCGGGGCAAGATATGAATTTTAAAAAACCGAAAAAATGATAAAATACATCAAATATCTGTTGGTCTTCCTGCTGGCCACCGGCTTCGTGGCTTGCAGCGAGGACGAAGGCGCCCAGATTCTCGGCGGCCTCTACGAAAAGGTGGACATCACCCCCGAGCCCGGCATGAACCTCGTGGGCCGTGTCACCGACGGTACCGGCCCGATCGAGGGCGTGGTCGTGAGCGACGGCGTCACGGTGACGACCACCGACGCCCAGGGCATCTACCAGATGCGCGTGAAGCGGAACGCCCCGTTCGTATTCGTCTCCGTCCCCGCCGAATACGAAATTCCGGTGGAGAACGGCATGCCGAAGATCTACAAGAAGATCGCCATGGGCGACAACGACGTCGTGCAGCGCAGCTTCAAGCTCGAACGCACGGGCAAAAAAAAGCGTTTCACCCTGCTGGCGCTGGCCGACGTGCAGATCGGCCGCGACGACGAGGTGACGATGCTCGACGAGGAGGTGTTGCCCCTGCTGATCCCTTACGTGCAGCAGGAACTGGAGGCCCCCGTTTACGGCATTTCGCTGGGCGACCTGGTCTGGGACAACATGCCCTTCCACGAGGTTTACAAGCAGCGTATCCGAAAGATCGGCGTGCCCGTTTTCCAGGTCATCGGCAACCACGATCACAATAAAGCCATAACCGTCGATGCCGATGCCGATGCCAGCTTCGAGGCGGCGTTCGGCCCCACGTACTACTCCTACAACATCGGCGACTGCCATTTCATCGTGCTCGACGACGTGCTCTACACCGGCTCGTCCTCTTATACCGCCGACATCACGGACGAACAGATGGCATGGCTGGAGCAGGATCTGAAATATGTCCCCAAGGACAAGCTCATCATCATCGGCCTGCATATCGCCACTTCGCGCCGCAACCGTCCCACGAGCCATGTCGCCGATTACAAGGAGCTTTACGCCCTGCTCGACGGCTATAATGTCCGGATACTTTCGGGACACTCGCACAACAACTATACGACCACGATCTCCGAAACCATCGAGGAGAATACGCTCGGGGCGGTGATGGGTGCCTACTGGAACGGCGAGGAGCTGTGCAACGACGGCAGCCCCCGCGGTTACGCCGTCTACGAGATCGAGGGCAACCGGATCAGGAACTGGTACTATAAGGGCACTGCTTTCCCGCGCGAATACCAGATGTACCTCTACGGCCCCGGCGAGGCGGTTTCCGAAAAATACCGCGACGGCCTCATCCTGAACATCTTCAACTGGCATACCACCTGGACGGTCGAGGTGCAGGAGGATAATGCCGGCTGGGTAACGCTTCCGTCCGATTCGAACCTCAGGTACGAAATGGATCGCCGCGCTTACGACTTCATGTTCGGCGACACCAAACCCGAGCATCGCCCGACGGCCGAACCCGAATCCAACAACGACCACATGTTCTACTACAAACCCGCGTCGGAGTCTTGGGGAACGGTCACGGTGAGGGCTTCCGACCCCTACGGGAACGTATATACCGAGAGCATCCGCAACGAATAGGCCATATATGAAAACACGTTTCTCCGCACTGCCCGTTCCGACGGTGCGGAGAATTTTTCAACCATATCCCGATCATGAAACATCCTTTTCTGATTTTTCTGCTCTTCCTGTGCGGCGGGTTTTCCGCCGTCGCACAGCCTTCGGGCAACCCGCTCGTTTTCGGCGAGAACCGCCTGACGCTCATTACCCCGACGCTGTTCCGACTCGAATTCGCACACGACGGCAAATTCATCGACGACCCTACCTATTTCGCTTACGACCGGGGCAGCCTGCTCCCCGCGTCGGAGTTCAGGGTGCGGGAGCTGGGCGGGAACCGCTACGAGATCTCCACCTCGGCCCTGCGCATCGTCTACGAACACGACGGATTCCCGTTCGGGCTGCATAACTTTGCGGCCTACTACAAGCTCAACGGCAAGGAGAAGAAGTTCACCAACCGCTGTATTTTCCGCAACAACCTTGGCGGCCCGGTCGAGACGCTCGACCGCGTTACCGGGGAGATCCCCATGCAGGACGGCCTGCTGAGCCGCGACGGCTGGTACGTGATCGACGACGAACGCTCCGACCTGCTGGTCGACGGCTGGCTTTGCCCGCGCGATACGAAAAGCCATGTGCAGGATCAGTACTGTTTCGTCTACGGCAACGACTACAAGGCCGCCCTTGCCGACCTGGGCGCCATCAGCGGCCGCGTTCCCATGACCCGCAAATACATCCACGGCGTCTGGTACTGCCGTTACTGGGACTATACGTCGGAGGAGTTCCTTTCGATCATCGACGGCTACGAGGAGAACGATTTCCCGCTCGACAACCTCGTCTTCGACATGGGTTGGCATACCTACGATGCCAAGATCGGTACCGGGCATGCCGGCAGCCGCAGCTGGACGGGCTATACGTGGGAGCGCAAACGCATTCCCGATCCCGGGGCGCTGATCGCCGAGGTGCACCGCCGCGGCGTCACCGTGTCGCTCAACGACCATCCCCACGACGGCATACGTCCCCACGAGGAGATGTACGCCGCCTTTATGGCGGACATGGGGGCCGACCCCGCCCACCCGCTGCTTTTCGACCTCGGCGACCGGAAATACATGGAGACGTTTTTCAAACATGCGCACCATGCCTCCGAGGATATGGGCGCCGATTTCTGGTGGCTCGACTGGCAGCAGAACTACCTCTATCCCGAGGTGCGCGGCTACCGCTCCACGTCGTTGCAGTGGATCAACGAGCTCTACTACCGCCAGACCGAGCGCAAGGGGCTGCGCGGCGCCGGTTACAGCCGCTGGGCGGGTTGGGGCGACCATCGCCATCCGATCCAGTTCTCGGGCGACGCCCAGGCCAACTGGGAAATGCTGGCTTTTGAGGTTAAGCTCACGGCTGCCAGCGGCAACGCGGGCTGCTACTACTGGGCGCATGATATCGGCGGGTTCCGCGGCGATCCGAACCCCGAGCTGACGGTGCGCTGGACGCAGTTCGGCGCCCTCTCGGCCGCTCTGCGCGTACATTCGACCAAAGACGCGCGGCTCGACCGCCGTCCGTGGATCAGCGGCGAGCGCGAAACAGCCGCCATGCGCCGCATGTACCACATGCGCTCGGAGCTGATGCCCTATATTTACAGCAGCGTATGGCAGACCCACTCGACGATGGTGTCGCTCAACCGGCCGATGTATATCGACTACGGCAGCGACGAACGTGCGTATGAAAACGAACAGGAGTTCCTTTTCGGGGATATCCTGCTCGCCGCCCCGATCGCTTCGCCGGGCGAAGGCGCGGACAAGACAGCCTCGCAGAAGGTCTGGTTCCCGGCCGGCGACGTGTGGTACGACTATTTCACCCACGAACGGTTCGACGGCGGGCAGGAATGCCGCATCGCCAAGCCGCTCGAAGAGTTCCCGCTCTACGTCCGGGGCGGTTGGGTGCTGCCGATGCAGCCTTATACGCCGCGCCCCGCTTCGACGCCGCTCACGACGCTCGTCCTGCGCGTTTACCCCTCGGCGGGCGATGCCGACAATACCTATACGCTCTACGAGGACGACGGGCTTAGCCGCGATTACGAACGCGGCATCCATGCCACCACAGAGCTCAACTACCGCCGTGCGGGCGATGTGACGACCGTCACCGTCCGTCCCGCCGCCGGCAGCTA
>OGRL01002466.1_pt1 | contig 12194 bp, 5 predicted proteins | sample 1553481 | NCBI WGS metagenome assembly OGRL01 (sample SAMEA2580036, study PRJEB22360) | human gut metagenome
ACTGTATGAGAATATCAAGGGCACTACGCCTTACTGCGTCAAACGGGTGGCGGTGTTGAACTGCTGGGGTAAAATGCGGGCATGGGGCTGTCACATGGTGCATCATGCCCTCTACTACAAGCAGAACTACAGCTATTCGGGCGTGATTGAAATGCTTTCTGGCGCACCGTTTGATGTGAAGTTTATCAGCTTTGAGGATATCAAGAACGATCCGAAGCTGCTGGAAACGGTGGATGTCATCATCAATGTAGGCGATGCCGACACCGCCCACACTGGCGGTATCTGGTGGGAAGACCCGGAGATCTCCTCCGCCATTCGCCGGTTCGTCTGGAACGGCGGCGGCTTCATCGGCGTTGGAGAACCGTCCGGTCATCCATATCAGGGTCATATCCTCCAGATGGCCAGTGTTCTGGGCGTGGAGGAAGAAAATGGCTTTACCCTGAACTACGACAAGTACAACTGGGAAGAGCATCCGAATCATTTCATCTTGCAGGATGCTGACCAGCCCATCGACTTCGGTGAGGGAAAGAAGAACATTTATGCCCTGGAAGGCACGGAAGTGCTGGTGCAGCGGAATAAGGAAGTGCAGATGGCGGCGCATGATTTCGGCAAGGGACGTGCCGTATACATCAGCGGTGTACCGTATAGTTTTGCCAACAGCCGCACCCTTTACCGAGCCATCTTGTGGAGTGCCCACAGCGAGGATGAACTGCACACTTGGTTCAGTTCCAACTACAATGTGGAAGTCCATGCTTATGTCAAAAATGGCAAGTATTGCGTTGTGAATAACACTTACGAGCCGCAGGATACCACAGTTTATACGACTGATGGCAACAGCTTTGACCTGCATCTGGATGCCAATGAAATCAGATGGTATGAAATTTAAGTTCTCCTTCTTATCAATCTGTGCAGTGAACGACCACTGCACAGCATAAGAGAAAACGGTGACTTTCCACAATGCGGAACGTCACCGTTTTTTCGTTATACTCTTCTATGCTGAACCAGATAGGCTCGATAAAAAGTTGTTCCTACGACCAGTTCTTTTTGGAGAGTGTTAGAACGAAGCCTTATACCAGTACCAATTGTTGCAAATCTTTTCTATATACAACAAAATATGCACAAAATTGAAGTGTTTGACTGAAATGCAAAAAGATAAGCCGCCGATGTGGGTCAGCTGAGCATGGCATGGGGATGAATTTCCGGGATTATCGCAAAAAAGATTGACCGCATGCTGCCCGGGGGAGTATACTAAAAAAAAAACATCCGGCAGTCGGTCGGGGATAGACTATCCGGGCGAATGGCTGTGGACTGGAAGAAACAAAAGCGGCGGGAATGCACAGGAGAGGAGAAAACACTATGTGGAGTTGTCCGAATTGTGGAAGCTGGATCTTTGCGAGCCGGATCTGTCCGAATTGCGGGGCCTGGGTCGGCGATGACTCTGCCGATGAACAGGACTCCGACCATCCGGTTGAACTTGCGATCATGGGGGACACGCTGCTGAGCTGCTCTGGCAGGGAAGCAAAGGTCGTGGTGCCTGCAGGCGTGAAGGAGCTCGAAGAATACAGCTTTTATAATGACACGGCGCTACAGGAAATCGAACTGCCAGAGGACTTGACGATGATCCTGAAATGTGCATTTCAGGAGTGCACAGCATTGCAGGAGATTCGGCTGCCAGACAAACTGAAGAGACTTGGCCGCGCTGCATTTTATGGCTGTAGTGCTTTAAGGAAAATCGAGATCCCGGCCTCTGTGAAGCAGATCGACACGGAAACATTTCGGGACTGCACAGCCCTGCGGGTAATCGAGCTATCAGAAGGACTGGAGATAATTGGCGGTTATGTATTCAAAGGCTGCAATGCTCTGGAAAAAATCGTGATCCCCGCCAGTGTGAAGCAGATCGAGTTGGAAGCATTTCAGGATTGCACCGCCCTGCAGGAGATCGAACTGTCAGAGGGACTGGAGAAAATTGGAGAATCCGCATTCAAAAACTGCAGTGCTCTGAAAAAAATCACGATCCCGGCCAGTGTGAAGCAAATCGAGGCGAGCGCATTCCGGGACTGCATCGCCCTGCAGGAGATCACGCTGTTGTCTAAGGACACCACCTTTGAGACGGATACCTTTCGGAACTGTCCGGGCGTCGTGAAACGTCCGGAGGACCCTGTTGAGGGAATGAAACGATCCGGCCCGATGGACCTTGCCGAGGGCGGTACGGTCCTGAAGAAATACCACGGGACCGACGCCTGCGTGATCGTGCCTGCCGGAGTGACAGCCATTGCAAAGGAGTGCTTTGTGAATTGCATGTCGCTGCAGGAGATCGAACTGCCGGAAGGACTGGAAGAAATCGGGAAAAGCGCATTTGAGGGGTGCAGTTCTCTCAAACGGATCGTGATCCCTGAGGGAGTAAGGTCCATCCGGGAGAAAACGTTCTGTGAATGCACCGCCCTGCAGGAGATCCGGCTGCCGGATGGACTAGAATTGATCGGGAGGAGCGCATTCAGTGAATGCGAAGCTCTGCAGGAGATCCGGCTGCCGGATGGACTGAAAGAAATTGGAAGTGACGCATTCAGTGGATGCCGGTCGCTCAGGCAGATCACCGTTCCTGTCGGCGTAAAATGCATCGAAACGGCAGTTTTTCGGTCCTGCAGGGCTCTGCAGGAAGTCCATCTGCCGGAAGGACTGGAACAAATCGGAATGTTTGCGTTTGAGGACTGCGACACCCTGACTAGAATCGTTCTGCCGGCCAGCCTGAAACGGCTTTGTCGGGGGGCTTTTGAGAACTGCACATCCTTGCTGGAAGCGCAGCTGCCGGACGGGCTGGAAGAACTGCAGGATGACGCATTTGAATATTGCCGTTCTCTGCAGAAGGTCACGATTCCTGCGCAGGTGAGACAAATCGAACGAGCAGCGTTTTACTACTGTCAGTCTCTGCAGGAAGTTCAACTGCCGGAGGAGTTGAACGAGATCGGGGAGGACGCATTTGCGCATTGCTGGGCGCTCAAACGGATCGTGATCCCGGCGGGAGTGGAAAAAGTCGGAGAGCATGCGTTTTGGGAATGTTACTCTCTGCAGAACATTGCCGTTTTGTCGGACGATACCGAGATCGCAGAGGATGCCTTTGAAGACTGCCCGGGTACGGTCAAGCGGGGCACAGGCAGCTTGTTCTGAACGTCCGCTTGAAGCAGGCGGCCTCTGGAAAACTGGTCCTTTGCGCGGGGGCAGCATGGTTGGCGGGCAGTGCAGGTGCCTCGGTATCCAACGGGGTCCATGAGCTGATCAGTATCTGTGCACCCAGCCGCAGCGTCAAGGACTTGATTGATGTTGTGCACAAATACTACCCGGAGATCGTGTTCAACGTGGATGCCTATTCCGGCCCCAACGGCACGATCTACATGCAGGACCAGCTGGAAGCGGACTGTCAGGCCGATGTCTACAGCATCACCTATACAGCCCGGCGATTACGACATGATCCGGATGGACGTGCAGATGCCGGTGATGGACGGCCGGAAGGCAGCCAGAACGATCCGTGCACTGGACCGGCCGGATGCCGGAAGCATCCTGATCTTTGCGCTCTCCGCCGATGCGTTCACCGAGGACGAACGGCTTTCCATCGAGAGCGGCATGAATGGACATTATACAAAACCGGTTGACTTTGAAGCACTGCAGCGCAGTGTAGGAGGTTTTCTCAGAGAAAAGCATGGGTAGATAATGAAAAAGATTGATAAGAAAAAAGCAGGAATCGCCATTGCGGCGGTTCCGGTGATTGCGGCAGGAACGGTAGCCATGGTTTCTGCCTATAAACAGGGGATGGAATTTACACCGACCGACGGAAGAAAGGATTTCCAGGCAAATAAGGTCGTGTTTGAGAACGATGAAAATGCGCTGGAGCACCAGGATTCCGCTTCCGATGAGGAGAGCCGTCTGCTGCAGCAGAAAAACAGCGAACAGAATCAGAGAGCCGATCTGCAGAACCAGGCGGATTATCTCTTTGAAGATCAGAAAGTTCAGCAGGAGACAGGGAACGAGACGACTGTCGGAATCGATGAGGAGCAGAACGGAGAGGAAACAAAGAAATCCGATGGTGCACCGACGACGGAACTGCAGAATCAGCAGCAGAATCAGCCGGATGAGACGTACCATGTGACAGAAAATCCAAGTGATGCGGACGTGACGATCCGCGGAAACGATGGAACGATCCCGGCGGGAAACAATAATGGAAATACGAATGGAAACACAGATGGAGACAGGAATGGAACCACAACACCGGCGCCGAGTGTAACGCCGGGAATTCTCCCGAATCCGACCGAGACACCGGAAGAACCGATCATCACGCCGGCACCGACTGAGACACCGGTGCAGCCGACGCGGCCTTCCAACACGGTAAAGGATCCGACGACCTCGAAGGGGCAGCCAAGCGACGGCCTTATCACCGGAACAACGACAAAGCCGTATCAGGACGGTGTCACGCCTTCCAGGCAGCCAAATGAAGCAGAAGATGACGGCGGCAGTGTTCTGATCAATCAGCAGATCGGAAGAGGCGCAGGCACGTTCTACTGCGGTCAGACCGTTGACCAGGAGCAGATTTACAACGGACTGGATACGTATGTGATTGGAAGCGATGGAACACGGTATGTCTGGGGTGCAGACGATCTGGACAAATATATCCGCATCGATGCCCTTTCCTTTGACGGCGGCGAGACCTGGACCAGCGATTTCCCAGTTACCATTCCGTCCGGCAATGCGAGCATTGCGCAGATGATGATCCGGGTACAGTATCGTTTTTCCACGGAGGATGAGAAGTGGAGTGAGAGAAAAATTAAGTATTTTGTCGCGCCAAACCGCGTTTTCATTCTTTCTGAGGCAGTGCAGGAGGGAGAAACGGTTCTTGATACGAGCAAAATTCTGAATGAGGAACAGCATCCGGAGAGCGGACAGAAGATGAATCTGTTTCTGTATCAGGCGTATCTGCTTGGAAATGATACGCAGCTTACGAGCCTGTTTCCAGGCTGGGCGGAGGACGGCGAGCTTGTTCCGTGGTTTTATTATCCCACAGACGGACGCCATATTCTCGAGCCGGAAGAGATGGTTCCTCTGGATTCCCACTATACGGTACAGATGCAGCATTTCTGGATGTCGGAGGATATGGAAGTCGACGATGATTACAGCAATCTTGCCTACCTGCAGACGCTGACCGATTATCAGGAAAGTGGCTTTTCTTCCCTGGCGGCAGCTTCCGGAAGCGGCTGGAAAGAGAAGTACCGCTGCGAGACCCTGACGGTTCCGGAATACGTGCAGGCGATCAATATCAACCCGGATTCCGGTCTTGCCGCCGACTATCTGGCTGTGCCGGATACCGTGTACTACATCGAGACGCTGAATGACGGACTCCGTGTGGACAAGGGATATCAGGTGGATGAAAACAATCCGGTATATGCGTCGAATGAAGAAGGCATTCTGACCAATAAAGCAGGCACAGAGCTGATCGGAATCCCGTATGACGCAGAAAAAGTGACCGCTGCGAAAGAGGTCACGAAAATCCGCATCAGCGCCGAGAATCAGATTAAGGAGCTGCATCTGGAAACAGATGAGATTGAGGATCTTCCGAGTGCCAATTACGAATACCTGAATCACTGCAAAATCATCGTAAAGGATGAGATGCTGGAGGAATTTCTGCAGACGTACAGCGCCGTACTTGCAAAAGGCGTGGACAACTGCGTGGCATCCGAGGAAGAGCCGGATGTGACTTATACTGTAAAAGACGATACGATCGTCAGCAGCGATGGAGTGCTGCGCCGCGTATTAAAGGCAGACAGAACGAGCATCCAGCTCTCGAATGATGTTGATGTGATTGGTGATTTTGCCTTTGCCAATGCCCCGAATATTACCACGCTGATTCTGCCGCAGAGCGGTACAGCGGTATCCCTGGAAGCAGATGCACTGGCAAAGAGCGGCATCGAGACGGTGCGCTGTTATACGATGACACAGTACCGCGTGCTGAAAGAACAGCTCCGGGCGGCCGGCGCAGAAAAAGAGATTACGCTGGAACTCGTCGGCATCTCGAAAGAGGGATACCATTATGCGGGAACGGAGCAGGACGGCATTATGACCGGCGAGCTGATCAGCGCACCTTCGGATGTGACAGCGTTTGACGGTGCTGTGACGGCGGAGGACGGCACGGAAGTGCAGATTACCGCGATCGGCGATGCAGCGTTTGCAAACTGCACGGGTCTGCAGTGGGTTACGCTGCCGGAGAGCGTAAAATCGATCGGCTATCAGGCATTTTACAACTGTACGTCGCTGCAGGGCATCTTAAGCCGGAGCACCGATACGATTTCGATCGGAAACCAGGCGCTGGACGGCTGTACATCGATCCGTTTTGCCGCATTCAATGCCATGGAGTGTACGACGGCAGAGGGATACAGCCCGGAGATTGTCGATTCGTATGGAACCTCGTATTTCTATGTGCCGACAAATTCCGAAGGCTATCCGGATACGGCGCTCAGCTTTACGGAGGATTCGAACGTAACAGGCTACGATGTGGCGACGGTCGGGGAAAATACCCGTGTTCTTTACGGAACCAATGAAGAGTCCGGCATGTGGCTGGCACTCCGTTCCGGTTTGATTCTGTCGGATACGCTGGAGCTGCCGGATACAACGATTGAGATTTTCCGCCGCGCGTTTGCGGAAACCTTCGCTTGCCATGGTTCCTACAGCGTCAACTGGGCAGCGAGCCCGAATCTCTGGGCTATCGATGCGGGAGCGTTCCAGGCTTCCGAGATCGGCGGAGATCTTGTGCTGAATGAGAATTCTCATATTGGATCGTATGCATTTGCCGGCTGCACAAAACTGGAAAGTGTGGAAGCACCTGGCGTGTCGGTTTACCTCGACGAGGCAGCATTTGAAAACTGCAGCAGCCTGCGCAGTGCTTCGTTTGGAAACATGGGAGAAACATCGGCCATCTTTGCAGGAATGTTTACGGGTTGTGATGAACTTTCTGAAATTACGTTTTCCGATTACTATGCACCGCAGATCGGTATCTACGGCAGTATGGAATTCCAGTTCAACTATAACTGGACGCAGGAAGAAGAGTCCGAACGGCTACGGCTCAATGTGCCGGAGGGCTCTGAGGAAAACTATATCAAAGAGTGGCGTTATCTGTATGCGGGCTATTACGATTTCGGGGATGATTCCGCTTATCAGAACATGTGGACTGATATTCAGTGGAACAACATGAACTGGGAGACCTGGGAGTTCCCGGCGGATGAAACGGTCGATCAGATTCTGAAGGAAACCCTGACGGAGAAAGAAAACTGCATCCGCAGAACGCTCGGTATCGAGACGGTTTCCGAGCCGACCGGTTTTTATCCGTACCGCGTGGATTACGATATGATCACGATGATCGGTGCACCGTCCTCTACGGAATTTGTTTACCTGTCCGGACCGGATCTGGATCTGCCGGACGGCTGGTACCCGGATTACATTGGAACAGGAATGTTCCGTTCCTGCGCAGACCTGCAGGGCGTGATTGTGCCGGATTACATTGCCGGTCTTTCGACCAATGCATTTAACGGAGCGAAAAACAATCGTTTCTATATCTATTTTGAGAGCGGCACACCGATGGAGCTGATGGGATGGTCGAAAGAAGAACCGTTCCGCTTCGGCGATGATGAGAGTAAGATTCAGATTATGGTGGCATTCGGTGCCGAGAATGATTATATCAACGCCTGGATGTACCCGATGGCAGGCTATGCTAATCTGGATGAGATGCTGGCGGATATCCGTGCGGAGCTTTCCGTGGACGGCAAAGAGCCGACAGATCTGGAAGTGTATGAGGAGACCGGAAAACGGCTGCTTGCCGTGGAAAACCGCCTGCGTGCGATGATGGATCTCGCCCCGATTTCGGATGCCTCCGAGCTGGCCGGAGAACTGCCGGGCCTGTTGGAGACTGCAAAGACGGCAGAAGAAAAGACGCAGAAAATCGAAGAGCAAAAAGCAGCAGAAGCACAGCAGAGCGCTGCTGTTGAGATCGAGAATAAGACAGAAGAAAACGGCGGCGCAGATTCCGCGGTTTCGGGATCGAAAGAGCCGGATCAGACACCGGGATCAGAAGAAAAAACAGAGAGCGCATCGGAGGCAGCGTCTGCGGAAACAGAAACAGAAGCAGAGACGGCAGTGCAGTCCGAACCAGAAAGCGCAGATGAGGAGGAAGCACAGGAATGATAGTGGAGCAGTCCAGACAGATTATTGCAGAGGTCAACAAGGCCTTTATCGGAAAAAATGAAATTGTAGAAAAGGTACTGATGACCATCTACGCCGGCGGACACGTCCTTTTGGAGGACTGCCCGGGCGTCGGAAAAACGACACTGGCTGTCACCTTTTCCAAAGTGCTGGGACTTTCCCACAAACGAATCCAGTTCACCACCGACACGCTTCCGTCAGACATCACCGGTTTTAACATGTTCAACCGCGAGACAAACCAGTTCGAGTACCGCGACGGAGCTGCCAACTGCCAGCTTCTTCTGGCGGATGAGATCAACCGTACCTCACCGAAAACACAGTCGGCGCTTCTTGAGGTGCTTGAGGAGCATACGATCAGTGTGGACGGCGTAACGCATATGCTGCCGGAACCGTTCATCTGCATCGCAACACAGAACCCGCTCGGCTTTGCCGGAACGCAGCCGCTGCCGGAATCCCAGTTGGACCGTTTCATGGTCTGCCTTTCCATCGGCTATCCGAGCCTGGAAAACCAGATGAAGATCATTCACTCTCAGAAGTACAGCAATCCGCTTGCCGATCTGCGCGAGGTAACGACAGCGCAGAATATTATGGAAGTAAGAGATTACCTGAGTTCTGTCAAGATGACGGACGCTGTTTTAAGCTATGCGATCCGTCTCTGTGAAGCGACGAGAAACCATCCGCTGATCGAGCTTGGTATTTCTCCGCGAGGCGTCCAGGCGCTGGTGCGTATGGCATGTGCGGGAGCGGTTCTTCGGGAGCGCAACTACGTCGTGCCGGAGGATGTTCAGAGAATCTTCTGTGATGTCTGCGCACACCGTCTGGTACTCCGGCCGCAGGCGCAGGTCGACGGACTGACTGCGAGAGCACTTCTCGAGGAGATCATGATGAAGGTAAGACCGGAAGCAGAGAGGTAAACCGCTATGTGGAAAAATCGACTGGGGTATATCCTCACGGCGGGTGCGATGTTCCTGCTTGTCTTTTTCTTCAGTGAGCCGTTCCTTCTTTATGCGGGCACTGCCCTGATCCTGATTGCACTTGTCGTCGGTATCGAAATGCATCAGGAATGCCGGGATCTGGAAGTGAGGCTGAAGGTCGGAAAAGGCGTGCGCGGAGGCGAAGAGCTTCCGCTTGAAATTACGGTCAGAACGCAGAAGAGTCCGTGGTTTCTGCGCTGTATCCAGATGGACCTCACCATCCAGAATGAAATGTTCCAGACGACAGAGCAGACGAGACTGATCCTGCCGCTGGCGGGCCGGGCGAATTGTTTTACCATGAAAGAGACGATTCCGGTCTGCGGAGAAATTGAGGTTACATGCAGCCAGATCCGGGCGTATGACTTCTTAAGACTGTTCTGTACGGAGATTGATACGCTGGAACTTGCGAGTACGGTCGTTTATCCGAAACGCCGCCGGCTTCAGGTGCAGCTTTCCCGCACGGCTGCCGGTATTCCAAAGTACACCGGAATGGTTCAGAACCGCAAGGGAAGTGATCCAAGTGAAATGTTTGATATCCGGGATTATACGCCTGGGGATGACATTCGATCCATTCACTGGAAACTGTCAAGTAAGACGGACAATCTGATTCTGCGCCAGGCGAGCGATCCGGCGCACTACAACACGGTGCTGTTGCCGGATTTTGGACGAAATCAGCTGGAACAGGAGCATGCGGCAGAGCAGATTAATGCGGCGATCGGCTATGCCGTTGCACTCGGAGAAGAACTGCTGCGGCAGAATGCGGCCTTCGGCTTTGCTTTTCCGACGCCGCAGGGCCTGAAAATAGAGGAAGTCAGAAACCGCAGTGCATTTCAGCAGCTCATCGCACTGTGGCTCAGTGTGCCGGTACAGGAAATGAGCGGCACGGGACTCCGCTATTTTGAAATGAATCATATGGAAGAGCGCTTCACAAAACTGATTCTGTTTGCAGCCGGTGATGATATGCCGAATCCTGGCGCACTGAACGGAAAAATCGATGTTACAGTGCTTGCGGCAACGGAAACGGAACACATCAAAACCAGCACGGCCGGAACGTGCGAGCGTCTGGAACTCCCCAGCAGATGGGAGGCAGGGGAATGCGAGAGAATCATATGCTAGGAGCCAGTATGAAGAATTGGAACAATCAAAAACAACAGATTCCCACACTGGAAATCCTTCCGGAGGGAACAAAACTGACCGGTGTCACAGCAGCCATTCCGGTATTTTTTATCGCATTTGGAATCATGGAAATGCTGCAGAACATCTGGGGCGATGCAGCGCCGGGACACCTGGTACTGCTGATCGGACTTGCGTTCGGCATTTTCTGCTGCTGTGCGGCAGAGGTCTTAAAACAGAAAAAGAAAAAAAGCTATGGAATCCAGATCATTTCCTTTGCGGTGGTGTGGCTGCTTGCCGGAATCCCGCAGAGCATCCGCGGCCTGCAGGGCTTCTGGCGGATTACGGCGGAACGGTGGAATGCAGCGCGTGACGGCGGCACGGCAGCGTACACGGCTATCGCAGGAATCCGTGAAATCTGGGCGGTCACACTTGTTGTATCCGTGCTTGTGATGGAAGTTCTCTGGATGCTGCTGCTGAAAAGAAAGCACCGCACCCTGGGTTCTCTGATCTGTGCAGCCGGCATTCTGATTCCGCTTCTCTTAGATGTATTCCATCCGGTATCGGCAGCATTCTTAAGTGCAGGAATGACCGGCCTCGGACTTGGAAGCAAGTCACATGCGCAGTGGAAGAGCAACTGTGCAGGGCTTCTGGCCTGCCTTCTGGTTTTCCTGCTTCCGGCAATACTGCTGCCGCAGGAAAAGATTCCGTTTTTTACACAGCTTCTGGGCGATACGAAACAGAAGATCTATGAGATTCGGTACGGAAAAGACGGACTGCCGGAGGGAAATCTGTATGAAGCAGATACCCTTCATACGGGAGAAGAACCGGTGCTGGCGATCCGTTCCGAACAGAAGAAAAATGTGTATTTTAAGGGTTATGTCGGCGGAACGTATGCGAATGGCGTATGGGAGCCGCTTTCCGGCGAATCGTACCGCGGTACATCGTCGGGCATGCTGGAATGGCTGGCGAAAAAGAACTTTGATCCGCTGACACAGACGGCGCAGTATTATGCACTCGGGGATGAGGAAGATAAACCGGAAGCGAACCGGGTTTATGTGGAAAATACGGGAGCATCGCGCTACTACATTTATGCGCCTGCTTCGCTGGAAAAGATCACAACCCGCGGTGCGGCATCAGAGAAAAAAGATCAGTTTCTGGCCGCAAAAGGACTGTTTGGAAAACAGAACTACGGTATGACAGAGGTGTCATCCTCCCGTCCGGCGGAGCTTGTTGTGGCCGGGTCCTGGGTGGGAAACCCGGAAACGGAGGAGCAGAAAACGTACAGCGAGGCGGAGTCCGTTTACCGTACGTTTGTTTACGACCATTACACGGCGGTTGACCAGACGATGTACGATAAAATGCAGGAAGTTTTCTGGGAAGAGGATCCATCGGAAACGGACGGCATCTACAGTGCGCTTGGCCGGATCCGAAAGGTGCTGGAGAGCCGCGTAACGTACAGCGAAAATCCGGGAGCGATTCCGGAAGACGAGGATCCGGTACTCTGGTTCCTGGATGAGTCAAAGGAAGGAAATGCGATGCTGTATGCGTCGACCGCAGTGGAGGCGCTCCGTGCGAAGGGCATTCCGGCACGGTATGTGGAAGGATATTTTCTTTCGGAATCGGCTCCGACAGGGGAAAAAGGCCAGGCGGAGCTGACCGGAAACGATGCCCATGCGTGGGTGGAGATTTACTTCGACGGCATCGGATGGCTTCCGGCGGATGTGACACCGGGGTACTATTATAATGTTGCATCTCTTCAGAAAATGGTCGGAAGTCCAGATTCTGTACAGAAGAATGTGGCGCTGGAGAACAATTCACTGTCGGCGGAGCAGATTACCGGCGTGGAAAACCGAAAGAGCAAGGCAGGCG
>OGRL01002467.1_pt1 | contig 12189 bp, 7 predicted proteins | sample 1553481 | NCBI WGS metagenome assembly OGRL01 (sample SAMEA2580036, study PRJEB22360) | human gut metagenome
TTAAGTGCTTTCCTTTGCGTGCGGAACTCGCGACAAACTTAAACAGCGGGCCGCCCGGACCGGGAATCCGACGTGCTTGTCGGGGCAACGTTCCCTTCCAAATAGGGACAGGTTTATTTTGGTCGGTTTTATCTGGGGAAACGTCGCGCTCCAGCGGTGATCTGCTCTCATCTGTCGCATGGAAATCGGCGGCGTTTCCATTTAACGCAAAAGAGGCCGCTTCCCCTAGTAGGAAGCGACCCCAAATCTTACGAATAGACGATGGTAAAGGGCTCTTTCGTTTCGGTCTCCCCTGTTGATGTATACCTCACAATTTCAAGGGTTACCGAGACAACTTGATCGACATCAATCAACTTCGTTGGCACCCAGATGTTCTCTCCGCTATTGCGCCCATAAGAAAAATATAAGTTGAACACCCCTGCGTCGTCATCTTCGATAATCTGCTCCGATCCATCCTTGTAGCTGACGGTCAGCTTATTATCAACTGCTTCATAGCCCAAATCATCGATGTGCGTCTGGATGGAAAACGGGCTAATCTCAAGAGGCGAGTCACCAGAGCGGAGTTCCTTTGTATCGACGTACGCTCCAATATTGAACTCGGGTGTCGACGCCTCAAACCGCCTCGCACTCTCACCTTCACCCTCGGTCCAATGGATATTCCAGGTGACAGCATGTTGCAAATCTCGCTCGCGATCCATAGCGGCAAAGTACATCGTGCCATTAATGACAGTATCGCTTGATGTGTCCTTATCAATTGTGCTGCGTGTGTCAGGCCATTCCTCGCCGAACTTCATATCGGGCGTGCCGATGCCCTGCTCTTCTTCACCATAGAGAACAAGTTCGCCAATCTCTGCTGCTGGCTTGTAGTAGTTAACTCCATTTGGATTGGACAACGTAAACGTCACGGCTCCGCAGCCGTTTTGGTCGATTGCCATCTCATGGATATCAAGCGTATAGCCGTTGCCCTCGACGGACAGATTAACCTCCTGGACTGCGCCTTCCAGGCTTTGGGGCGCGATGCCATCGCCAAACTCTCTGGTGTAGGTATATTTAGTTCCCGATGAGCCGCCGTTGGTCCAGGTAATGGAATCCCCGTTGCCGTGGTTTCCCCAGGCAGAGGCAAAATAGCTGGAATTGACGACGGCGTAGGCGACCCCTCCGGTCGCCAGCACTCCGGCAAGGCATCCGATCACGGCAACATACAGAGGCTTCGCGTGACCCTTTCGGCGAAGCGGCTCACCAGCAGCGGCATAAAGAACACGGTCAGCAAGATCGCTATCGGCTTGGACGGACTCGAAGGCCTGCTTGATTTGATTGGATTTCACGGTCGCCCTCCTCTAGGATGAACTTGAGCTTCGATCTGCCGCGAGCCAAACGCGTTCGAACAGTCGCGGCTGGCACATGCAATAACTCGGCAATCTCTGAGGTCGAAAAGCTCAGATAGTAATAGAGCATGATGGGAACACGGAATCGTTCCGGAAGTCGCATAACGTCTGACAGGACCGCCTTGGTCTCCTCCTGCGCCGTCGAAAGCGAATCGGCCAGGTTCTCAATATCCTCCACACGCCTCCATGGCTTTCGAAAGAGAGATTTGCATTCATTGATCGTGACCCGAATAAGCCATCGACGAAGATGTTCCCAGCTTTCAAATTGGGCATCGCTTTTGAGTAACTTCAGAAAGACGTCTTGAGCGACATCGTCGGCATCGGCACGATCGCGCAGATACGTCAATGCGATTCGAAACACGACATCACGGTGATCCTCGACCGCCTGTCTAAATGCTTGTTCTTCCATAATCACCTCCCGGTGATGCTGATGTTTCTTGCTGAGGCCCTCACCATAGATACGCTTTGACCGAACGAAATGTTTCAAATTCAAGCAGGAATAACCTACCAAAAAAACCCTGCCCCTTATTGGCAAGGGATCGACGGAACGCAACAGGTTGAGCATACGCAAGCGAGCGGCCCCCAGAGCGTACAAGGTGGCATGAAAAAGGCAGGGCATTGACCTTTTGGTCATGCCCTGCCTTTTGAATGACAGATTGTAGCTCTGGGGGCCGCGCAGCGACGGAGATCGCCGCCGTTCGCTAGAACGGCGGAACTAGTTACTCCTCGTCGTTGTCCTTGGCCTCTTCGGCGTCGTCGGTGTCCACGAGCTGGTTGAGCAGCTCGTCGAGGGAAGCCATGTCCTCGTTGATCGCGCCGTTGGCGGGCGCCTTCTTGTCGTCGATCGGGGCGCCCAGGAGCTCCTCGTCGGCGTCGGCGTGATGCGTCGGAGCGGAGGTACCCAGCAGGATATCGTCCGGGCCGTCGGGGCTAAAGACCATCTGCAGCAGCTGCGAGAGGTCTTCCTCGTCGGCAACGTCGTCGTTGTTCTCGAGGATGTAGAGCAGATCGTGGGCCTCGAGGCCGTCACGGAGCTCCTCAATCGCCTTGGCACCGATGCCATCGATGCGCAGCAGATCCTCCTCGGACTTGCCGACCAGGTCGCCGACCGTCTCGATGCCGACCTCGCTGAACTTGTTGGTCCAGCGCTGCGACACGCCCAGGTCGTCGAACAGGTACAGACGAGCCTTCTCGGCGGAGATGGTGTGGCCGTTGCGGGTGAACGAACCGTCAGCACCACCGAACTCGTCGTAGCCGGCCCAGTCGAGCTGCTGCGGGAGCTGCTCGTCCAGGTCCTTGAGCTCAACCGGAGCCCACTCGGGCAGCGACTTGGCGTTGGGCGAAGCCGGGCCGTCGATGTCCACGTAGCCGTCGGCCGTACGATACGTCAGCTTGGCGTTGGCGTACGGCTTGAGGCCGGTACCGGCCGGGATCTTCTTACCGACGATGACGTTGGACTTAAGGTCGAGCAGGTGATCGACCTTACCCTCAATGGCAGCCTCGGTAAGGACGCCAGCGGTACGGATAAACGAAGCACTCGACAGCCAGGAGTCGATGTTGGACGCGACCTTGAGCGTACCCAGGATGACGGGCTCGGCCACGGGGGCCTGACCGCCCAGACGGGCAACGCGCTCGACCTCGTCGGCGAACTCGTAGCGGTCGACGTACTGACCAAGCAGGTACTTGGAGTCGCCGGGGTTGGTGATCTGAACGCGACGCAGCATCTGACGTGCGAGCACCTCGATGTGCTTGTCGTTCAGGTCGACGCCCTGGCTGGTGTAGACGTCCTTGACGCTCTCGACGAAGGTGTGCATCGTCGACTCGATGTCGGTCAGCTTGCGCAGGTTGCGGAAGTTGACGAAGCCCTTGGTGATCTGGTCGCCGGCGCGAACCTCGCAGCCGTCCTCGATCTCGGGCATGAAGCGCACCGAAGCGGGAACGCGACGCTCGTCGAGGACACGGGTGTGATCCTCGGAGTCGGTGAGCGTCAGCACGTACTCGGACTTCTCGGGCTTAATCGAGAGGTGGCCGGAGTACGGGGCCAGCTCGGCCTCGCGACCCAGAATCTTCTCGTTGACGTTGCCGACGATATCGAACATACGGCTGACCGTAGGCAGACCCTGCGTAATATCGTCGACGCCAGCGACGCCGCCGGAGTGAATGGTACGCATCGTAAGCTGCGTACCGGGCTCGCCGATGGACTGGGCGGCAATAATGCCGACCGCGGTACCGATGGCGACCGGACGACGGGTGGAAAGATCCCAGCCGTAGCACTTCTGGCACACGCCGTACTTGGAGCGGCAGGTGAGCAGCGCGCGAAGCTTGACCTTCTTAAGGCCCGCATCGACCATCTTCTGGATGTCGGCGACCTTCTCGATGTAGCCGTCCTGCTCAAAGAGCACGGTGCCATCGGGAGCCACGACGTCCTCAATGAAGCAACGGCCGACGAGGTCGGTGTTGAGGTCGGTGGTGCCGGGGATGATGAGGTTGTAGGTGACGCCCTCGTGCGTACCGCAGTCCTCCTCGCGGACGATGACGTCCTGGGCCACGTCGACAAGACGACGGGTCAGGTAACCAGAGTCCGAGGTGTGGGATGCGGTATCGACCAGGCCCTTACGGGCGCCGTAGGTCGAAATGAAGTACTCGAGCGGCAGCAGACCCTCGCGGAAGTTCGCCTTAATGGGAAGGTCGATCGTCTCGCCGGACATGTCTGCCATCAGGCCACGCATGCCGCCGAGCTGACGCAGCTGGGTCTTAGAACCACGGGCGCCGGAGTCGGCCATCATGTACAGCGGGTTCTCCTCGTCGAACATGTCGAGCATGAGCGCTGCAACCTTATCGGTACAAGCGGTCCACTCGTTAACGACTTCGATGTGGCGCTCCGTCTCGTTGATGAAGCCCTCCTCGAAGTACTCGTTGATCTGGTCGACGTTGGCCTGGGCGCGGTCGAGCAGCTCCTGCTTCTCGGCAGGGATGAGAGCGTCCCACACCGAGATGGTGAGGCCGGCGCGGGTAGCGTAGTGGAAGCCGGAGTACTTGATGGCGTCAAGGATCGGGCCGACCTTGGCCTCGGGGTAACGATCGCAGCAGTCGGCAACCAGCTTGGCCACGTCGCCCTTGACCATCTTGTAGTTCATGAACTCGTAGTCTTCGGGCAGGCACTGGCGGTTGAAGATGATGCGGCCGATAGAGGTCTCGAAGCGAGCGGTCTTGTTGCCGGTGACGTCGTAGTCGACGAACTCGTTCTTGCCGTTCTTGACGCGGAAGATACGGGTGCCGTCCTCGTTGATGACGTTGGCATCGGCAGCGGACACGCGGACCTGGATCTTGGCCTGCATGTCGACCTCGGAGCGGCAGTCATAGGCGTGCAGTGCGTCGTCGAAGCTCGAGAACACGTGGTTCTCGCCCGGCAGACCCTCGCGGACCTGGGTGAGGTAGTACACACCGATGATCATGTCCTGCGAGGGGATGTTAACCGGCTTGCCGGATGCCGGCGAGCGCAGGTTGTTCGCAGAGAGCATGAGCACGCGAGCCTCGGCCTGAGCCTGGCTGGACAGCGGCACGTGGACAGACATCTGGTCGCCGTCGAAGTCGGCGTTGAAGGGCGAGCAGACCAGCGGGTGCAGGTGGATAGCCTTGCCCTCGACCAGCACCGGCTCAAAGGCCTGGATGGACAGACGGTGCAGGGTCGGTGCACGGTTGAGCAGCACGACGCGGCCGTCGATGACCTCTTCGAGGATATCCCACACAAAGGTGGCACCGCGGTCGATAGCGCGCTTGGCGCCCTTGATGTTCTCGACCTTGCCAAGCTCGACCAGGCGCTTCATGACGAAGGGCTTGAAGAGCTCCAGCGCCATGGTCTTGGGCAGACCGCACTGGTGCAGCAGCAGCTTGGGGTCGGTAACGATAACCGAACGGCCGGAGTAGTCGACACGCTTACCCAGCAGGTTCTGACGGAAACGTCCCTGCTTGCCCTTGAGCGAATCCGACAGCGACTTGAGCGGACGGTTCGACTCGTTTTTCACGGCGTTGCTCTTGCGCGAGTTGTCGAACAGCGAGTCGACGGCCTCCTGCAACATGCGCTTCTCGTTGCGCAGAATCACCTCCGGGGCCTTGATCTCGATCAGGCGTTTGAGGCGGTTGTTGCGGATGATGACGCGGCGGTAGAGGTCGTTCAGGTCCGACGTGGCGAAACGTCCGCCGTCCAGCGGCACCAGCGGGCGCAGCTCGGGCGGGATCACCGGAATCACGTTCAGCACCATCCACTCGGGCTTGTTCTTGCCCTCCGAGGCGCGGAACGACTCGATGACGTTCAGACACTTCAGCGCCTCCGACTTACGCTGCTGCGAGGTCTCGGTCGAGGCCTTGTGGCGCAGGGCGTAGGACATCGAATCGAGGTCCACCTGCTTCAGCAGCGTGTAGACGGCCTCGGCGCCCATCATGGCGACGAACTTGTTGGGGTCCGAATCGTCGAGCGACTGGTTGCCCTTCGGCAGCGCGGCCACCACGTCGAGGTACTCCTTCTCCGAAAGCGTGGCCAGACGCTCGATGCCCTGCTCCGAGGCGGCGCCGGCGTTGATCACGACGTAACGTTCGTAGTAGATGATCGCCTCGAGTTTCTTCGACGGAATGCCCAGCAGGTAGCCGATCTTCGAAGGCAGCGAGCGGAAATACCAGATGTGCACCACCGGAACCACCAGCGAGATGTGTCCCATGCGCTCGCGGCGCACCTTCTTCTCGGTCACCTCCACGCCGCAGCGGTCGCAGACGATGCCTTTGTAGCGGATGCGCTTGTACTTACCGCAGTGGCACTCGTAATCCTTCACCGGGCCGAAAATCCGTTCGCAGAACAGACCGTCGCGCTCGGGCTTGTAGGTACGGTAGTTAATGGTCTCGGGCTTCAGCACCTCGCCGCTCGACTGGGCCAGAATCTCCTCGGGGGAGGCCAGGCCGATCGAAATCCGGCTGTAACCATTATTCGGTTTATTGTCTTTGGTAATTGACATATTTGTTCTCGTTTTTCTTTTCCTCTAAAATACACCTTACTCGAGTTTCACCGACAGAGCCAGACCGCGAAGCTCGTGCAGCAGCACGTTCATCGCCTCGGGAATGCCCGGTTTGGGCAGATTCTCGCCCTTGACGATGGCCTCGTACGCCTTGGCGCGGCCCATCACGTCGTCGGACTTGATCGTCAGAATCTCCTGCAGGATGTTGGCGGCGCCGAAGCCTTCGAGCGCCCAGACCTCCATCTCACCGAAACGCTGACCGCCGAACTGCGCCTTACCGCCGAGCGGCTGCTGCGTGATGAGCGAGTAGGGACCGATCGAACGCGCGTGCATCTTGTCGTCGATCATGTGGCCCAGCTTGAGCATGTAAATCACGCCCACCGTAGCCGGCTGGTCGAACATCTCGCCCGTTCCGCCGTCGTAGAGGTACGTACGGCCGCTGTGCGGGATACCCGCCTGCGCGGTGTATTCGTTGATCTGGTCGAGCGAAGCGCCGTCGAAAATCGGCGTGGCGAACTTCAAGCCCAGCTCGCGGCCGGCCCATCCGAGCACGGTCTCGTAAATCTGGCCGAGGTTCATTCGCGAAGGCACGCCCAGCGGGTTCAGGCAGATGTCGACGATCGTTCCGTCCTCGAGGAACGGCATGTCCTCGTCGCGCACGATACGGGCCACGATACCCTTGTTACCGTGGCGTCCGGCCATCTTGTCGCCCACCTTCAGCTTACGCTTCTTGGCGATGTAGACCTTGGCCATCTGGATGACGCCCGTCTGCGGAAGCTCGTCGCCGTTGGTGATGTTGTACTTCTCGCGCTTGATGGCGGCGTCGGCCTTCTTCCACTCGATGGTGTAATTGTTGATGGTGGCCTCGATGAGCGCATCGGTGTGGGCGTCGCCCGTCCAGTTGCACGACCCGAGGTTCAGATACCCCATCACCACGCCGGTCTTCTCGTCCGTCGACTTGCGGGCGATCTCCTCCAGCATCTTCTGCGAGAATTTCGTCCCCGCGGGATAGAGTTCCACCCCGAAGTAGTCCGTAACGCCCGTGGAGGTCTTGCCTTGAAGCAGCGTCCACAGTTTGCCGACCAGACGCTTCGTAAGTTCCGCGATTTCGGCTGCGAACTTCTCGTCGAGCTTGTCCAGCTGGGCCTTCTCGGCGCTCTTGCTCTTTTTGCCCTCCTTGTTGGCGCGGCTGTAAAGACGGGTGTCGATCACCACGCCGTGCAGCGACGGCTGGGCCTTCAAAGAGGCGTCCTTCACGTCGCCGGCCTTGTCGCCGAAGATCGCGCGGAGCAGCTTCTCCTCGGGCGACGGATCGCTCTCGCCCTTCGGGGTGATCTTGCCGATCAGGATGTCGCCCGGGTGGATGTTGGCGCCGACACGGACGATACCGTTGGCGTCGAGGTCCTTCGTGGCGTCCTCCGAGACGTTGGGAATGTCCGACGTAAGCTCCTCGACACCGCGCTTGGTGTCGCGGACCTCCATGATATATTCGTCGACGTGCACCGAGGTGAAGATGTCCTCACGCTGGATACGCTCCGAGATCACGATGGCGTCCTCGAAGTTGTAACCCTTCCAGGGCATGAACGCCACCTTGAGGTTGCGGCCCAGGGCCAGCTCGCCGTGCTGCGTCGAGTAGCCTTCGGTCAGAATCTGCCCCTTCGTCACCTTGTCGCCCGTCAGCACGATGGGCTTCAGCGTCACCGAGGTATTCTGGTTGGTGCGACGGTAGCGCGGCAGCGTGTAGGTCGTCACCTCCGGAGCGAACGACGCGAGGATCTCGTCCTCCGTACGCTCGTATTTGATCTGAATCTTCGTCGCATCGGCGAAAACCACCTCGCCGTCGCCCTCGGCAACGATCTGGATGCGGCTGTCGGAGATCATGTCCTTCTCGATACCCGTGCCGACGATCGGGGCTTCCGAAGTCACCAGGGGCACGGCCTGGCGCATCATGTTCGAACCCATCAGCGCACGGTTGGCGTCGTCGTGCTCCAGGAACGGGATAAGGCTCGCGGCGATCGAGGCGATCTGGTTCGGAGCCACGTCCATCAGGTCCACTTCGCTGGCCGTGACCACGGGGAAATCGGCGCCTTCACGCGCCTTGATGCGATCCGGCTCCAGGAAATTGCCCTCCCCGTCGATCGGGGTGTTCGCCTGTGCGGCGACCAGGTCTTCCTCCTCCTCGGCCGAATAGTAGTGGATGTGCGAATTGTCCATATCGACCTTGCCGTTCTCCACGCGGCGGTAAGGCGTCTCGATGAAGCCCATCGGGGAGATCTTCGCATAGACGCACAGCGACGAGATCAGACCGATGTTCGGGCCTTCCGGCGACTCGATCGGGCAAAGGCGTCCGTAGTGCGTGTAGTGCACGTCTCGCACCTCGAAACCGGCGCGGTCACGCGACAGACCGCCGGGACCGAGGGCCGACAGACGGCGTTTGTGCGTGATTTCGGCCAGCGGGTTGATCTGGTCCATGAACTGCGAGAGCTGCGAGGTTCCGAAGAAGGAGTTGATCACCGACGAAAGGGTCTTGGCGTTGATCAGGTCCACCGGCGTGAACACCTCGTTGTCACGCACGTTCATGCGCTCGCGGATCGTACGCGCCATGCGCACGAAACCGACCGAGAACTGATTCGACAGCTGCTCGCCCACCGTGCGGACGCGGCGGTTCGACAGGTGGTCGATGTCGTCGACGTCGGCCTTCGAGTTGATCAGCTGGATCAGGTATTTGATGATGGCGATGATGTCCTCGCGCGTCAGCGTGCGGATGGCCGGATCGGTGTCCAGATCCAGCTTCTTGTTGATGCGGTAACGGCCCACATCGCCCAGGTCATAGCGTTTGTCCGAGAAGAACAGCTTCTCGATGACGTCGCGCGCCGTAGCCTCATCGGGCGGCTCCGAAGCGCGCAGCTGCCTGTAAATATAAACCACGGCCTCCTTCTCGGAGTTGCACGGGTCTTTTTGCAGCGTATTGTAGATGATCGAGAAGTCGATGCCCGAGAGGTTCTCCTTGTGCAGCAGAATCGTCTTGGCGCCGCTTTCGAGGATTTGGTCCACATGCTCCTCCTCGAGAACCGTCTCGCGGTCCACGATCACGTTGTTTCGTTCGATGGAAACCACCTCGCCCGTGTCCTCGTCCACGAAGTCCTCGACCCACGTCGAGAGCACCCTCGCGGCCAGCTTGCGGCCCACGGCCTTCTTGAGGTTGGCCTTGTTGACCTTCACCTCGTCCGCCAGGTCGAAGATTTCCAGGATCTGCTGGTCGGCCTCGTAGCCGATGGCGCGCAGCAGCGTCGTGACGGGCAGTTTCTTCTTACGGTCGATGTACGCATACATCACGTTGTTGATGTCCGTAGCGAACTCGATCCACGAACCCTTGAAAGGAATGATTCGCGCCGAGTAGAGCTTGGTGCCGTTCGTGTGCATGCTCTGTCCGAAGAACACGCCGGGCGAACGGTGCAGCTGGGATACGATGACACGCTCCGCACCGTTGATGACGAACGTACCGCGTTCGGTCATATAGGGGATCGTACCGAAGTACACGTCCTGAACGACAACACCGAAATCTTCGTGTTCGTCGTCCGTGCAGTAGAGCTTCAGCTTGGCTTTCAGCGGAACGCTGTACGTCAAACCGCGCTCCAGGCACTCCTCGATCGAGTAACGGGGCGGGTCGATATAGTAGTCGATAAACTCCAGAACGAAATTGTTCCGGGTATCCGTGATGGGGAAATTTTCCTGGAAGACCTTGTAGAGGCCCTCGTTCTTACGGTTTTCGGCCGTGGTGTCCATCTGGAAAAAGTCCCGGAATGATTTAAGCTGTACCTCCAGCAAATCCGGGTACGGAACCCGGTTTTTTACTGTCGAAAAGCTAATTCTTTGTTGTGTTTTTGCTGCGGACATCGTAAAATCCAAATTAGTTGAAGTGTAATGGGTTACGCTCCCCAAAATGTGCGGGTCATTATCCCGGCAATGCTCCCGTATGAAGGCCTTGCAGGCCCCGGGAGCATCCTATATTCCAAAAACCAGACACAGCTCCTGATCGGCACTTCCGGTCTTTAGACCAAGAAAAGGCATAGAGCTTACACACCGGTAAGCCCTATACCTGTTCGTCTTCTATTGACGCTTAAGCAGCAATGCTACTTGAGCTCAACTTCAGCACCTGCTTCCTCGAGCTGGCCTTTGATCTGCTCAGCCTCCTCCTTGGAAACACCCTCCTTAACGGCCTTGGGAGCACCGTCAACAAGTGCCTTAGCATCGCCCAGCGAAAGACCTGCGATGTCCTTCACTACCTTGATAACCTGGAGCTTGGCCTGACCTGCAGCCTTCAGGATAACGTCGAACGACGTCTTCTCGGCGGCAGCAGCCTCGCCTGCGCCTGCAGCGGGGGCTGCAACGGCAACAGCGGCAGCAGCCGGCTCAATGCCATACTCCTCCTTGAGGATCTGTGCGAGTTCGTTTACCTCGGTAACCTTCAGGTTTACCAGTTCTTCAGCAAGTTTCTTTACGTCTGCCATAGTTGTAAGCTTATTAATTTGTTTTTGATTCTTGTTTGTGAAATTAGTTGTTTCTCGATTCGAGCGTCTTCACGAGGCCCGCAATCTTTTGGCCTGCATTAGCCTGCAATGCAGAGATAACATTCTTGGCCGGGGACTGGAGCAGTGCGACGATGTCGGCGATAAGCTCTTCCTTCGACTTGATGTTACACAGAGCGTCCAGCTGATCGTCACCCACGTAAACGCATCCTTCGGCAAAAGCCGCCTTCAGGACGGGCTTCTCCGACTTCTTGCGGAACTCCTTGATCAAAACAGCGGGAGCTTTCGCAACGTTGGTGAACATAATCGAGGTAGGACCCTCCAATACTTTTACCAGATCAGCATCGGCCTTCTCCACCTTCTCAAGGGCTTTGCCCAGGAGGGTGTTCTTAACGACCACCAGCTTCACGTCGCTCTCGAAGCACTTGCGGCGCAGGGCAGCGGTCTGCTCTGCGTTCAGCGACTCGATGTCGGCGATATAGAAGTGAGGATAAGCCTGGAGCTGCTCGGCAAGGCTGTCAATTACAACCAGTTTTTCTTCCTTAGTCATCTCTTCTCTCCTCCTTCTTATTTGGTTTCTACTGATTTGGAATCAATCTGCACGCCGGGGCTCATGGTGGTCGAGAGATAAATACTCTTCACGTAAGAACCTTTGGCAGCAGCCGGTTTCAGCTTGAGAATCATATTCAGCACCTCTTTCGCGTTGTCCACGATCTGATCTGCCGAGAACGAAACCTTGCCTACCGTCGTGTGGATGATACCGAATTTGTCGACCTTGAAGTCGATCTTACCGGCTTTCACCTCCTGGACGGCCTTGCCGACTTCCATCGTAACCGTACCGGTCTTGGGGTTCGGCATCAGTCCGCGGGGACCCAGAATACGGCCCAACGCACCGACTTTACCCATCACATTGGGAGTACAGATGATCACGTCAACGTCGGTCCAGCCGGCCTTGATCTTGTCAACATACTCGTCCAGACCTACATAGTCCGCGCCTGCAGCCTGTGCCTCGGCCTCCTTTTCGGGAGTACACAGCACCAGCACGCGCACCGTCTTACCGGTTCCGTGGGGAAGCGTCACCACGCCGCGGACCATCTGGTTCGCCTTGCGGGGATCGACTCCCAGACGCACGTCGATATCCACCGAAGCGTCGAATTTCGTGAACGTAATTTCCTTCAGAAGAGCGGCAGCCTCCGAGAGCTTGTAAGCCTTACCGGCTTCCACCTTAGCGTAGGCGATCTTTTGATTTTTTGTCAACTTACTCATCTT
>OGRL01002476.1_pt1 | contig 12144 bp, 9 predicted proteins | sample 1553481 | NCBI WGS metagenome assembly OGRL01 (sample SAMEA2580036, study PRJEB22360) | human gut metagenome
ATATTCGCTGTATTTCTATGATGCAAATATGTGTGGCGATGAGGTAGGAACAAAGTCTCTGCTTGACTGGAGAGGAAATTGCCACACCTATGATAAGTATTCTTATACAAGAACCGATGGAAGTACTGTTACGGTAGATTTGACTGGCGGATTCCATGACGCGGGCGATCATGTAAAGTTTGGTCTTCCAGAAGCATATGCGGCATTTGTGCTTGGTATGAGCTATAATACGAACAAATCTGCATATGTGGCATCGGGACAGACGAATCATTTGCAGACAATCACGACACATTTTGCGGATTATCTGACTAAATGTGCTGTATTAAACAGTGCAGGAACTTCTGTGGAAGCGTACTGTGTACAGGTTGGAAATGGTGGCGGTGGTTACGATCATGGATATTGGGGAGCGCCGGAAGCTCAGCCACAGAGCAATCGTACGGCATATTTCTCCAGCGATTCTGCACCACATACCGATGTGGTATCGTTGTCTGCAGCCGCACTTGCCATGCAGTATAGAAACTTTGGCGGCGACAAATATTTAAAGACAGCAGAAATGCTCTTTGCATATGCAAAGAATCATAATAAGTCTACTGGCAAAACAGCTGTTGAATTTTATAATTCAACGGCTTGGGAAGATGATTATTGTCTGGCAGCGCTGTTGTTGTATCAGATTACCGGAAACATAAGTTATCTGTCTGAATATAATCAGTATAAAAATGCAGATGCAGCTATGAAACCATATTGGCCGCTTGGCTGGGACAATGTCGGTCCGGCAGTGGCTTATTACGATGGGAATTCCAGTAAAATAGCATCGCTTATGGGAATTTCAGATGGCAATAGTACCTATGGTGGCTATCGATGTGTCAGCAATTGGGGTTCTGCCCGTTATAACACATCTATGCAGTACACAGGATTATTGTATGATAAGATGATGTCAATAGAAACATATCGAGGCTGGTCAGAGGGACAGGTGAAATATCTGCTTGGTAACAATGCAGCGAAGCAATGTTTTGTCATCGGATATAATGCGTATGGACCAAAATACCCGCATCATAGAGCGGCTTCCGGATATACTGGTAAAGATCAGGGAACAACTGCTCAGAAAAACATGTTAATCGGTGCTTTGGTTGGCGGACAGAAAATCGATGGTTCCTATGTTGATTCTGCAAGCGATTATGTATGTAATGAGGTAGCCATAGATTATAACGCGACTCTGGTTGCTGCTGCGGCTGCAATCTATGAAAAATACACATCCGATACCGAACATCAGTATATAGACAAAAATCTTTCATCTGGTGGCAGTTCCACACCTGATGTACCGAAGGAGGTTGCAGCAACAGGTGTTGCTTTGAATAAAGACACGCTGAGCTTCGAGATCGGAGGAACAAATCCTGTGACAGAGACAACCCTTGTTGCAACTGTATCACCGGATGATGCAACAGATAAGAGCGTGACATGGAGTTCTTCGAACAACAAGGTTGCAACTGTGAATGCTTCTGGTAAGGTAACCGCGGTTGGCGCAGGTTCTGCAACAATCACAGCAAAAGCAAACGGAAGCACATCAGATGTGAAAGCAACCTGTGCAGTTACGGTGTGGAAGACACCAGAGGCTCCAACACAGGCACCAAGCACAAGTGAGACACCGACGACAAATACGATCACGTTAACACCATATGACGACTGTGAGTATCGCATTGCTCCAAATGGAACATGGCAGGATAGCAACGTATTTGAGGGATTAGATCCAGATACAGAATATACATTTGAAATCCGTGTAAAAGCCGATGCAGATAACAACATTCGCACGGGCGAGATTGTAACGATCAAAGTAAAGACCGCACAGGAAGGAGAGAAGATTGTAGAAGTAACAGGGGTTCGGTTTGACAATCAGCCTTCCGAGAAATCTATAACGATCGGAGATGCTGTTTCATGGAGCTTCCCGGCAACGGTTTCCCCTGCCAATGCTACAGATAAGACGATTACATATACCTCTTCCAATCCAGAGGTTGCTAAAATCGATGCGACAACCGGTGTTCTTACGGCGGTTGCACCTGGATATACAGAGATTTCTGTGACAACAAAATCGGGCGGATACAAAGATACTGTTAAGCTTTCCGTGTATAAGGAATATGAAACACCGTCAGCTCCAACACTTGCATCTAAGACAACGACATCTGTTACATTGAACAGTGTTGCTGGCTGCAAATACTCCAAAGATGGTGTGAACTGGCAGGATAGCAATGTATTTACAGGACTTACAGCAAATACAGCTTATACATTTTATGTAAAGAAGGTGGCAAAGGGGTATTGGCTGGAAAGCGATAAGAGCGCAGGACTCACCGTTACCACAGTCAAAGAGACAACCGGTGGTTCGACTGGTGGTAACACTGGAGGAAATACAGGTGGAAATGCCGGCGGCTCCACAGGCGGTAATACTGGAGACTCTACTGACGGAAGTACAGGAGGGAATACTGGTGGTTCCACAGGTGGTAACACCGGAAGCAATACAGGTGGAAATACAGGCACAACTACAACAGCTCCGAATATTACAGTTTCCTACCGTACGCATGTACAGACATTTGGCTGGGAAGGAAAAGAGAACGATATCAAGACATGGAAATCCAATGGTACTATGTCAGGTACAAGTGGAAAGGCAAAGAGACTTGAAGGTATCAATATTGTTGTAAATTCTGCGGAAGCAGGAAAGACAGCCAAGCTCGGTATTCAGTACACGACGCATTGTCAGAGTTACGGCTGGCTGCCTTGGTCTGCAAATGGTGAGATGAACGGAACTGAGGGGGAAGCAAAGAGACTCGAAGCAATCAAGATTCAGCTTACAGGCGCAGATAAGGATAAATATGATGTGTATTACAGAGTGCACGCACAGTCTTACGGATGGCTCGGCTGGGCGAAGAATGGCGCACCATCTGGAACAGCAGGCTATGCAAAACGTCTGGAAGGCATCCAGATTGTAGTTGTAAAGAAGGGTGAATCTGCACCGGGCACAAACTTCAAGGGTGTGAATGTTACAAAACAGTTAGCAAGCTATATTGCAAAGGCTGGATCTTCACCGGTTGTCGGCAATCCGGCGACATCCAACACGAATCCGTCTGTGGTCGGTGAGAACGCAATCAATGTTGCGTACCGTACACATGTACAGAGCTTCGGCTGGCAGGGCTGGAAGTATAATGGACAGATGAGTGGTACTTCTGGATTAGCAAAGCGTCTCGAAGGTATCAATATCAAGCTAACAAACCAGACATACAGCGGCAGCATTGTCTATACGACACATGTACAGTCTTATGGCTGGCAGGGAAATGAGAACGATCCAAATACATGGAAACGCAATGGCGTTATGTCTGGTACAAGTGGAGAGGCGAAGCGTCTCGAAGCAATCCGTATTGCACTGACTGGCGAGATGGCAGAGCATTACGATGTATATTACCGTGTACATGCACAGAGCTTTGGCTGGCTTGGCTGGGCAAAGAATGGTGAAACGGCTGGTACGTCAGGATTTGCAAAGCGTCTGGAAGCAATCCAGATTTACGTAGTACCGAAGGGGATGACGCCATCTTCGGGAACCAGCGCTGTTTCTTATGTACAGTACGGAAAGGCTGCATCGAAGAGTGATCAGCCGGGCTTGATCAATTATGCAACGCATGTGCAGACCTATGGCAACCAGCAATTTGTATCAGACGGTTCCTTCTCTGGAACATATGGAGAAGCAAAGCGGCTGGAGGCAATCCGGATTCAGGTCAACAATGAAGCACTTGGTGTAGATGGTGGTGTGACTTATCATACGCATGTGCAGAAATTGGGATGGCAGCCTTGGGTTAGCGATGGAGTAGTCAGCGGAACGACTGGACAGGCGAAGCGTCTGGAGGCAATCGAGATCAAACTGACTGGTGAACTTGCTGAGAAATATGATGTATACTACCGTGTACACGCACAGACTTTCGGCTGGTTGAACTGGGCGAAGAATGGGCAGACAGCTGGAACAGTTGGATATGCAAAGCGTCTGGAAGGAATTCAGATCGTGCTCGTACCAAAGGGAGGCAAAGCACCGAGTGCAACGCCTTTGAACGATGGCAGAGCATGTATTATTAAATAAAATAACAAATCAAAAAAGAGTCTTGCAGATTGCAAGGCTCTTTTTATGTGTAAACATATTCGTGTATTGTGCGGATGAAACAGATTACATGGCAGCCACTCTGGCGTCGATATAGCGAATCAGTTCTTCTGCTGAAGCTTTCAGACCAAGGCGGCTGGTATTGATGCAGACATCATAGTACCGGGAATCGCCCCATTTGCCAGAGGAGAAGGAATTGTGATACTGCTTCCGGCTTTTATCGTGGCGTTTCATTTTTGTGAGCGCCTCGTCTGCGGATACATGCTTGACTTCCATGATTCGCTTCTGCTTCACATCGGTGTCGCCGACAAGGAAGATGGAGATCAGTCCATCATTATCCTGTAAGATGTCCTCGGCACAACGACCGAGTACTACATAGGATTCTCCGCTTTCTGCCTTTTCCTTCAGGAAATTAAACTGCATTTCTGCAATAATCTTTTCTACGGAGTTTGACTGTCCGAGTACCGTTCTGGTGATAAAAGGATTTGCTGGCTTTTCGTCGTATTTCTTATAGACATCGTAAGAATTTCCAGTTTCCTTGGAAAGCTCGTCGAGAATATTTCTGTCATAAAGTGGAATATTGTAATGCTTGGCGATTATTTCTGCGATTACATGTCCGCCGCTTCCATACTCTCGTCCGATTGAAATAATGACCTGTTTGTTCATAAATATACGCTCCCTTCTGTCGTGAAATGTGTCTGCCATTCGCGCTTTTTTTATTTACAATTATACATAAGATGGACGGAAAAAGTCAATGTATGTATGCAGGAAAAATGGGAAAAACTGTATCTGTGAAGAAGTATAAAAACAGGGAGAAACAGACAATGAAAAAAACAACTGAATTTACACCGACAGCTTTTATTTTAGGAATTTTACTTGCCGTTGTATTTGGTGGTGCCAATGCCTATCTGGGGCTGCGTGTCGGTATGACGGTATCCGCATCCATTCCGGCAGCCGTGATCTCGATGGGGATTGTGCGGCTGTTGTTAAAGCGGGATTCGATTCTGGAAAATAACATGGTACAGACAATCGGCTCCGCCGGAGAATCGCTGGCGGCAGGTGCAATCTTTACGCTTCCAGCGTTGTTTATGTGGGCGAAGGAGCATGGCACGGCGATGCCGTCTTTTTTTACGATCGCGATGCTTGCCATAAGCGGCGGTCTGCTTGGCGTGCTTTTCATGGTGCCGCTTCGCCACGCGCTGATCGTGGAAGAACATGACCGCCTGCCATACCCGGAGGGAACGGCATGTTCGAAGGTGCTGCTTGCTGGAGAAGAGGGTGGCGCGAAAGCAAAGAAGGTATTAAAAGGATTGCTCGCGGCAGCTGTCTATAAATTTTTAGCAGACGGATTGAAGCTGTTTCCAAGTGAAGTCGATTTTGAAAGCCGGAAGCTGCGTGGGGCAGGCTTTGGTATCGATGTGCTACCGGCATTGGTGGGTGTTGGATATATCTGCGGCACGCGTGTGTCTTCGTATCTGTTGAGCGGGGCGGTACTTGGCTGGCTCGTGCTGATGCCGGCGTTCGTGCTGGTTGGTGGGGATAATATCTTGTTTCCAGCGACGAGAGCAATCGGCACTTTAACCACATGGGAATTGTGGGGAAACTATATCCGCTATATTGGAGCCGGAGCAGTTGCAGCAGGCGGAATTATCAGCCTTGTAAAGACGTTGCCATTGATCGTGACGACCTTCCGTAAGGCAGTGCGTGGCTATGGGAATACGGGAAGGGAACGGACAGAACGTGATATTCCGATGCGGTATGTGATCATTGGAATTGTGGCAATCCTGTTGTTCCTGTGTGTGATGCCACAGATCCGGCTGTCTGTGCCGATGGCACTTTTTATTGCCGTGTTTGGATTTTTCTTTGCAACCGTCAGTGCACGGATGGTTGGTCTTGTCGGTTCTTCGAACAATCCGGTATCTGGTATGGCAATCGCGACATTGCTGCTTGCATCCTTTGTGCTGAAATTAACCGGGCAGACCGGATTAAAAGGAATGACAGTTGCAATCTCAATGGGAACGGTCATCTGTATTGTCGCGGCAATGGCAGGGGATACGTCGCAGGATTTGAAAACTGGTTTTATCGTCGGGGCAACACCGTGGAAGCAGCAGGTTGGAGAGCTGATCGGGGCGGTTGTTTCCGGACTTGCAATCGGTGGTGTGCTGTATCTGTTGCAGGCAGCATGGAGCTTCGGCGATCCGGAGCTTCCGGCACCGCAGGCAACATTGATGAAGCTGGTTGTGGAAGGTGTGATGGGAGATTATCTGCCGTGGGGACTGATTCTGATCGGCGTATTTATCGCAGTTGCGGTTGAGATCGTTGGGATTCCGGTGCTTCCTTTTTCTATCGGATTGTATCTGCCGATTCATCTGTCAACAGCGATCATGGTTGGCGGTCTGTTGCGCGCGTTTTATGAAAGGAAAAAGAATGAGGCGTATGTGCAGGATGGAATCTTATTTTCTTCCGGACTGATCGCCGGAGAGGGATTGATCGGAATTCTGTTAGCGGTGACGGCTGTACTTGGTGTGAGTGCAAAATTTGATTTATCCGGGCGTGGAATCAGTCTGGGAGCGGCAGGAAGTCTGGCAGCATTTTTGAGCCTGCTTGTCATAATGATCTGCGTGATAAAAAAACAGGAAAAAATGGAAATTGATAGTTGACATCTGAAAAAGGAATGCTATAATAAACAAAAACATATGAATAATTGTTCATATGATATCGAGAAAAAAGGAGATACGATGATGAAGAAAACTTACAAAATTGATGTTGATTGTGCAAACTGTGCAAATAAGATGGAGGACGCTGCTAAGAATACAGCTGGTGTCAAGGACGCAACTGTAAACTTTATGGCACTCAAGATGATCGTAGAGTTTGAAGAAGGTGCAGATGCAAAGGCAGTTATGAAGGACGTTCTGAAGAACTGCAAGAAGGTAGAGGATGACTGCGAGATCTTCTTATAAGAGATCTGCACAGATGCAGCAGGTGTGCATAAGTAAGTAGAAGAAGCAGACAGAGATAGGAAGTGACGGCTATGACGAAGAAGCAGAAGAAGGTATTGATTCGGATCATTATTGCAGCGGTATTGGTGATCGCTTTGCAGTTTATCCCGGTGAAAGGATACGTGCGGTTCGGACTGTATATGATTCCGTATTTTGTAATCGGATATGATATCCTGAAGAAGGCAGGAAAGGGAATTTTGAACCGACAGATTTTCGATGAGAATTTCCTGATGGCAGTTGCCACCATCGGTGCGATCGCACTCGGTGATTACAAGGAAGGCACTGCGGTTATGCTCTTCTATCAGATTGGAGAGCTGTTTCAGAGCTACGCCGTTGGTAAGAGCCGCCGGAACATCAGTGATCTGATGGATATCCGCCCGGACTATGCAAATGTAGAGAAGGACGGAGAGCTTGAGCAGGTTGATCCGGATGAGATTGAGATCGGTACGGTTATCGTTGTACAGCCGGGTGAGAAGGTGCCAATCGATGGTGTCGTTGTCGAGGGAACATCGTCCTTGAATACAAGTGCACTGACGGGTGAGAGCGTACCGCGGGAAGTCAGCGTGGACGATGAGATCATCAGTGGATGTATCAACATGACCGGACTTTTGAAGATCCGTACGACGAAGGAATTCGGCGAGTCGACGGTATCGAAGATTTTGGAACTGGTAGAGAATGCAAGCTCCAGAAAATCACGTTCCGAGAACTTTATCTCGAAGTTTGCGAAGATCTATACACCGGCAGTCTGCTATGGTGCTCTGGCACTTGCCATCTTACCGCCGATCGTGCGGATGGCATTTATGGGGCTTGCACCGGAATGGGGCGACTGGGTATATCGTGCCCTGACATTCCTTGTAATCAGTTGTCCATGTGCGCTGGTAATCAGTATCCCGCTTAGCTTCTTTGCAGGCATCGGCGGCGCGAGCCGTGAAGGTGTCCTTGTCAAAGGCTCAAGCTTCTTGGAGACATTGTCGCAGACGAAGATCGTCGTATTCGATAAGACCGGCACGATGACGAAGGGCGTATTTGAAGTAAATGGTATCCACCACAGCCCATATAAGGATGAGGAACTGCTCGAATATGCAGCCCTTGCAGAGAGCTATTCCACCCATCCAATCAGCAAGAGCTTACAGCGTGCGTAGGGCAAGCCGATCGATAAGAACCGCGTCAGTGACGTGGAGGAGATCGGTGGTCATGGTCTGACAGCAAAGGTGGACGGAAAGGTTGTTGCAGCTGGAAATGCAAAGCTTATGAAGAAGCTCGGTATCGAGTATCACGACTGCAGCCATGTTGGAACGATTGTCCATGTAGCGATTGATGGTAAATACGCCGGACATATTCTGATCTCCGATGTCATCAAGGAGCATGCGGCAGAGGCGATCGCCGCACTGAAGAAGTCCGGTATTGAGAAGACCGTTATGCTGACCGGAGATGCCAAGAATGTGGCAGATCATGTAGCCGCACAGCTTGGAATCGATGAGGTATGCAGTGAGCTGCTTCCGGGCGATAAGGTAGAAAAGGTTGAAGAACTCTTGACGAAAAAGTCGGAAAAGGATAAACTTGCATTTGTGGGTGATGGAATCAACGACGCACCAGTTCTCTCACGTGCCGATATCGGTATTGCGATGGGCGCGCTTGGTTCCGACGCAGCGATTGAAGCTGCCGACATCGTATTGATGGACGACGATCCACTGAAGATCTCGAAGGCGATCCGGATCTCAAGAAAATGTATCCGTATCGTATATGAGAATATTTATTTCGCGATTGGTATTAAAGTAATCTGTCTGGTACTCGGCGCACTTGGTATTGCAAATATGTGGTTTGCCATTTTTGCAGATGTCGGAGTTATGATACTGGCAGTGTTAAATGCGATCCGTACATTGTTTGTAAAGAAACTTTAGTGTGAAATGAGGATACTATGGCACAGACACAGAAAATGATTGAATGTTGTGAGAGTCACGAGGTACACAAGGATCTGCTGAAGATTGTGAATGAGAAGCTGCCAAGTGAGACAGAGTTGTATGATCTGGCAGAGCTCTTCAAGGTGTTTGGCGATTCGACGAGAATACGGATTTTGTTCGTATTATTCGAGGCAGAGGTGTGCGTGTGTGATCTGGCGGAAGCACTTGGCATGACACAGTCCGCAATCTCACATCAGCTTCGTATCTTGAAGCAGAATAAACTGGTGAAGAACCGGAGAGAAGGAAAATCCATTTTCTATTCTCTGGCGGATGAACATGTCCGCACAATTATCGCACAGGGTTGCGAGCATATTGAAGAAGATTAAAGTTGTTTCATTTCGTTCTGACGCACAAGGGTTCGTCCCGCGTGGAAAGGCGAGTAATAAAAGAGGGTACTATGGATAAGCGAATTTCCGTAATCAGTATTATCGTATATGAGAGAGACCAGGCGGCGAAGGTGAATGCGGTTCTGCATGAATATGCAGACTATATCATCGGCCGTATGGGACTTCCGTATGAGAAGAAGGGTGTTTCTATCATATCCGTCGTTATGGATGCGCCGATGTCGTGTACCAGTGCGCTTTCCGGCAAATTAGGGATGATCGATGGTGTGACTGCGAAATGCAACACAGCTAAGATCTAAATATTATAAGGTTAATTTAAAGGAGAGCAAATCTATGAACGAGATGAGACGAAATGCAAAGAAGAGACCGGCAGTGAAGAAAGTATTTGCTTTGTTGCTGGCTCTTTCTATGTTCTGCGCACTTTTAGCAGGGTGTGACAAGAAAGAGGAAACGGATAATGTGACAGTTCGTGTCGGCGCCATGTCCGGTCCGACCGCGATGGGTATGGTCAAGCTGATGAAGGATGCAGAGGATGGAGCTGCGAAGGGCACATATGAGTTTGCGGATTTATCGACGGATCCATCTACATTTGTGGCACCGCTTACAAAGGGTGACATCGACATTGCAGCGGTTCCATCGAATCTGGCTTCTGTAATCTATAACAACACGAACGGTGGCGTGCAGATCCTTGCAGTCAACACACTGGGAGTCCTGAACATCGTGGAGCGTGGAGACAGCGTACAGAGCATTAAGGATCTGGCAGGCAAGAAGCTGTATGCAACCGGACAGGGTGCAACACCAGAGTACACACTGCGTCATATCCTGAAGGAAAATGGCATTGACCCGGACAGTGGCCTTACGATCCAGTGGTGTGCAGATACAACGGAAGCACTGTCTTATATTGCAAATGATTCTGAAGCGATCGCTATGTTACCACAGCCATTTGCGACAGCCGCAATGGGACAGGTTGACGGCTTGCGCGTTGCAATCGACTTAAATGATGCATGGACAGAGATCGAGGATTGTGATATCGTGACTGGTGTGGTTGTTGCCCGGACAGATTTCGTGAAGGAGCATCCACAGGCAGTTGAGACGTTCCTTTCAGAGTATGAGGCTTCCGTTGCTTATACAAATGACAATGCAGCCGATGCGGCAGAGCTGATCGCCGGATATGGTATTGTGGCGAAGGCGCCGCTCGCAGAGAAGGCGATTCCAAAATGCCATATCACATTCCTGAAGGGACAGGAAATGAAGGACAGTGTCAGCGGATATCTGCAGATTCTCTTTGACGAGAACCCACAGGCAGTTGGCGGTACACTCCCAGCCGATGATTTTTATTATGGATTGTAAATATGAACTATAAAGAAGTATTAAAGAAAGTGGGTGCAGCGTTGCTTGCACTCACTTTTTGGGAAATTGCAGCACTTCTCATCCACCAGCGGATTCTGCTTGTAACACCGGTTGCAGTTGCAAGACGGCTTTGCACGATCTGGCGGGTGGAGGGCTTTGCGCGTGCGATATGGTTCTCGTTCTACCATATTGCAGGCGGTTTTTTGCTTGGGTTGATTCTGGGCTGCCTGCTTGCTTATCTGGCGGCGAAGCACCCGGTTGTAGAGACCTTGCTGTGGCCGTGGATGGCGACGATCAAAAGTGTGCCGGTGGCATCGTTCGTCGTGATCTGTCTGATCTGGCTGTCCGCCCGGAATCTGTCGGTATTCATATCGTTCCTGATCGTAATTCCGATCATATATCAGAATGTCTTAGAGGGACTACGTGCAGAAAACCGGGAGATGCAGGAGGTCGCAACAGTCTTTCAGCTGCCATGGCGCAAACGCTTCCGCTATATCGAGCTGCCGAAGCTTCGCCCGTTTCTTCTTTCTGCCTGCCGTGTGACAACCGGTATGGCATGGAAGGCAGGTATCGCCGCAGAGATCATCGGCGTGCCGAACGGTTCGATCGGCAAGATGCTTTATACAGCAAAAATATACCTTGATACCGACGACCTGCTTGCGTGGACGGTGATCATTGTGGTAATCAGCGTGGTGGCGGAGAAGGTATTTCTGGCAGGACTGTCGAGGCTGCTTAATCCGTGCTCACGTTTTATGGAGGATACGGATGCAGGATATTAGAATAAAAAATGTATCGAAAACGTATGGCGAAAAGCAGGTGCTAAGCCAGCTCTCGAAGGAGTTTCCGGCAGGAGAGACGACTGTAATCATGGGTGTGTCGGGCTGTGGCAAGACAACCCTGCTTCGGATTCTGTTAGGATTAGAAAAGGTGGATAGCGGCAAAGTAACTGGCATGCCAGAGCGGGTAGCTGTATTGTTTCAGGAAGACCGGTTGTGCGAGGATGTTTCAGCCTATGAGAATATTGCCCTTGTGCTGGAACGTAAGAAGACGCATGCACAAAGGGACGCGCAGAAGTGCAGGATAGAACAGGAGGCAGCACAGGTTGGTATCACGGCGGATGACTTAAAACAGAACGTCATGAAACTAAGTGGTGGCATGCGGCGGCGGATCGCCCTGCTCCGGGCATTGTTGTACGATGCGGACTGTGTGATCTTAGATGAACCATTTAAAGGATTGGATGCCACGACGAAGCAGATCGTGATGCAGTATGTGAAGGAAAAAGTCGCAGGCAGGACAACGTTTCTTGTGACACATGAGCAGGCAGAAGCCGATTTCTTCGGCGGGAATATCCAGCACGCCGA
>OGRL01002493.1_pt1 | contig 12089 bp, 11 predicted proteins | sample 1553481 | NCBI WGS metagenome assembly OGRL01 (sample SAMEA2580036, study PRJEB22360) | human gut metagenome
CTCTTGTGATGGGTGATGCATTGACAGCGGTTGCTACCGGTTCTCCATGGAGGGCGTCAGCAACGCCGCGGGCTACATCAGTGGCGACGCCTGTTTGTGCTTCAGCTGTGGAGGCACCCAGATGGGGGGTGAGCGTTACGTTTTTCATCCCCAGGAAAGGATTGTTTTCCGATTTGAGCGGTTCATTTGTCCACACATCGATGCCGGCACCGGCAACTTTTCCGGTTTTTAGTGCCTCTGCTAAGGCATCAATATCAATGACAGCGCCGCGGGAGGCATTCACAATGCGTACCCCGTCCTTCATCTTTTCTATTTCTTTCGCGCCGATCATGCCTTTTGTCTCCTCGGTGAGCGGTGTATGGAGCGTAATATAATCGGATTCGCGGAGAAGCGTATCAAGATCTACCAGGTCTACTCCCAGCTGCTGGCCTCGTTCCAGCGGAATGTAAGGATCATAGCCAATGGTCTTCATGTTGAACGCCTGCAGACGTTTTGCTACATTGGAGCCTACACGGCCCACACCGATAATACCGACTGTTTTATTCAAAAGCTGGATGCCGGTAAAGCTTTTGCGGTCCCAGCGGCCTTCCATAATGGACTGGTGTGCTTGAGGGATATAGCGGGTTATGGAAAGCATAAGGGCAAGGGTATGCTCACAGGCGGCGATTGTGTTTGATTCCGGCGTGTTTACCACAGTAATTCCTTTCGCCGTAGCTTCAGGAATATCAATGCCGTCAATGCCCACACCGGCGCGGCCGATGACTTTTAGATTAGTAGCGGCATGAATGACATTTTTTGTGATTTTTGTCTGGCTTCTTGTAATGACAGCGTCATATTCGCTGATCACTTTGCACAATTCATCTTCATCCATGTTTGGGCGGATATCCACAACAAATTCTTTTTCCAGAAATTCCTTTGCTTCCTTAGCAACATCGGCAGTGATAAAAATTTTGAACATAATGTCTCCTCCTAAAAAATAGTAAAGAAATGTACAGATAAGATTATTGATGATCTTTCCGGTATGCTTCCATGAATTGGGCGACTGCTTTACAGGCGTCTATGGTAACTGCATTATAAAGAGAAATACGGCAACCGCCTACGAGTCGGTGGCCATTGACGCCGATAAAGCGGTTTTCTTTTGCTTTCTCAATGAAATCTTTTTCCTCATCGGCAGAAGAAAGGTTGAACGTAATGTTCATACGGCTTCTGTCTTTTTTTACGGCATGCCCTTTATAAAATCCGTTGCTTTTGTCGATGATGTCGTAAATCAATTTTGCTTTTTCCTTGTTTCTTTTTTCAATGATATCCAGTCCGCCTTGTTTTATTATCCAGTGGAGCATCTTGTTCAATGTGTAAATGCAGAATACCGGCGGTGTATTATAGGCGGAATCTTTTTCAATAAATGTTTTGTATTGAAGAAAAGGAGGAATATCTGTACGCGCCGTTTTTGCAAAATCCTTTTTAAGAATGACAAGAGCCATACCGGCGGCACCCAGGTTTTTCTGTATGCCTGCCCAAATCATGTCGAAGCGGTTGAAATCTATGCGGCGGGAAAGGATATCAGAGGACATGTCACAAATGATAGGGATATCTACTTCCGGAAATTTCCAATATTCCGTGCCATAAATCGTATTGTTTGTTGTAATGTGGAGATAATCCGTTTCCGGTTTGATCAGGCAGTCCTCCGGAATATAGGAATAGTTTCGGTCTTTAGCGGAATTTGCATCATACGCTTCTCCGAAGAACGCAGCAGAATCACGGGCTTTGTGCGCCCACACACCAGTATCTGCGTAAGCGGCGCGGGTATGGAGAAAATTATAACTTTCCATAAGGAACTGCATGGTGCCGCCGCCTTGAATGAATACGATTTCATGATCCGGTGTAAGCTTCATGAGATCGAAAAGCAATGACTTCGTTTCTTCTATGACGGATTGAAATTCTTTGGAGCGGTGGCTCATCTCAATAATTCCCATCCCAGTGCCTTTGAAATTTGTCATCTCATCCCGGATTTCTTCAAGCACTTCCAGTGGCAGCGGAGAAGGGCCGGCATTGAAATTATAGACTCGATTCATAAAAGAGACCTCCTATACTTTATAAACACAAAAAGAGAAGCGTCCCATGGGACGAGCTTCTCTTTTCTCGCGGTGCCACCCAATTTAGCAGGAAACCAAAAGGGACAAAATATCCTGTGTAATAAAAAACGCTCTTCATCCTCTAAGGGACGAGAGCACCCGCGATACCACCCAAATTGCTTTTCAGCCATCTTTAATCTGCTGTAACGGGCATACCCGATAGATTCATCATCTACCACTCTGAAGCGGAACGACAATTGTTTGCTGATGGTTTCCACCGTCCACCATCTCTCTGGAGAGCTTGCAAAAGCGCTTCTTCATCCTTGTGCATAATGTATTAACATGAGTATAGACGGACGTAGTAACTCTTGTCAAGTCTGTTTATAATATTCTTGAAAAGATGACAGGAAGGAGGGGAAAGGCAGCGGAGAGCACTTGAAAAAAATAATGAGATAAGGCATAATAAGCTTATCCGAATATGGGCGATTAGCTCAGCTGGGAGAGCGTCTGCCTTACAAGCAGAATGTCGGCAGTTCGATCCTGTCATCGCCCACCAAAACGGCCCGGTGGTGTAGTGGTCTAACATGCCGCCCTGTCACGGCGGAGATCGTCAGTTCAAATCTGATCCGGGTCGCCACAATTTTGCCTCGGTAGCTCAGTTGGTAGAGCAAAGGACTGAAAATCCTTGTGTCCACGGTTCGATTCCGTGCTGAGGCACCAAATATGCGGCTGTGGCGGAATGGCAGACGCGCTACTTTGAGGGGGTAGTGATCCTTGATCGTGTGAGTTCAAGTCTCACCAGCCGCACCATTCCAAGTTTATTTTTATATTTAAGTTTATATGCGGTTGTGGCGGAACTGGCAGACGCGCTATCTTCAGGCGGTAGTGGATTTATCCGTGAGAGTTCAAATCTCTCCAACCGCACCAGTCATTCATTAAGATCTCATCTTCGGATGAGGTTTTTTTGTGAAGAATATTTTTCCAGCCTCATGATATAATAAAATCATGTATAAATTATGGAGAGCGGATAGATGAGAAGACATATGTTCAGATGGTCTCCTGCGCGCATTATTGCGGGAGCCTTTGGCAGCATCAGCTTCATCGGTTCTATATTGCTGTATCTTCCCTGGGGGCATATGCCCGGACAAAGTATAACCTATGTAGATGCTTTGTATACTGCGGTTAGTGCTTTATGCGTGACAGGTTTATCTATTGTCGATACAGCAGCGGTATTCAATCCTTTTGGGCAGGCAATCTTGGCGGTGCTGATACAGGTAGGGGGGCTTGGCGTTTCTACCATGGGAGCAGGCGTACTGCTTATGCTTGGACGGAAAGTCGGGATACGGCAAAGAAATCTGATTCATGATACGATGAATCTTGATTCTTATTCCGGCGTGGTCCGTTTCTTGCGGACACTTTTCGCAACGACGGTTTTTATAGAGATCATCGGAGCCTTTCTTGGATATTTCGTTTTTCGCCGTGATTATGAAATGATGGAATCTATCGGGCTTAGTATTTTCCATTCTATTTCTTCGTTCAATAATGCGGGATTAACAATTCTGACGAAAGAACGGAGCATGGAAATGTATGCTAAAGATCCTTTTATGCTGATTCTTACGACAGCACTTGTTTTTGTTGGCGGTTTAGGGTTTATTGTAATTCGTGAGTGCTGGGTAAACCGGTTTCGTTGGCGCAAGCTCAGCATGCACTCCCGGGTTTCCATCTTTATGGCCGTATTCCTTCTGATTGGCGGCGCTGTGCTCCTTAAACTGACAAATCCTATTTCCTGGCTGGTCGCATTTTTCAGCAGCCAATCGGCGAGATCGGTAGGATATATGGTGTATCCTTTTGAATCCTGGTCTCCTGCGGGATTGCTTGTCATGCTGGTCCTGATGTTTATCGGCACTTCAACGGGATCAACGGGAGGCGGAGTAAAAACGAGTACTGTTTTTGCGCTTGTGCTCGGGGTACGTCGTGTAACGACCAATGCGAGAGCGGAGGCTTTTCATTATTCATTGCCGCCACTGGCGTTCAGAAAAGCGGCGGTTGTCGTAGTTTTGGCTATCGCGGATATCGTAATCAGTACGTTTATTTTGCTTCTTGTGTGCCCGGAACTTTCGCTGGCAGAAGCCTTTACAGAGATGATGAGCGCTTTTACTACGGTGGGACTGTCACTTGGGACGACAGCTTCTTTGAATGAATGGGGGAAGCTGATTTCTATTCTGGTTATGCTTACAGGAAGAATGGGACCGATGACTATTGCAACAGCCTGGTATTTTTATGAAGAAACCCGGGCGCGGTATCCTGAGGGCAATGTAACAGTTGGTTAATGGGGGAGAATATGCTCGGCTTTATGAAAAAAAAGAAGGAAGAAACAATTTCTTATGGAGTAATCGGCTTAGGGAAATTTGGTTATACACTTGCTATACAATTGGCAGAGTATGGCTATGATTTCCTTGTTGTGGATAAAGACGAGAATTTAGTGCAGGATCTCAGAACCGTGACAGAAAGCACTATTGTGGTTGATGATTATGATAAGAAATCCATAAAAGATTCCGGCGTGAAAAACTGTGATGTAGTTATCGTCTGTTTGGAAGAACAACTGGAGAAGTCTCTTTTAGTTACCCTGAATTTGATTAACCTCGGTATTAAGAAAGTTATTTCTGTGGCAGATACTTCCGAACATGGAGAGATACTTGAAAAAATTGGCGCTGAAGTTGTTTATCCAAAGCGGGATATGGCGATTCGTCTTGCCAGCCGCCTTCGCGCCAATATGGTTCTTGATTTTGTCCAGTTAAATGAAGAAATTAATATTTATAAAGCCTCTCTGCCGAAGCCTCTTGTTGGTCAAACTGTTGTCGGCAGTGGGCTGAGGACAAAGTTTGAACTGAATATTATTGCGATCCAGAATGCTGCAGGAGTTACTGATATGATTAGTCCGAATTATGTATTCCAGGAAGGCGACCTGCTTTTTCTTGCCGGAAGCAGAGACGGCTTTAAAGCGTTGACTGAATGGGTTGGACTTGCAGGTGAATAAATAGAAATCGAACCACTGCTTTGGATGGCGGTGGTTTTTATGTATAGCAGGAAAAAGAACCTGCATGATCGGTTTATAGAAAGATACCATTCAGCCATATCATCAAAGTTTTTCTGTAAACTCATTTCTTCTTGTAGTACAATAAAGAACATGGAGGAGTATATGTATACATTACGTAAAAGAGTACGTTTTTATGAAACTGACGGAATGAGGGTCGTTTATCACGGCAATTATCTTAATTGGTTTGAGGAAGCGCGTGTAGAATACATGCGTGAGGGAGGCGTGTGCCTCAATGATTTGCTGGCGGAAGGCATTGTATTCCCTATCCTGGAAATGAATGTGAAGTATATGAAATCCGCTGTGTATGATGATATCGTTCTGGTCAGGGCGTATCTTCGCGAGGTGAATCGGGTTAAGTTGGTATTTGAATATGAGGTGCTTCGTGAAAATACGAACGAGCTTTTAGCAACGGGACAGTCTGTGGGAACGTATACGAAGATTTCCACGGGGAAAATAGTGAGGATACCGGAAGAAAGATTGAAGAAGCTGATGGATATGGCGGAAGAGGACAGAATGGATGGATAACAGACCGATTGGGATCATGGATTCCGGCGTAGGCGGTTTGACTGTTGCCTGTGTCCTTAAAGAAAAATATCCGAATGAAAAATTTATTTTTATCGGTGATACGGCGCGGAATCCTTACGGAAACAAAAGCCCTGAGGAAGTCACTTTTTTTGCGGAAGAAATGAAAGCATTCTTAGCGGGAAAACAGGTAAAAATGATTATTGCCGCCTGTAATACGATTACATTTAGTGTGCCGCCGTCTTTCTTTGAAGGTAAAATTCCTGTCATCGGAATGAGTCTTGATTTTCCGGAACTGGAAAGCCTGAATCATCTGGCGGTAATTGGTACGCCCATGACGATACGGAGTCATCGGCATCGGGAACGGCTGAAAAAGGATTTTCCGCTGATGAATGTCACTGAAATCCCCATTGACGGTTTGGCTTATGCTATAGAAATGGGAAAAGAAGAATCCTTTATTTATGGGATGATAAACGAAGCAGTTCAAAAGGCCGGTGCTGAATCTGTGGACGCTGCTGTGCTTGCTTGTACACATTATCCTCTCGTTGCAGGAGTTTTCCGAGATATATTACCGAATACCCTGTTGATTGATCCTGCGGAGAGGACAGTGAAAAAAGCGATGTCCATCCTGGCTGATCAAAATGGGCAGTCTGAGGAAGCGGGACCATGCTTGTTTTTCTTTACGGAAAGTACCCTCAGGGCGGAAATTCTTGTAAAGAAAATGTTTGGCAGGCGAGCGGATATACAACGAGTTGTTTTATCAGGAGTGTGAAAAATGTTTGTATTGATTTTGAAAATAATTGGAATCTGTATTTTCCTTGTCTGTCTCGGGTTCCTTGCCTACTGGGGGATGGCGCTTCTTAAAGGCGACTGTTCGCTGCGTATGTTAAAGGGGAAAATGACGCCTTTAAAGGTGGAAGACATGGACAGGGAAAGTGTTGTCCTGTCTTTTGCGATACCGATTGTAAATACAGGGAGGCAGATCGGCACGATTATGGATGCGTTTGTCCGTACATACCTTCCTTTTGAACAGTATGACAAAGCAAGTGTAACTGCCACCCTTACCGCTGCCGACACACCGAGGGATGACGGTTACTGGCAGGCTTTTATCATGGAAATTCGGAAACCGAAAGTGTTTTTAATCAAATTGGCAATAAAAGGGAAATCGGGGAATATACTTCGCGACTTGGAGGATTTTCCTGATATGCCTATGGATATTATCTACCAGGTGGTGGCGAGAAGTGACTATTACTATGCGAAAACAAGAGTTACTTTGACCTCGGAAGATTTACGGACAGCTCTTTATCAGTACACATCGGGGGTAAGAAAATAAAATGGCAGATTTGAAACTTGTTCCGGTTCCTACCCGGATTCTGACAAATAAAGATAATATTGTAGATGCGATTATGGAATACGCGGGGCATGATATTACCAATCATGATATCGTTTGTGTGGCGGAATCAGTCGTGGCAATTACTCAGGGGCGTTATATCCGTCCTGAAGAACTTCATATCTGCTGGCAGGCCAGACTGATGAACCGTTTTGTACCGGGCGCGGGATCCATGGCCAGTATTTATGGCATGCAGGCGGCCATGGAAGAAGAAGGGAAATGGAATATGCTTTTTTCTTTCATAATCGGTGCTGTGGCAAAAATATTTGGTAAGGCCGGTGTGTTCTACGCCCGATGCCGCCAGGCATCTTTGATTGATGATGTTACAGGAACGATGCCTCCTTTTGATAAATGCCTCGTTTATGGGCCGGCGGATACTGATAGGGTATGCGAAGAAATAAAAAATGCTACCGGTGCGTACGGAGCGGTCATTGCGGATGTAAATGACTTGAAGCGTTCAGCCGTTCTGGGGAAGAGCAAAGGAATCAATCCCGGTCAGATAGCGAAGATTCTGATTGATAATCCCTTTGGCAATGATAATCAGAAAACACCTATCGTCATTATCAAAAATTTCACAGACCATATAAATAGATAAGAAAAAGATATCTTTCCTGTGCGTGGAGAGATATCTTTTCAATTAGGAGGACCTGAATGATATCATTGTAAAATAAAAGTAACCGGTGTGATTGACCGGTTACTTTATCAGATATCTCTGTCAACTTTATGAGAACGAAGGCAACGAGTGCAGACATTCATTCTTTTGACCTGTCCGTCAGCTTTTACGCGAACCCTCTGGATATTCGGTTTCCAGGTCCTCTTTGTTTTCAGATGGGAGTGGGATACATTGAATCCCGTTGCGGTATGTTTTCCGCAGATTTCACAATAATTAGCCATGTGCTACACCTCCTTGCACTTCCGCAATTGCAACATTCATAATATAGCATAAAATATTTTTAGAGGCAAGTGTTTTTGTATGCTGCTTCCCCGATTTATAATAAAGGAAATGATGCATTTTGAAATGGGGTGCCTTATGAATTTATCTGATACCGTCACTGTCGTCAAGGGCGTGGGGATGCGAATGAAAGAAAAGCTGGAACGTTTAGGGATAAAGACTGTAGAGGACCTGATTTCTTATTATCCCCGGCGGTATGAAGATTGGACACGGATTACCCCTATGGCGGATCTTTCTTATGAAATGGAAACTGCGGTTTATGGAACGGTGGTTGAAATTCGGGAAGCACATCCCCGAAGAAATCTGTCCATACTTACAGTGACTTTGGTGGATGGGACAGGCGCGGTCAATCTGGTGTACTTTAATCAGCCGTGGAAGAAAGAACAGTTTGCTCACGGGTCAAACATTCTTGCCTATGGGAAAATAGAATATAATTACAGAAAATGGCAGATATCCAATGCGGATACGGAGGCAGTCACTGCTGAAGAGCTTCATGCATTTAAGAAATTGGTACCTGTCTATCCCCTGACGGAAGGAATCCGTGCTTCGCAAATGCGGGCGATGATCCGCTTTGCCATTGATCATGCGGAGGGAATCAGGGAAAATCTTCCGGCAGACGTTCTTGTACGGGAGCATTTGATGGGACGTATGGCGGCAATCCGCGGAATGCATGATCCCGCTGGCTGGGAAGAACAGCGGGCGGCACGAAGGAGGACAGCCTTTGAAGAATTGTTTTTCATGCAGGCAGGTATTCAGCTTTTACGAAAGCGCAGAGAAACGGACAATGTGGGAATCAAATGCATGCCATCAGGGAATTTAGTGCATGAAGTGATGAAGAAATTTCCTTTTGCACTTACGGAAGGGCAGAAAAGCGTATTTCGCGATATAGAAGACAGCATGGAGGGTATAGTTCCTATGCAGCGTCTTGTGCAGGGCGATGTGGGAAGCGGTAAAACGGCGATAGCCATATTGGCGCTGACGAAAATTGTAGAAAATGGATATCAGGGAGCGCTTATGGCGCCGACAGAGGTTCTTGCAGCCCAGCATTTTAAAACTTTCCAGCAGGTATTTAAAGGAATGCCTATAAAGACAGCTTACTTATCGGGACATACAAAAGCGGCAGAGCGGAAGGAAATACTGGAGCAGCTAAAAGACGGCAGTATCCATATTTTAATAGGGACGCATGCCTTGATAGAAGAGAACGTGGTGTTTTCCGCATTAGGCCTTGTCATTACTGATGAACAGCACCGCTTTGGCGTTAAACAGCGGCAGGCACTGGAAAGTAAAGGCAAGTCGCCCCATGTGCTGATTATGACGGCGACTCCGATTCCCAGGACAATGGCGCTGTCTGTGTATGGTGATTTAGATGTCTCCTTTATTAAAGGCATGCCTCCCGGCAGACATCCGGTGAAAACTTATGTGGTAGGAAGCCATATGCTGCAGCGCATTTTCCGTTTCATGAAAAAAGAGATGGAAAGCGGTCATCAGGCTTATGTGGTGTGCCCTTTGGTGGAACAAAGCGAAAAGCAGGATCTGGCGGCAGCTGTTTCCGTTTATGAGAATCTGCGGGATCACGTGTTCCCCCAATTTGGTGTGGGACTGGTTCACGGGCGAATGAAAAACGCGGAAAAAGAACAGGTTATGGAAGATTTCCGCAAAGGTAAATTCAAACTTCTGGTGGCCACGTCAGTTATTGAAGTCGGGGTGAATGTGCCTGATGCGACGGTTATGTTTGTTTATGGCGCCGATCGCTTTGGCCTGAGCCAGCTTCATCAGCTTCGCGGCCGTGTGGGCAGAGGCAAAGAGCAGGCATATTGTGTTTTATATACGGATAATCAAAATGAAACGACTCAGCTTAGAATGAAACTGATGTGCGAAATACGGGATGGAGCACTTCTGGCGGAAAAAGACCTGCTTCTACGCGGGGCAGGAGAGTTTTTCGGGTACCATCAGCATGGTATGCCTGATCTGAAAGCTGCGGATATCGTGCGTGACTTGCCGCTCTTGGAACTGGCGAAACATGATGCGAGAGAAGCCGTTGATAAAGGACTGGATTTCAAGGAAGAATTAAGACATCGGTTCGGCGGGCAGTTCTTTGAGCGGATATACTACTGAGAAGCGGTATGTGGTATAGTTATGAAGTTTGATGAAGCAGAGTCAAGTTGCTATCAGTTATTATTTGAATTAAAATAAATACATTAGCTGGGTATATTTTGTGCCTGTACTTTGAGAATGACTTTTATACAACGATAAAATATGGAGGTAAATATGAGGGAGGATAAGTTTGGGAAAAAAGGACTTACTTTTGATGATGTCCTTTTGGTTCCCGCGCATTCAGAAGTGCTTCCCAAAGAAGTCGATGTTTCTACACGTTTAACACGGAACATTACTTTGAATATCCCTGTGATGAGCGCAGGTATGGATACTGTCACAGAATCAGATATGGCTATTGCCATGGCGCGGGAAGGCGGTATTGGTGTGATCCATAAGAATATGAGCATCGATGAACAGTGTAAAGAAGTGGAGAAGGTAAAACGTTCTGAACACGGCGTCATTGTGGATCCGGTATATCTCAATCCGGATAATACACTTTCCGATGCGGATGATCTCATGGTGAAATATGATATTTCAGGAATTCCTGTTACTGTAGATGGGAAATTGGTTGGAATCATAACCAATCGCGATATGCGTTTTGAAACGGATCTGTCAAAACCTATTTCAGAAATTATGACGAGCGAAGGTTTAATTACCGCGCCGGAGAATACGAAGCTGGAGGAAGCTAAACGTATTTTACAGGAACATCGGATTGAAAAATTGCCATTAATTGATAAGGACGGGTATTTGAAAGGCCTTATTACGATTAAGGATATAGAAAAAATGAGGAAGTATCCCAATTCCTCCAAGGATAAAGATGGGAGGCTGCTGGTGTCGGCGTGACGCCGAACGTATTGGAACGGGCGGAAGCTCTTCTTGCGAAGAAGACGGATGTCCTGGTGATTGATACGGCTCACGGACACAGCCAAGGGGTATTGGATACGATCCGTAAGATTCGGGATGCTTTTCCTCATGCAGAATTGATTGCAGGAAATGTGGCAACTTATGAGGGGACAAAAGCACTGATCGAAGCAGGTGTGAGCGCGGTGAAAGTCGGTATAGGGCCGGGTTCTATCTGTACGACACGGGTAATCGCAGGTATCGGTGTACCCCAGATTACCGCAATTTATGACTGCGCGAGAGCGGCGGCCGAGACGGATGTGCCGGTTATTGCCGACGGCGGTATTCAGTACTCCGGCGATATAGCCAAAGCCATTGGTGCAGGAGCGTCAGTGGTCATGCTTGGGAATCTTCTTGCGGGAACCGATGAAAGCCCGGGCGAAATAATTATTTATCAGGGGAAAAATTATAAGTTATACCGTGGCATGGGATCACTGGGGGCTATGCAGCAGGGGAGCAAGGACAGATATTTCCAGCAGGACGCAAAGAAGCTTGTCCCGGAAGGCATTGAAGGACGGATTCCTTACAAAGGACATGTATCTGACGTACTGTTCCAGTTAATTGGCGGTCTGCGGGCGGCAATGGGATACTGCGGCACACCTGATATCCCGGCTATGAATGAGAATACCCGGTTTATTGAAATTACAGGCGCAGGTCTTCGTGAAAGCCACCCCCATGATGTAAGCATCACGAAAGAGTCGCCAAATTACAGTGCTAAATAATGATAGAAAACAAATGTCCATCCCATGCAGTCATGGATGTACGTATACATGCCGTAACTATGGAAGAGGCGCTGCGATGTGCCTGTGAAATGGCGGCGTCGGGAGAAGAACATATAATTGCTACCGCTAACGCCGAAATGGTTATGATCGCACAGGAAGATAAGGAATTGGCCTATGTGCTGAACCATTGCAGCCTGGTCGTACCGGATGGGGCAGGAATCCTTTGGGCAGGTGAACAGTTGGGAACATATTTTCCTGCGCGGGTGGCAGGCGCCGATTACGCGGAAGAAATTCTTAAAATCGCGGTGAAAGAAAAATGGCCGGTATATTTTCTCGGCGG
>OGRL01002507.1_pt1 | contig 12049 bp, 8 predicted proteins | sample 1553481 | NCBI WGS metagenome assembly OGRL01 (sample SAMEA2580036, study PRJEB22360) | human gut metagenome
TACACAGCTGTTCGTTGTTCCTAAGTCAATACCAATAATTTTACCCATGATAAATTCCTCCTGTTTTATTCTGCTTTTATACTGAATTTTGTCAACTTTTTAATTTAGTTTGCTACTTTTACCATGCTGTGGCGAACCACACTGTCACGGTACATATAGCCTTTCTGAAGTTCTTCCGCTACGACATTTTCGCCGTACTGTTCATCTTCCACATGCATCACTGCATTATGGAAATTCGGATCGAACTCATTTCCTTCTGCCTCGATGGCTTTTACTCCGAGCTCTTCCAGGCTTGCTACAAACTGTTTGTAGATCTTATCCATACCCTGTGCAAATGGCTGTTCTTTTTCCTCATCGGAAAGAGTTGCCAGTCCGCGTTCGAAATTATCGATCACCGGAAGCATCTTTTCAATGACACTCTTTGCACCGACCTCAAACATGGCTGCTTTTTCTTTTTCCGTTCTTTTACGGAAATTATCAAATTCAGCCATGGTACGCTTCAGGCGATCGGTAAGTTCCTCCACCTTCTGCTCAGATTTATCTTTTTTCTTCTTTCCGAAGAAGGAAGTTTTTGATTTTTCTTCTTTTTTATCCTCTGAGGCAGCTTCTTCGCCTGGAGTATTATTTTCTTCCTCCGGCAGATCTTCTCCCTCCGGTGTCAGGTTTTCTTCTTCCTGATCTCCGTCAGTTACGGGGATTTCCTTCTCCGCTTCCTGCTCTTCGGATGTTTTCTTTGTTTCCTCCGACACTTTTTTTCTACCGCCTTTCTAAGTTTTCTTCTTTTTCAAAACGTCATCCAGATGATTCTTCAGTTCCTTCAGACTGTCCACTACATTCTCATAATCCATTCGTTTGGGACCGATGATACCTACCGTTCCCTGAAGTCCATTCCCCAGTTCATATCTGGCAGTTACAATGCTGCAGTCCTTCATGGTCTGGATTGGCATCTCATCACCGATGTAAACCTGAATTCCTGTATTCTCTCCATCTGACATCTGTTCTTTTACAAGATCGGCAAGTTCATGCTTCTCCTCAAATGCGGAGATCAGCTCCGTTGCCTTCTCTTTATCGGCAAGCTCCGGATACTTGAAAATGTTAGTTGCACCTGAAGTATAGATCTCCATATCTTCCTCTTCCACATGAATGGTGGCTGCCACTGCATCCAGAACCGTTGCCACCACACCGCTGTGGCTGCCTGCCTGTTCCTTCAGTCTGGCGATCATCCCAAGGTTGATATCCTGGATTGGAATCCCATTGAGATTGGTGTTAAGAAGAAGATTCAGTTTCAGGATCGTCTGGTCGTCCATTTCCTCATCCAGATTGATGATCTGGTTCCGGACTGTGTTGTTGTCACTGACAACCACTGCCACAAGCTGAAGCTCGCTCATCCTCGACAGCTGGATGAACTTGACCTTGTTGCCGCTGTACTGCGGAACGGAAACCATGGTAGCATAGTTGGTATTGGAAGCAAGAACCTTCGCAACCTTCTTAAGCACCTTATCCATCTTATCTGTCTTCTCAATGATCAGATCTCGCAGCTCTGCGACCTCCGCTTCCTTCTCCTTCATCAACTCATTGACGTAAAGTCTGTAGCCCTTATCTGAAGGAATCCTTCCTGCTGAGGTATGAGGCTGGACGATATAGCCCATATCTGTCAGGTCTGACATTTCATTTCGGATCGTTGCGGAACTGACATTGAGATCCGCATACTTGGAAATGGTCCTGGAACCAACCGGTTCTCCGGTTTCCATATAGGTCTTGATGATTGCTTTTAAGATTTTTTGCTTGCGCTCATTCAACACCTCTTCCATGAATCCATCTCCTTTCCTTTTTATTCTTTCCTGACGGATGTTGATTCTTTTTTTACATCTGTTAGCACTCATTTTAGTGGAGTGCTAACATCTACAGTCTTTAAGATATCACCATGTAAAATATTTGTCAATATGTTTTGAAAAAAAGTTCTTATTTTTTCAAAACAAAAAAAGCATCAGTACGATGCTTTTTTGTAATACTGGTCTATGCAGTTCTGTGCCCCGGCAAAAAATTCCGCTTCTGTTTTCTGTCCCAGCATATATTTCTGAAATTCCGTTCCCATGGACGAAACGGCTTCTATGGAATCGGCACACAGTGGTCTTGCTTTCAGCTTATAATCTTTCAGATATTGCCGGATCATTTCAATGCCATCCAGATCAAAATTCTTATCCTCGATCACATCCAGTCTTGCCGGACACATTTTTGTCAGCTGTCCGTAATTTTTACTGGCCTCATATCCGGACACATACTGAAGGAACTTCAGAGCTGCTTCTTTATGATCAGAATTTTTATTCAGTACATACTGCCAGGTTGCGATATTGGTCACCTTCTCGTCAAATTCCGGAAATGGTGCCATATGGATCTTATCTTTTCCATACACGCCTGCATTCTGAAAAGTACTCAACACACCGGTATACATAAACATACATCCATACTGGCCGTTTATAAATTTTTCATTCAGCTGGTCATGCTGGTCGATCAGATTCTCCTCTGATATCATCCCTGTATCCAGCATTCGCTTCATATATTCTGCCGCTTCTCTTGTTTTCGGATCCGTCCAGTCTGTATAATCTCCTCCGAAAAAATCGACATACTCGCTGATACTATTATATATGTAAGAAATCTCCCATGCATCCCCATATGCATATTTTCCCGTATTCTGAAGCTTTTTCTGAAGGATCTCAAGATCACTGAGACAGGAGAGTCTGTCCAGACCAGCCTGATCCAGCAATTCCTGGTTCACCCAGAATGCCATGATATCCATCCTGAACGGTACCGAAAAAATATGTCCGTCTGACATGCATATTTCTTTCAGGTATTCCTGCAGAAAATTCGCCGCTGTCTCCTCTGTCATAACCGTATCTTCCAACGGAAGAAGAAATCCCTTATGTTTAAATTCGGATATCATCTCATCATTTACTGTGATCAGATCAACAGAATCATCTCCTGATGTCAGAAGAGTTGCTATTTTGGCCTGGCGATTGTCCGCATTGGCCGGACATTTTTCAATATGGATCTTTATTCCAAGATCTTTTTCCGCCTGGCTGATAAAAGAATCAAAGCCTTCTGTGCCTGCATCCACATGAAGGATCGTCAGTTCCTGTCTGTTCTCCGGCACAATATCAGATGCAGCCTCCTTCTTCTGGACTCCACATCCTGTCACTGCCAGAGCCAGGGCAAATACCCCGCAAAATACCTGTTTTTTCAATCTCTACCACCCTTTTTATCTGGGCCATCTATCCTCTTTTGACATCAACGGCTGGAACGGTGCATGAGGAAGTGTCTGATACCAGTACGCTACACTTGCCACATCATCCTGTCGTTCAAACAGGCCACGGTATCCGACGCCTATCTGCTGAATCGTAACGCGAAGATCCTCTTCAAAGCAGATTGGATCCTGTAAATGCCATCTGTAAAAGCCTCTCATTGGCGGGCAGTCATCATTATGATAAAAATTGTGGATCAGCTCGTCATGGGCAGAATAATACGGATATCCCAGATACGGCGTGTTATAATTCTGTTCCACGGTTTTTCCATCCACCTGTTTGGCAAAGCTCCAGGAACCACCAAAGTAATCTTCCGTTCCTGTTCCACAGATGGTCGGATACTCCTCATCTCCGTCAATATAAAACTTCATTTCTCCCTCGCCCCACCAGTAACGTTCCAGTGTGGTAAGTGCCATGTAGGTTCCTATATAATGGCCTTTTCCTTTTACTCCATCCAAAATTGTATAATCTTTTGTTTTTTCTGTCAACCGTTCCCTTCTCCACTGCGCATGGAAATAAGCAATATCGTCCGGAAGCTCATCATAGAGACAGTAATCTACCTGATAAAAGAAAGCCGGGATTTTATTTGCATGCTGGTTTTCCAGTGTGATCTTTGCTTTCTTCTTAAACGGCATCGGGAAATAGCAGTTAAAGCCCCTGTTTGGAACAACAGCCACCGGAACAGAATTTACAAAACATTCCCTTCCGAATCCGCAGCAGAAGAAATCACCCAGAGGACTTTCCACGGAAGGAGTTTCCTCGTCATCCCAGTACATACGGATTACAAGATCTCTCAGTACAAAGCAATCTGCCTCTGTAGTCTTGTTATCAACGGTGATCCAGATATGATTGATCTGTCCCGGTCCTTCCATTTCTGCCAGAGTTACCACAGTTCCCGGCTCAATATCCCTGAGACACGGGCTTCCTTTTCTGGACGGTCCCAGATGACTTGCAGCCATACCGCCTCTGCCTTTTTCTCCATGAGGATTTTCTGCGTTGATCGCACGGCTTTTTCCATGCTTTGCAAGTGCGATCCCTCCCAGTCCGCCTGTAAATGCCTGATACATATCTGTTTTCTCCTCTCTTTTGGAAATTAAAAATATTATATTTACGCTTTTACTCCACCTGCCATGATACCATCCATGATCTGTTTCTCAAAAACAGCTACAAAGATAATGATCGGAAGAAGGATGATCCATCCCATGGCGCTGACCAGATCCCACGGAACTCCATACATGTTGTCACGTAACGGAAGCTGTACGATGGAAACAGAAAGTACCTGAATACCATTTGAATAAAACAACGGTGTGAAAAAGTTATTCAGACAGGTAATAAAGTTGATAATGCAAACCGTAGCGATTGCCGGCTTCATCAGCGGCAGAACGATCGTAAACAGTCTCTGTGAAAAAGATGCGCCGTCAATAGCAGCTGCCTCCTCCAGTGAGATCGGGATCTCACCGACAAAGTTTCTGAGGATCAGAACCGTAAACGGTATAACGGTACTGATATAAAGAAGGATAAGTCCCGGATATGTATCATACAGCTTTACCTTCTGCATAAACTCATACAGCGGGCGGGCTGTGACAACCTCAGGGATCAGCATGGTAGCCAGAACAAACGCAAATGCAACAGAAACTCCCTTTGAGTTAAATCTTGAGAAGCCATAGGCAGCCATTGCACACAGCACGGTACTGATCACAAGTGTAATGCCTACGATCAGAACTGTATTTCCGATCTTTGAAAGCAGTCCTACATTCTGTATCAGAAATTTATAGCTTTCCAGTGTGGGATGATCCGGAAGATAATCGATCGGTGTTTTAAACAGTTCTCCTGACGGTGTGATCGAAGAAATAAAGATCCAGTAAACCGGGAACAGGATCAGAAAAGCCACAACTGCAAACAGAACCCATCTTCCAACGGCTACCACTCCATGATAAACATTATATTTTCCTGTATTCTTCACGATAATTCCCCCTAACTGTCAAACTTATTCATAACACGTATATTCAGCCAGCTGAAGATCGCCATTACAACAAACAGCAGCATAGCCAGCGCCGAAGCATATCCTACGTTTAGATTTGTAAATGCTTCTGTTGTGATTCTGTATGCGATCAGCGCAGTATCCTCTCCAGGGCCTCCAGATGTCATGGAATAAACCAGATCGAAGGTTGTCAGTCTCCAGAGTGTGAACGGAATACATAAAGTCAGGACATTTTTTGCGATCAGCGGAAGTGTGATCCGGAAAAAGCTCTGGATCCCGTTTGCACCGTCTACCTTTGCTGCCTCATAGATATCGCCGGAAATAAACTGAAGTCCGGAAAGTACAAGAATTGCAAAGAACGGAAGGTCCTTCCACAGGTCCATTGCAATTACCGCTGCTCTTGCAGTACCTGTATTGATCAGCCAGCTGTTCTGGTAACCCGGTACAAACCAGCGGATAAAATCATTGATCAGACCATAATCATTGTTAAATGCCCATTTTGCAGCCATACCGGCTACTACTGCAGGCATAGCCCACGGGATCAGCACGATGGTCCTCAGAAAACGGCGGCCTTTGAATTTCATATTCAGGATCAGTGCCAGGATAACTCCGAGGATCACATGAAAGATCATGGAAGCAACCACAAATATTGCCGTAAAGCTGATCGATGTGAGCACTTTAGGATCAGAAAATACCTTCACGTAATTCTTGAAGCCTATAAATTCATTGATACCTGCAAGGATACTGATATTAAAGAAGCTGTTTTTCACAGTCATCAGAATGGGATATACTGTTGTAAAACCTCGAATCAGTACAACCGGCAGGATCAAAAGCCATGGTATCCACTTCATATTTTTTTTGCTTATTGTCATGGAACTTTCCTCCCTGTTCATCAAGCAATGTAAAGCAGACTTTTACCTCTGCTTTACATTGCTGTTTTTTTATATCTTTTACTTATACATATCTACCACATCCTGAGCCTTCTTGCAGAACTCATCAACTGTAATCTCGTCTTTCATACAGGACTGGAAGATTGTTCCCATATCGCTGATAAATTCCATTGTCTGTGCCACCATCGGACGTCCCTGTACATTGCATTCATTTGCATATCTGCTGTACATTTCTTTTGCCGGGTCAGAATCCGGAACTACCTTCTCTGCAACATCCTTTCTTGCAGGATATCTGTCAAATGCTTTATAGGAAGCTTCCATTCCGCCTTCATCAGCCATATACTGGAGGAATTTCACAGCTGCATCTTTATTCTTGGATGCTTTGTTGAGAACATAGCTCCAGGAATCTGTAAAGATCGCACGCTCTCCCTTGCCGCTGAAATCCGGTACCATTTCCATGTGGATCTTATCTGCGCCAAGCATATCTGCCTTTGCATAATCTGTTCCAAGGCCCCACATGAACCAGCATCCGTATTTTCCGTCATTGATCTTCGGATTCATCTGCTCATATTTATCAGCGATCTGCTCGATGGATGTTTCTTTATCAGCAACCAGATCGTGGAGGAACTGAACTGCTTCCTTGTTTTCCTCTTTGGTCCAGTCAAAATAATCGCCGCCGAACATGTTTACAAACTGTGCAAGCTCGTTAAATGCATAGGTTTTCTCCCAGGAACCGCCGTAGCCGAATCTTCCGTCCTTGGAAACAGCCTTCATATACTTCATGAAATCCTCTTTTGTATCAATGGATTTGATTCCGACCTCATCCATGATCTCCTGATTTACCCAGAATGCAAAATATCCTGTATAGCCTGGAACACCGATAATGTTTCCGTCCTTATCTGTGATCATATTCTTTACATATCCCTGGGCAAACTGATCAGCGATATCATCTGTCATTACTGTATCATTCAGTCCTTCCAGCCATCCGGAATTTTTAAATGCCGCACTCATCTCATCGTTGATCTGAATGACATCCACGGAAGCATCTCCTGTGGAAAGCATTGTGGTGATCTTCTGCTGACGGGTATCTGTATCTGTAGGTGCCGCAATTACATTAATGTTCAGGCCCGTGGCATCTTCCACATTTGCAAGCCAGTCCTCAAAATCCGGGTCTGTGGTGTCGATGCTGTATAAGGTAAGATCATATTTCTCCTCTGCGGAAACAGTAACCACGTTACCTGCCATACCCACAACCATCGCTGCTGCCAAAACTGCACTCATTACTTTTTTCTTCATATCTTTCTTCCTTTCTGGACATTTTCGTGTTTGTCCACACCTGTTTTTGATGGTTTAAGGATACCAGAGAGCCCCCTCATTCTAAATACAATATTTTATGATTTCTTTATATTATTTTTCGTTCTCTTGTATTTTTGTTGTTAATTTTTTATAATCCTTTTATATAATCTATATTTGTAACGGCTTTTTTCACAGCTGGATTCGGTTTCATTAATTTGTTTTCGACATAAAGGAGAGTATGTACTATGAAATTCCACAAATGTATCCCACCCATTTTTTCCTCATTTCGCTATAAGCTCCTGCTCGCATTTCTGATCGCAACTATGGTACCTCTGATTTCCCTGACCTTCATCAGCTATCACATTTCCTATAACATTGCCAGAGATCGTATCATCGATTCTGCCGTAATGACTGACAAGCAGCTGGTCTCTCAGCTGAACGACCGCCTCGGTCAGGTTGAAAATGTAGCAGATACCATACAGTTTCAAATGTACTCCCTAAATCAGCCTTCCTCTAATAAGGTAGATGCACTGAAAAAATTCACCGCTGTGAAAAACAATATTTCGCTGTATAAATCCACATTCGATTTCTTCCATATATATGTTTTTCTGCAGCCCGATCAGCTCGGTTCAAAAGAAAGCCTGTACTTCTTTTCCACAGATGAGCTTTCTGCATATGGTCTGGATAAAAATATTGTTTCCGGTTCAGGCTTTTCCTCTGTCTGGATACCGGTTTCCAATATGCCTCTGCCTAAAATACTGTCCACAAAAAAATCATCTGCCGATGTGATCCTCTGCGTCCGGGCACTGAAAAATCAGGCCACCGGTATTCTGGAATACGCCTACGGCATTGCTCTGGACACCTCAGAGCTTACCACTTATCTGCAGCCTGCTGCTTTGGATTCCCGCATATACAGCTACATTCTCACAGATCACGGAGAGATTGCAGCAAAAAATACATCCTCACTGAATTTATCCGGAATTTCCAAAGCACAGTTTCAGAAACTCAAAGGAAATGCAGATTCTTCTTTTCACAGCGGCGACAAATATTATAACTGCTGCACCTTAAGCAATGGCTGGCTTCATGTTACCGAAATCCCGGAAAGCTATATTCAGGGCAACACGCACATCCTGATCCGTGCCTTACTGATCACTGTCCTTATTTTCTTGCTCCTTACTGTTATCATCGTTATCCTGTTTTCCGAAAATCTTACCCGGAAGATCACTGCACTTTCCTATGCAATGGAAGCCTTTCAGCTGGGATATGACCCGGAACATCTATCTATCGTTACTGTTCCCCACCCGGATGATCCTTCCAGGTATGATGAGATTGACAGACTGGGCATCACCTTTGAAGATATGCAGCACACAATAGCCGGAAACCTGAAGTCCATTGTAAATCTTTCCGTAAACGAAGAACGTCTGAAATACCAGCTGCTCCAGTCACAGATCAATCCGCATTTTCTTTACAATATCCTGGGATCGATCCGTACCTGCCAGTCCCTTGGAAAGCTTGACATTGCTGATCAGATGATTGCAAATCTGACTGCCTTTTACCGTCTTACCCTGCGTAAATCAAAGGAACTTATTCCTATTAAAGATGAATTGGAAATTGCCCGGCTTTATCTGGAAATGGAAAAGCTCTGTCATAAAGATAATCTGGACTGGGAGATCGAAGCAGAAGATGGAATCGAAAATTTCCTGATCTGCAAGTTTACACTTCAGCCATTTCTCGAAAATTCCATTCTGCACGGGATTTCTTCGGGCACACCAGCTGTTTTCATTTCGATCCATGTTCTTTATGGCGATGATACGGTTGTGATCTCCATTGAGGACAACGGTGCCGGCATGGACTCCGAAACCCTTGCACAGCTGCGCCATGCTATTGAGCATAATGTTATTGATTATGAGAAGCATTTTGGAATTTCCAACGTAAGTTCCCGTATTTCCAACCCATTATACGGAAACGGTTCCGTAAGGATCCGCAGCAACCCCGGAAACGGCACATACGTCACCATTGAATTCGAACAGATGGAGGAAGATATCGATGAAAAAAATAATGATCGTAGATGATAATTACTTATCTGCAGAAGGTATCGAAAAAAACATAGACTGGGAAACACTGAATGCAGAGATCATCCATGTCTGCTACAATGGAACCTCTGCTATCGAAGCCATGAAAAAAGAACCGGCAGATCTGATCATTTCTGACATTGAAATGCCTGATCTTGACGGCATTTCCATGAGCCGTCAAGCTCTTGAGATCAATCCTATGGTGAAGATCATCCTGATCAGTGCCTATGATAAATTTGAATATGCAAGACGCGCTCTGCTCCTCGGTGCTCTGGATTATATCGAAAAGCCTCTGGATTATGCCTATCTTATCCAGAAGGTAAAAAACGCTTTTGCACTGATGGAAAAGGAACAGAAAAATCTCCAGCTTCTGAAGCAAAGCAGGCCTCTTCTTACGGAAAAATTTTTCCGCGAGATCACACACCTTCCGTCTTCTGAAGCAGCCTACCGACTGAAGCCTTATCTTAAGTATCTGAACCTGGAGCTGAATTATGATTTTTATACAGTTGTTATTCTGGAGCTTGAAAATGCTCCGGATCTAAAAGCTGTTTACGGGATTGAAAAGTTTCAGATGGAGCTTTTCAACCTTCAGGATCTGATAACTGAGGAAACCGCTTCTCTTGATTTTGTGTATCTTCTCCCGGATATGGATGGCTATCTGTGCATTCTGGGACACAGCGGCTGTCAGTCCAACAGCTTCCGCCAGCTTACCAGCGGACTTATTTCCTCAATCGCAGATGCCTGCCAGCCACTGGGACTTTCTCTCAACGCAGGTATTGGAACAATTGTCCAGGATTTTTGGAACCTGAACCATTCTTATAAAAGCGCCGTACATGCACTGGAATACAGATTCTTTTTCCCGCATCAGAATATCTTTGACGGAAGAGAGGCTCTGGGTTCCGATCTGTCTGTTGCAGATTTTTCAGATACAAAGGAGGATGAACTGATCCGGCTTCTCTGCAAAAAGGATACCGCTGCCATAGATCTCTGGTTTCAGAATTTTTCCGACTGGCTCACTCAGAAATTTCGCACAAAGAATTTCGCTTTCATACAGATTTATTCTCTTCTTGGCCGGATCCTGAAATTTTTCTATGAATTAAATCTGGATACGCATGACCTTGAAGCTAAAATTTTGTATGTTTACAACCACATAAATGAGTTTCATAATACGGAAGAGCTATGTCAATGGCTGAAGGATCTGTGCCATCTTTTATGCCGGAAGCTTGATTCCTCCATGAATGATTATCACCAGAAGCTCTGTGAACTGGTGATTTCCTATATCAACGAACACTACACTGACAATACGCTCTGCCTCAATGATATTGCTGCCTCTGCCAATGTAAGCCCTGCTTATTTAAGTGCTCTTTTCAAAAAAAATCAGGGAATCAGTCTCAGTGACTTTATCACATCTCAGCGAATTTCCGCAGCCGCCCGTTACCTGACTACGACTACTATGAGTCTGAAGGAGATCAGCCTGAAATGTGGTTATGCCAATCAATATTATTTCAGCACCAGCTTCAAAAAGAAAATGGGGATCACCCCTTCCGCCTATCGGGAACAGCATACATAACTTCTTCTCTTCTTTATAACAAAGTTACTGGCACAAATGCCAGTGCCCTTCTCCGGAATTTTACTTATAATCAATCAATAAAGAGAACCATCATATTTTTTCGAAGGAGGGATCGCTATGAAAAAATGGAAAAAAATCCTGATATCTCTGATAACAGTCTTTGTACTGGCCATTCTTCCGGCAGAATCGGCAATTCTGCCTGGCACAGTCTGTGTTACAGAGGCCGCTCCCAGGATCAGTTCTTCCAAGCTTACCATGATCAAGGGGCAGAGCAGAACACTGAAGATCACCGGTCTCAAAAAAGGGCAGAAGATCACCTGGAAGAGCAGCAATTCCAAGATCGTCGCTGTAAACAAAGCTGGCAAGCTTCAGGCTAAGGCTAAAGGCTCTGCCACCATTACAGGAACCGTTTCCAAAAGGAAATACACCTGCAAAGTCACTGTACATGCCCCGAAGCTGAACAAAACCGCAGTAACTCTGAAAGTTGGTCAGACATATCAGCTGAAGCTTAGTGGTACCAATCAGAAGATCACCTGGAAGAGCAGCAATTCCAAAATCGTCACTGTAAACAAAGCTGGCAAGCTTTTTGCAAAATCTGCAGGAAATGCTACAATTACTGCTCAGGTAAACGGAATCCGCTTTGTCTGCAAGGTTAAAATCCAGAAAAAAGCTGCTCCGGCAAAACCAGCCCCTACTGCTACTCCGGCAAAACCAACCCCTACCGCAGCTCCGAAGCCCGGCATAAAATTAAAAAACCACATTCTGAGCAAAGGCAAAAAGGCCAGTGATGGAAGCGTAAAAATCGAGCTTAACACACACGATGAATCAAAAAAAATCGATATGGATTTAGGCGGTTTGGGTTCATCTTCTTCTATGCAGGTTTCCGTAGATGAATATCGAAGTATCACATACATTCCAAAAAACAACAGTTTTAAATTCTA
>OGRL01002524.1_pt1 | contig 11990 bp, 6 predicted proteins | sample 1553481 | NCBI WGS metagenome assembly OGRL01 (sample SAMEA2580036, study PRJEB22360) | human gut metagenome
CTTAGCTTTACTGATTTATATAATGATTCTCGTGAGTTACTTAAAAAAATAAAAAATAATAGTGTAAGTGATGCAATAATTCTCTTTGAAAAACTAAAAGATGATTATTCTAATATAATAGATTTTATCGAAAACTTTAATATATAAGGTGGTGAGATAATGGCAAATCGAGATACTATTTTGATTGTTGATGATATAGAAATGAATAGAGCTATTCTTTCAGAACTCTTCAAAGATAAGTATAGAATTTTAGAGGCTGATAATGGTTATGATGCAGTAGCTATTGCTGATGAAAACAATGATAAAATTGCTGTTATTTTGCTTGATATGATTATGCCAAAAAAAGATGGTGTAGAAACACTAAGAGAACTAAAGGATTTTGGTATAACAAATATTATTCCAACTGTTCTTATGAGTGCAGAATTTAATGATGAATCATTGTTTAACGGACATGAATATGGCGCTTGTGATATTATTGAGAAACCATTTGACCCTCATGCGGTCTTAAGGCGAATTGATAATCTGGTTGAGCTTTATGAGCAGAAAAATAAGCTTGAAACACTCCTGAAAAAGCAGGCAACTTATTTAATGCAACAGAATGAAAAAATTCATCAACAGCAGAGTACTATTAATAATATGAATAATACTATGCTTGATACTCTTAGCACTGTTATTGAATATCGTGATGTTGAAAGCGGAAAGCATGTTCATAGAATACGCAAGTTTACTGAAATTCTTTTGCGTGTTGTTGCTGAAAGATGCCCGGAATATAATCTTACTGAAAGCAAAATTAATCTTATAGTTTCAGCATCATCAACTCATGATATAGGTAAGATAGCTATTCCAGATGCAATACTTCTTGCGCCAAGACGACTTACATATGATGAATTTCGCATAATGAAAGAGCATACAACAAAGGGCTGTGAGATTCTTAATTTACTTGATTTGCAGGAAAAAAATGAATATTTTCAGTACTGTTATAATATTTGCCGTTATCATCATGAGAAATGGGACGGAATGGGTTATCCTGATGGCTTGCAAGGAGATGACATTCCAATTTGTGCACAGGTTGTTTCTGTTGCGGACTGTTATGATGCCTTGACCAGTGATAGACCATACAAAGCTGGAATACCGCATAAACAAGCCGTAGAAATGATTAAAAATGGTGCATGTGGTGCGTTTTCCGAAAAGCTTATGGAATGCTTTAATCTTGTTCTTCCGCAGTTTGAAGAGCTTGCGAGAATATATGCAGATAAAGCTCATATTGATAAAAATAATCAAACGAAAGGCTCTCTTAAAGCAGCCGATAATATGACCAAACGCAACTTTAGTGATACTGCTATGAGTATTTATGCTAATATGGGCAGAGAAGAGCTTATAAAGGCTTTAGATCGTCAGAAACAGGTAGCAAAAGAAACTCATGAAAGAGATTGCCAAATCTTTTATAGAATAAATGACATTGTATTTGAATGCGATTTAAAGCATGATAATTTTTATGTTCGTAAGGGCAATTGGGAAAAGATGTATAATTATTTTCCTAAAAATTATACCGAGGCTGTAACTATGATGTCATCATCTTGTCATGCTGATGATGTGGTCGCTTTTAAGAAAATTTTTCGTCTTAGCAATGTGCAGAGGGCTGTTGATAAGGGAAAAGAAAAGCTTGAATTTGATGGCAGATTTATTATAGGAAAAAAATCCTATCGTTGGTATCGTTGTATAGTAATTCCTTTCTGTGAGGACGGTAAGCTTAGAAAGCTATATTGTTGTGCATCTAAAATCAGTGAGAAAAACTCTAAAAACGGAGATGACCGCTATAATGTTCAGCACGATAATCTTACAGGTCTTTGGAATGTGAACTATCTAAGAAAAGCTGTTGATGATTATCTTACGCATTCTGGCAAAGATGGTATGCATATATTGATAAATATAGATATAGATGATTTTAAGGCTTTAAATTCTGCTACAAATACTACTTTTGGAGATGAAGTTCTCTGTAAGGTTGCTGAAAAATTAAAGGAGCATTTTGAAACCAATTCATTAATTGCAAGAATTGGTTCAGATAATTTTGTGATTTTCTTGCGTGATTGCCTTGATGTAAAAGAACTCTTGAATGCGGTCGAAGAGCTTTATAAATCTATGCATATGTCGTTCGATTATTTATTGAGCAAGCATAATATTTCGGTAAGCATAGGTGTTGCACAGTATCCTAATGATGGAACAAACTTTACTGAGCTTATGAATAATGCTGATTTTGCAACAGAGATGTCAAAGCTTCGTGGCAAGGATATGTATCTTTTCTATAATAAAGAGATGCGAAAATCCTTTCAAGAAAAGCCCTCACTTTCGCTTATTTCTAATGAAGAGCGTGTTAATATTTATGACTTTAAAAGAGTATTTTCTCCATTAATAGATTCTGAAACAGAGAGTATTATTTCTTATGATTATCTGGAATTGCCAAGTACGGATATTACATATACATTTAATGAGCTTTGTGAAATGGTATCTGTTGCTGATAATATAACAGTTCTTGGTTTGAATAGTATTAAACGCCTTTTGCTTGGATTATATGAGCTTCAAAAGGATTGTGATATATTGCCTGAAATATCACTTTATACTATGTTTAAAGGCATAGATGCACCTGTTCTTTTAAAAAATATTGAGAATTTTCTTTCTGAACATCAATTAAATTGTAGGAATATAACTATAAACATAACACAAGATATGCTGAACACTATGAGCCATAGGGAACTTGTCAACTTCTCATCAGCGATTCGTTCATTTGGTTTTAAGCTTGGCCTATTTGGCTTTGGTTTAGAGTATATCAATATAAAGTGTTTTAGTGAAAAGCTTTTTGATTCGGTATCTTTCTCAGCAAGCTTTATAAGTGGAATTATTGATGGTTATTATCCTAATAAATTGCTTAAATTTGTTTTTGATTATTTTACATCAAGTGGAGTTTCCATTATACTTCCATATAATCTGAGTTCTGCGATAATAGAAACTGTTAAAAAGTTTGGATGCAATAAATTTGCATATCATAGCTCTAAGTTACTGAATTTAGATGCTTTTAGAATGGAAAGAGAACTTACAAAGACTATGCCAAAAGCTCCTATGATTTGCCACGAAAAATATGAGCTTGCACTTACAACAAATATGTATAGTGAAATTTTCAAGGATATGAAGTTCGTTCTGTTTCGTTGGCAACTTAGTAATGATGCAGTGTGGTTTTCAGATTCTTTCAAGGAAATATATGGCATAGAGCCTCCAACAGAAAATCCAATAGAATATATCAAAAATTGCGAATTTATTTATCCAGAGGACAGACAGAAATATCTTAATAAGCTTTTAGCTGTAAGAGCTGGTTATCATGATGCAGAGTGTTTTGTAAGAATTATAAAAAAATCTATAAGCGAAAACTATCGTTGGAGCAAGCTGAGATTTACTTGCATTTTTAATGAACAAGGTTTGCCAGATTCAGTTATTGGCTTTGAAAGCGATATTGATGATGAAAGGCGTGAGCATCAGAATATGAAAAATATGCTTAAACACGATTTTCTGACTCAACTGCTTAATAAAGATAATCTTAAATATGAAATTGATGATTTCTTACAGACTTTAGAAGGCGAAAGAGGCATACATGCCTTTATGATTGTTGATATAGATAATTTCAAAAATGTTTATGACCAAATGGGACAGATTTTTGCTGATGCTGTTCTCAAGGATATAACAAAAAGACTCAAAAAACTTTTCAGAGAATATGACCTTATCGGCAGAGTAGGCAGAGACCAATTCGTTATCTTTATAAAAGGTTTAGAGAGTAATGATATTCTTCCAAAGAGAGCTGAAAGTATTTGTAATATCTTAAAACAGGACTTTGAGTCTGGAGATAATCTTATTTCAGTTTCTGGAAGTGTTGGAATTTCAATTTATCCACACGATGGGGCTAACTTTGATGAGCTTTATAGTAATTCTAAGATAGCACTTTTCTCGATAAAGCATAAAGGAAAGAATAGCTGGCTATTCTATAATCAGGAGCTTTCTGATGATGAGGAAGAATAATTGAGAGATTTCCTAAGACAATTTAAAATTTTGCCCAATCTTTTTCAAGATTATTATGAGCTAAAGGTTATTATCAAACTCACATAATGATAAAAGTTAAAGCGGAAATCCTTTATAAAAATATGGGTTTCCGCTTTTTTAGAAAGTTTTAAAAATATAAATAAAAGCTATTGACAAATAGTTTGAATCGTCATATAATGTAATCACAGTAAAACATACTAAAAAGATAGGAATACAGGAGAATAGAAAAGATGCTTTATATCGACTTTCGATGTTGCCGCGTATAATCACTAATCATAATCTGAATTAAATAAAAATATATTATTAGAGGAGATAGATATTATGTCAAAAATTGCTACTAAACTTACAGACCTTATTGGAAATACACCTTTACTCGAAATCACAAACTATGAAGCTAATAATAATCTTGATGCTAAGATTATTGCAAAGCTTGAGTATTTTAACCCTCTCGGAAGCGTTAAGGACAGAGTTGCTTATGCTATGATTGAAAAAGGCATTGCTAATGGCAAGATTAACAAGGATACTGTTATTATTGAGCCTACAAGCGGTAATACAGGCATTGGACTTGCGTTTGTTGCTGCTTCAAAGGGTTTAAGACTTATTCTTACAATGCCTGAAACAATGAGTATTGAGCGTAGAAAGATTGTTTCAGCACTTGGTGCTGAGGTTGTGTTGACCCCTGGTGCAGAGGGTATGAAGGGTGCTATTGCAAAGGCTAATGCACTTGTTGAGGAATATGGAAACGCTATAATTCCACAGCAGTTTGAAAATGAGGCTAATCCAGAAATTCACAAAAAGACTACTGCTGAAGAAATCTGGAGAGATACTGATGGCAAGGTTGATATTTTTGTTGCAGGTGTTGGCACAGGCGGTACTATAACAGGTAATGGCGAGGCTCTCAAGGCTAAGAATCCTAATGTTAAGATTGTTGCTGTTGAACCTGAATCATCACCAGTTCTTTCGGGCGGAAAGGCAGGTCCACATAAGATTCAGGGTATTGGAGCAGGCTTTGTTCCTGGCGTAATGAATCTTGATATAGTTGATGAGATTATAAAGGTTTCTAATGACGATGCTTTTGAGGGTGCAAGAGCAGTAGCAAAGAGTGATGGACTTCTTGTGGGTATTTCATCAGGTGCTGCAATTCACGCTGCAACAGTTCTTGCAAAGCGTCCTGAGAATAAGGGCAAGAATATTGTAGTTCTTCTTCCGGATACAGGCGAGAGATACCTCTCAACTAAGTTAAATAAATATAAGTATAAATAAAGGATACAGCTCAGATTATGAGTTGTGTCCTTTTTATGTGGATTAGATTTACTTACATAAGATAGGGAAAAGTTTTGCTCAAGCTTTTTTAAAAGCAAAGTCTTTGGTCGCTCTCCGCAGAGAGCTAAATCTCTTAACTATTATCTTAAAACAAAATAAACAGATTTATCCGCTACTTGTGTTTTTCGACAATATAAAGTATAATGATAATATAATCGGCTAATTATATAAAAAATCCACAGCCACATTATACTATAAAACGACCTACATATGTCTAAGCGTGCATATGAACTAAAAACGGAGGTAATTGTTATGAAGCGTTTTACGGCTATTTTAGCTGCACTTTTGGCGGCCTCGTGCGTATTTTCTTCTGCCGTAATGGCTATTCCTGGTGAAACCGACCCGCAAACAGGTTACAACCAATATGTACAAGATAATATTAGATATGATGCATTAGGATATGCGTATATTGATGATGAAGACGGCACAAGAATATATTACGACCTTAACTCTTATGGATATTTTGTTCCTATAAATAATCCATATGAAGAACCAAGCCAAGAGCCAAGCTCTGAACCAAGTGTTGAAGAACCAAGTCAAGAGCCAAGCCCTGAACCAAGTGTTGAAGAACCGAGTCAAGAGCCAAGCTCTGAACCAAGCGTTGAAGAACCGAGCCAAGAGCCAAGCTCTGAACCAAGTGTTGAAGAACCGAGCCAAGAGCCAAGCTCTGAACCAAGTGTTGTAGAATCAAGCCAAGAGCCAAGCAAACAAGAAAGCTCAAAAGAAACCTCTAAAAGAAGTGACAAAAGCGAAATCCCCCTTATCAATTATAAGCTTGACGCACTTAAAATGAATATTGCTCTCCCAAATGATGTTTATGCAATCTTGAGAAGTGGTGAGCAAAACGAAAAAGCCCTTGAGCTTTTTAAGATGACCGCAGAAGAAGCTGTTGCATCTCTTAAAAAATCTAATATGTATCTCAAGGCTTCTCCAGAGGATTTTGCCTATGATATAACCGTAACTATGACACAAGATGAGGACAGTAAAACAATAAATAACTTCACAGAACTTTCTGACAAGGATTTAATTGAAATTACAAACTCTCTTACAAAACAAAAAGAATACGCCTCTTGCACACAGAAAAAATATGGTGATGTTCTATATCTTAGCTTAAATTATCATTCAACAGAAGATGGCGATGATATTGCTGGTATTCAAAATTATACTGTTGTAAATGGTCAGAAAATTACCATTACACTTCAAACTCGTGCGAAAGACCTCAGCGACCAACAAAAAGAAATTCTTGAAGCTGTTATGAAAAGCGTTTCCTTTACAGACATTAAGCCACCTGTTAAAGCAGATACAAATGATGACGAAATCAAAAATATGATGATTCTCATTTATACTACTGCTGGTGTATGTATAGTTCTTTTCATAGTTTTGATTTCAGTTCTTATAAGTCGCTCTTGCAAGAAAAAGAAGCTTTTAGCCGAAATTGAAAATAATAATATTTCAGAGCAAAAACCTGAAAAGAAAAATTCTGAAACAAAAAATAAGTCCGAAGACAAGTCAAAGAAAAAAGATGATAAAAAAGCTGAAAAGTCAGACAAAAAACAGAAGCCTAAAAAGCAAGATGAAAAAAAGGATTCTAAGAAACCTGACAAACCTAAGCTCGAATCAAAAAAAGAAGTAACATCTATTGAACCTAAGTACGAAAAAAAGTCTGAGTCAAAAACAGATGATAAAAAGACTGAAACAAAAATAGACGAAAAAGCTGTTTCAGAAGAAAGTGCTTATAAGTTTGATGATTTTGCACTATTTGATGCACAACCAACGATAGAGAAAATTGAGATTTATAATTCAAATGATGAGCAAACTAAAGTAAATCCAAATCTTCCAAAAGCACCTAAATATAATCCTCCTGGAACAGTGGATTATATAACAACTGGTGTTTCTAAAACGCCTGAGCAAGCTGGTATTCAGCTTACAACTGAAACCTTTACCGTTCCAAAGACTAAGAATGATATTAAACCAATCGAGGAAGAAACCTCTGAAAAAATTGAGTCTGCTCCAGTAGTTGAGGATAAGAAAGCTGAAACTATAGAGTCTGCTCCAGTAGTTGAAGATAAAAAGCCTGAAATTACCGAACCTGATACTCATGACACTAAAGATAAGTCTTTAAAAAGCTTCCTCGGAAGAATTAAAAAGGCTGTTGTTCCTGAAATTGATGAAGATGCTTTTGAGCATGAAAATAAAATAAATGCAAGCACTAAGCCTATCGACAATACTCCAAAGCCAGTAATTGCACCTGCAAAGCTTGTTGAAAAGCCACAGCCTATTGTTGCGCCTGTAGAACCCGTTGAAAAGCCACAGACTATTGCTAATCCTGCAGAGCCTGTTAAAAAAGCTCCATCTGCTCCAATAAAGGAAACTACAACAGAAAGTGATATATATTCAAGATACGAAAAACTTTTTGGCAAAAACGATTCATCTTCTGAAAACAGCGAAAGCCTTGATAAAACAGAATCCCGTTTTGAAAAGCTCTTTGGTGTTAAAAATTCAACAGAAAATAATGAGAGTTCCGACAATAAACAAACCAATGCTAATAACGAGCCAAAAGATGATAGCGTTGTTTTTGAAAAGCCTATTCAAAATGATGAAGAAAATGTTCACAACAGAACCCCTCAAAGCACAATTCCTGCTCTAAAAACAGAATCTCGCTTTGAAAAACTTTTCGGAAAAAACGACCCTGAAAGCCTTTCACAGTCACAGACTAAGGCACAGCAGACAACAGATGAAATCAATAATTCCGAGAAGAAATAAACTTATATCAGCTTGGCTGATAAAATTTCAAGAAAGGTTTGATTTCCAATGGATAAACTGCTCATTAAAAATGTGCATATCATCGACCCTTCACAATCCCTTAACTGCATAAGCGATATTATGATTGAGGACGGCATTATATCAAAGCTTGGTAAAAATCTTACTGTCGATTGCAAAACCATTGATGGTTCAGGTCTTTATGCCGCTCCAGGTCTTGTAGATATGCATGTACATCTTCGTGACCCAGGCTTTACTGATAAAGAAGATATTATGACTGGGTGTAAAAGTGCAGCGGCTGGTGGTGTAACAAGCTTACTTGCCATGCCAAACACAAAGCCTGCTGTTGATACTCCAGAAACTGTAAAGTATATTCTTGATAAAGCAAAAAATGCAGACGCAAGAGTTTATGTTGTCGGAGCGATTACTAAGGGCTTAAAAAGTGAGGAAATGACTGATATTCCTGCACTTAAAGAGGCGGGAATTATTGCTCTCTCTGATGATGGCAGACCTGTTGTAAATACAAAATTTATGGCAGAGGCTATGCAACTTGCTGATGAGCTTGGTCTTACAGTTACTGCACACTGCGAAGATTTATTTCTTGCAGACGGCGGAAAAATTAACGAAGGCAAGGTTTCTAAACTGCTTGGTATAAAAGGCATACCTGCCGCCGCTGAGGATACTGGTACAGCAAGAGAAATTGCAATAGCTGCTGCATATGGAACTGCTATTCATATATGCCATGTCAGCACAGCTACTTCTGTTGCACTTGTTCGTGATGCAAAGGCTCGTGGTGTTCGTGTTACCGCAGAAACCTGCCCACATTACTTTACCTTTACAGAAAATGAACTTCTCAAGCATGATGCAGATTTCAGAATGAACCCTCCTCTTAGAACAGAAACAGACAGGCAAGCTATCATAGACGGACTTCTTGATGGCACTCTCGATGCAATCTCAACAGACCATGCACCACATACTCCAGAAGAAAAAGCTGATTTTGAGAAGTCACCTAACGGAAGTATTGGTATGGAAACTTCTTTCTCGGCTTCATATACCGCTCTTGTAAGCACTGGTATTATGTCGCTCGAAAAGCTTATAAAGCTTATGTCAACAACCCCTGCAGAAATTCTTGGAATAAATGCTGGCTCACTAACAGTTGGTTCACCTGCTGATATTATGCTCTTTGACTCTGATGAAGAATGGGTAGTTGATGAAAATAAACTGCACGGAAAATCAAAAAACACACCATTTAAGGGTAAAACTCTTAAATCTCGTGTTAAATATACAATTTGTGGTGGCAGAATAGTATACACTGCAGAATAAAATTAAACGGAGGCTGATTACAATGTCATTTGACAGACTTATCGCTAAAATTATTGAAACTAAAAATCCGACAGTAGCAGGACTTGACCCAAAGCTTGATTATATTCCTGTATACATTAAAGAGGAATCCTATGCAAAATATGGCAAGAATCTTGAGGGTGCAGCAGATGCTCTCCTCACATTCAACAAGGCCCTTATTGATGCTCTTTGCGATATAGTTCCTGCTATAAAGCCACAGGCAGCTTACTATGAAATGTATGGTTTCTATGGCGTTAAGGCTCTATATGAAACTATCTCATATGCTAAAGAAAAAGGTATGTTCGTAATTACAGACGGCAAGAGAAACGACATAGGCACAACTATGGAGGCTTATGCAACTGCTCACCTTGGCAAAACAGATGTTGAGGGTGTTAAGTTTGAGGCTTTTGGTGCAGATGCACTTACTGTTAATGGTTATCTCGGAACAGACGGCATTAAGCCATTGCTCAAGATTTGTGAAGATTCTGACAAGGGAATTTTCGTACTTGTCAAAACATCTAATCCATCATCAGGCGAACTTCAAGACAGAGAGCTTGCAGACGGCAAGTCTGTATATGCAACTATGGGCGAAATGTGTGAAAACTGGGGTTCAGAGCTTGTCGGTAAATATGGATATTCAGCAGTAGGCTCTGTTGTAGGTGCAACATATCCTGCACAGCTCGGAGAATTGAGAAAATCTATGCCCCACACCTTCTTCCTTGTACCAGGATATGGTGCACAAGGTGGCGGTGCAAAAGATGTTGCTCCTGCATTTGATTCAAATGGTATTGGTGCTATTATCAATTCTTCTCGTGGAATTATGTGTGCATACAAAAAAGAAGGCTGTGACGAAAAGGATTTTGCAGCCGCTGCAAGACGAGAAGCTATCCGTATGAGAGATGACATCAATTCTGCCATTTCTGGCTGATAATCTAAGACAGGTTCTAAAATAAAAAGCTTGTAGAATCGGTGGACGGAGTCCTTGTGATTGTTAATGACAAAGTCCTTAACATCTCTTTGTTTCTAAAGAGGTAGGCTATGGACAAGTCTGTAAAAAACGAAAAATAGAAAAAGATACCCTCTATGGTGGAATAAAGGAAACTACCATAGGGGGATTTTTTATATCAAGAAGTTACAGATATATAAGCGATTAGAAATAGAAAACAGGTTAATATGGGATTTTCTCTTGCTCACAAAAAGGAAGTGGAGTCATCTATTGAATATCAAGTAGCAAATATTGTGCTTTAGCTGAAAATTTCTTTTTCGTATTCAAAACCGAGTGTATCCACAGAATACATCAACTTCTACAACAATTACCGTATTCAAACAAAACTGACTCCGTTAAAAAAACGAAATCAGTTTGTTGTTTAAAATTTAATTCTCTATCTTAAGTAGCTTTTTTGTACTGTTTATACAATTTTAGGCAGTGTATTTAACCAAGCTTGGATTTTTATTTTATAATTTGGTTTATATAATTTTCAGCAGAAATAGCCGCATTAGCACCGTCCGAAACAGCAGTTACAACCTGTCTTAGAGCCTTTGTTCGGACATCACCTGCAACAAATATTCCAGAAACAGAAGTCTTGCCTGTTTCGTCCGCAACAACATAGCCACTTTTATCAAGCTCAACTAAGCCTTTAAGAATTTGAGAATTAGGATTAGAACCAATCGCAATAAAAGCACCTTCAGCGTTAAGCTCAGCTGTCTTGCCAGTCTTTGTGTTTTTTAATGAGATAGAAGAAAGATGTTTATCACCATTAAACGAAGTGGGAATAGCATTATAAATAATATCAATATTAACAGTATCGTTAGCTTTGTTTTGTAATGATTTTGCTGCACGAAGTTTTTCTCCACGATATATTACGAATACTTGCTTACATATTTTCGAGAGCAAGAGAGCATCACCAAGGGCAGTGTCGCCACCACCAATAACAACAGTTGTCTTATCTTTGAAAAATGCACCATCACAAACTGCACAATAAGAAACACCAGCACCTCTGAGTGCGAATTCTCCGTCAATACCAAGCTTTCTATGAGAAGCACCCGCCGCATAGATAATAGCCTTTACAGAAAGAAGATTATCACTTTTAAATTTTATAACAAAGCTACCATTTGCACTTTTTTCAATTTTAATAACTTCGTCCTCAATAAATTCAGTGCCATATGCCTGTGCGTGAGCCTTGAATTTCTCACCAAGTTCATATCCTTCAATATTTGGAAGACCTGGATAGTTATCAATACAATCGCTTTCTACAATTTGACCTGTGGACATATAATCCCTTTCGCAAACAACTGTTGAAAGCATAGCCCTGCCAGTATAAATTGCTGCCGCAAGCCCTGCTGGACCACTTCCGATAATTAAAACATCAACTGAACGCATAGGAAAAGCACCTCACTAAAAATAATTTATAATTTAATAATATTAGTCATAATACCAGATGGGGTAATATCAACAATGCCGTAAGTTCCTGTATATCCTATTG
>OGRL01002527.1_pt1 | contig 11979 bp, 9 predicted proteins | sample 1553481 | NCBI WGS metagenome assembly OGRL01 (sample SAMEA2580036, study PRJEB22360) | human gut metagenome
CCTAGCCATTAGATTAGTGCAATTTTACTCAACGTCCTGTAATGCTTCCATGTCCTCTTCACCGGTACGGATCTTGACAACTTTAGCAACGTCATATACAAAGATCTTTCCATCTCCGATATGTCCTGTGTAAAGGGCCTTCTTTGCAGCCTCTACAACACTGTCTACAGGAATCTTGCTTACGACAACCTCAACCTTGATCTTAGGAAGTAAGGTTGCATCGACTTCAGCACCACGATAACGCTCGCCGGAACCTTTCTGGATACCACATCCCATAACCTGTGTACAGGTCATACCGGTTACACCCAGATCGTTCATTGCTTTCTTTAAGTGATCATAACGCGACAGTTTTGCGATAATAACAACTTTGTACATTCCGGTTGCGTCCTTTGGAATAGCGGAAACAACCCTGACAGCGGCATCTTTCTTTGCCTGTGAAGCCTCTGCATATTCTGGTGTACCAAGGTCTGTGTTTTCGTTGACATCCATTGTCATAGTGTTGGAAACATCCATGATGGAGAATCCTGAGTAAGCAGATGCAAGACCATGCTCCATAGAATCCAGACCAACGATTTCCTCTTCCTCAGTAACACGAAGACCGATTGTCTTCTTAATAATAACAAATGCGATGGTAATTGTTACGGCAGTCCATGCTGCAACAGTAACGAAACCTAATAACTGAATACCTAACTGCTTGAATCCACCACCGTAGAAAAGACCTTTTACAGTATCATTTCCCGGTACAGATGTTGTTGCGAATAAACCAACGGCAATTGTTCCCCAGATACCATTCATCATATGTACAGCTACGGCACCAACCGGATCATCCACATGAAGCTTATAATCGAGAAGCCATACACCAAATACTACAAGTAATCCAGATACAAAACCGATAATAATTGCTCCCAGACAATCTGTCACATCACATGGAGCTGTGATTGCTACAAGTCCTGCAAGAGATGCATTCAGACACATGGAAACGTCCGGCTTACCATATTTGATCCATGTAAAGATCATACATACAACAGTTGCTACTGCTGGTGCTACGGTTGTTGTAAGGAATACGCTTGCAAGCTGATCACCTGATGTACATGCAGCACCGTTAAATCCATACCATCCAAACCAGAGAATAAATACACCAAGTGCTCCAATCGGAAGGTTATGTCCCGGAAAAGCATTAACTTTTGTAATCTTTCCGGATTTGTCTTTTGTAAAATTACCAATACGCGGTCCAAGCATTGCAGCTCCGATCAATGCAGAGATACCACCAACCATATGAATTGCACAGGATCCTGCGAAATCATGGAAACCAAGCTGTGCAAGCCATCCACCGCCCCAGATCCAGTGTGCTTCAATCGGATAAATCAATGCAGAAATTACTGCAGAATAAATACAATAAGATAAGAATTTTGTTCTCTCAGCCATAGCACCAGATACGATGGTTGCTGTGGTTGCACAGAATACTAAGTTGAATACAAAATTTGAAAAATCAAAATTTGAATAGCTGGTAAAGATATCAAATCCAGGTTTTCCAATGAATCCCAGGAAGTCTTCACCCAGTAACAATGAAAAACCAATCAAAATGAACATAACTGTACCAATACAAAAGTCCATAAGGTTCTTCATAATAATATTGCCTGCATTCTTTGCTCTGGTAAAACCGGTTTCTACCATAGCAAAACCTGCCTGCATCCAGAATACCAATGCGGCACCGATCAAAAACCAGATGCCAAACATATTTTCATTAATGAAATCAATAATTTGTTGTTCCATAACGTTTTCCTCCTTCTTTGGCGTATAAAGAAAGACACTTTCCCAAAATTCCACAGCTTTGTGGTTCTGAAAAAGTGTCCTTTATTTTAATAATATTTATGAATTAACTTTCAATGATTATACTTCGAAAATTAAATCTCCATAAGATGGCATTGGCCATAAATCTTTGTCTACGATCATCTCAAGCTTATCTACTGGTGCACGAAGTTCATCCATTACTGTCTTAACAGTGTCTCTGTAGTATGCTGCCTGAGCTCTGCCTTCTTCCATCTTTCCGCCCTGCTCGGTTACTTCCTGTAACTTTGTCAGTGCAGCTTTTGTTTCTGCAAGTAATGCAGATGTCTCTTTTAACAATTCTGTCTGTGTGCTGACATCAGCATCTGCGCATGCTGTCTTAACAGTTGCAAGAGACTGTCCAAGCTCAGTTGTGTATTTGATGACTGCCGGAATAATCTGTTTTCCAGCGATATCGATCATAGCTTTTGCTTCGATATTGATAGTCTTTGCATAAGTCTCATACTCAATTTCTACACGAGACTCAAGCTCCGGCTTTGTAAATACGCCAAACTTCTCGAATGCAGCAACAGATTCCGGTGCTGTATAAGCAGGAATAGCATCAACCATGGACTTGATATTTGGAAGACCACGCTTTGCTGCTTCCTCAACCCACTCATCAGAATATCCGTTTCCGTTGAATACGATTCTCTGATGCTCAACTGCATACTCTTTGATCAGATCATGTACTGCAAGTTCAAAATCATCTGCCTTTTCAAGTACATCACAGGCCTCAGAGAATGCCTCTGCAACGATTGTATTCAATACAATGTTTGCCTGTGCAACAGAATCCTGAGAACCAACCATACGGAACTCAAACTTGTTACCCGTGAAAGCAAATGGTGAAGTACGGTTACGATCTGTTGCATCCTTCATGAAATCAGGAATTGTCTTAACACCAGTCTCAAGTTTTTCACCCCTTAAGCTGTGTGTTGCTGTACCAGTAGAAATCAACTGATTCAATACATCTCCAAGCTGATCTCCTAAGTATACAGAAAGGATTGCTGGTGGTGCCTCGTTTGCTCCTAATCTGTGATCGTTTCCTACGTCAGCAGCTGCTGCACGAAGAAGTGCTGCATGCTCATCAACAGCTTTTAACATACAGGTAAGTACAAGTAAGAACTGTACGTTCTCATGTGGTGTCTTGCCCGGCTCAAGTAAATTAATTCCGTCGTCAGTTGTAATAGACCAGTTGTCATGCTTTCCGGATCCGTTCACACCTGCGAATGGCTTCTCATGAAGTAAGCACTGTAAGCCATGACGTCCGGCTACTTTTTTTAATGTCTCCATAATCAGCTGGTTGTGGTCTACAGCTACATTACACTCTGCATAGATTGGAGCTAACTCGTGCTGTGCAGGAGCAACCTCGTTATGCTGTGTCTTGGCAGATACACCCAGTTTCCAGAGTTCTTTGTTTACATCTTTCATGTAAGCCGCGATTCTCTCGCGAATAGCTCCGAAGTAATGGTCATCCATTTCCTGACCCTTTGGAGGCATTGCACCGAACAATGTACGGCCTGTAAAGATTAAATCTTTACGCTGTAAATATTTTTCACGATCTACAATGAAATACTCCTGCTCAGGTCCAACAGAAGGTGTAACCTTTGTGGATGTTGTATTTCCAAATAGTTTTAATAAGCGAAGTGACTGCTCATTGATTGCTTCCATGGAACGAAGAAGTGGTGTCTTCTGATCCAGTGCCTCTCCTGTGTAAGAACAGAAAGCTGTTGGAATGCAAAGTGTTGCGCCTGCGGCATCCTGACGAACGAATGCAGGTGATGTACAATCCCAAGCTGTATAACCTCTCGCCTCAAATGTAGCACGAAGTCCTCCTGATGGGAAAGATGATGCATCCGGCTCACCTTTGATCAATTCCTTACCGGAAAAACTCATTAATACTTTTCCGTTTGGCATTGGAGCTGTAATGAAAGAATCATGTTTCTCAGCTGTAACACCTGTCAGTGGCTGGAACCAATGTGTATAGTGTGTTGCACCTTTCTCAATAGCCCACTCTTTCATCTCATGTGCAACGACATCGGCTGTCTCAAGATCTAATTCTTTTCCTTCCTCCATTACTTCATGGAGTTTTTTGTAAACTTTTTTCGGAAGACGTTCCTGCATTACTGCATCGTTAAATACGTTTTCTCCGAAAATGTCTGCTACGTTAAAATAGTCACTCATTTCCACAACATCCTTTCTTTCCAACAATCAAATCCCCTTGATTGCATTTTATTTTATAAAGCGAAACCTTTTACTAAAAAAGGGCATTCCAATCCTAGTTGGAACGCCCTCGTTCATGTCTCACATTTATTCTGAAACTAAGATACCTCTTTCCAACTTAAAATGCAACCATTTTTTTTGAAGTTTTTTGATTTTATTCACATTTGCCGTTTTTCATCAAAAATCTACTTATTTTTTGGTAACATCTTATAAATATACTCCAAATGGGTACATTTTCTTATCCTTTTATGAATTAAAAGGCATGAAAAAAAGGAAGTGTCATATGGCACTTCCTTTGTAATTCCATCTTATTCAGCTTTACCAACTGAACCAAATAATTCCATCTTCTCCTTAACAGTAGCCTTGATAGCATCTGCGCCAGGAGCAAGTAACTTACGAGGATCAAATCCTTTGCCCTCTAAGTCCTTACCAGCTTCGATATATTTACGTGTAGCATCTGCGAAAGATAACTGGCACTCTGTGTTAACGTTGATCTTAGATACACCAAGAGAGATTGCTTTCTTGATCATGTCTGCAGGGATACCTGTACCACCGTGAAGAACTAATGGCATCTCACCTGTCTTAGCCTGGATTGCATCCAATGTCTCGAAGCTTAATCCCTTCCAGTTTGCCGGATACTTACCATGAATGTTACCGATTCCGGCTGCAAGCATATCTACACCAAGATCAGCGATTGTCTTACACTCGTCTGGATCTGCGCACTCACCCATACCAACAACACCGTCTTCTTCTCCACCGATAGAACCAACTTCACACTCGATAGAAAGACCTAAGTTGTGAGCTACGTTTACTAACTCTGTAGACTTAGCAAGGTTCTCCTCGAATGGATAATGAGATCCGTCGAACATGATGGATGTGAATCCAGCCTTAATACACTTGTAGCATCCTTCGTATGTTCCGTGATCCAAGTGAAGAGCTACAGGAACTGTAATTCCAAGTTCCTTATCCATAGCCTTAACCATAGCAGCTACTGTACCGAAACCTGTCATGTACTTTCCAGCACCCTCAGATACACCAAGGATAACAGGGCTCTTAAGTTCCTCAGCTGTAAGAAGAATGGACTTTGTCCACTCTAAGTTGTTGATATTGAACTGACCAACTGCATAGTGGCCTGCTTTTGCTTTCTTAAGCATTTCTGTTGCAGATACTAACATATCATTTTCCTCCTAATCTTAAGTTAACTTGATTATAGTACATTTCTACCAAAAAATAAAGTTAAAAATTTAACAATTCAACAAAGGATTGTAACTCTTTGATGGAGATTTTGAATAAGAACCTCTTCATGCTCGCCTCCGAACTCTCCGTCCAATGTCCATGCCACATTTTCTTTTGCTGTAATGCGCACCTGATTCGTCTTAAAAGAGTAGATCAGATCCGTATCATCAATCATATTTGCAAGGCATGCCAGGATTTCATTAAGCTCGATTGGATTGCGTGGCTTTTTGATCATTGTCACTTCAAAAACGCCATCGTCAAGTTTGACATCATTGCCTGTCATTCCTTTGAACCCACCTACCGAAATGGAATTTGTAACCATTCCATAGATGAACTCATCCTGAAATACATTTCCATCATATTCCACCTGCATATTATAAGAAGGAATATCATGCAGGCACTTGGCACCTTCCATAATATATGCCACATGGCCGAAGATATTCTTCATCTGCTGGGATGTCTTATAGGACACTTCTGTAAAAAGTCCGAACGCAGCAACATAAACAAAGGTATCCTCATTGAAATCTCCGATATCGCACGGAAACGGATGATCTCCCACCGCTACCGCCGCAGATTTGACCATATCTTTCGGGATGCCAAGAGAATTTGCAAAATCATTGGTACTACCTGCCGGTATATAACCGATTGGCACATCCTGTCCACTCTGGATCAGTCCGGTCATCACCTCATCGAGAGTTCCATCTCCTCCGCTGCATACAATGCGGTCATAATTTGCAGCTTCTGCAGCCACTTTTTGTATGGCATCCCCCTGTGCCTGTGTGGTATATACCGTCACCTCGAAGTCTGCTTTTACCATGGTATCTATGATTTCTACCAGATTATTTTTAATCTGTCCCTTTCCCGAATGTGGGTTAAAAATAAATAATAATTTCTGACTCATCAATTCTCATCCTCATTTGATCACTTTAGTTTCGGTTGCTTCTGCTGATTGCTCGATATCTTCTGCAATCGCAGCCAGTTTGTGCAATCTGTGGTTGACCCCGGATTTTCCTACCGGTGGATCAAGATATGTACCAAGCTCCTTTAATGTTGCTTCCGGGTAATCCAGTCTCACCCGCGCCACTTCTGCCAATGGCTTTGGAAGCTGATCAAACCCAATGTATTTTTGAATTTTTTTAATGTCCTCCAACTGTTTGACCGCAGCATTGACTGTCTTATTGATATTGGCGGTCTCACAATTTACTTTACGGTTCACGGAATTGCGCATTTCTTTTAAAATGCGGACATTCTCCAGTTTCATCAAAGAGACATAAGCCTCCATCACATTGAGCATATCTACAATCTGTGAACCTTCCTTTATATAGAGAACGTACCGTTCTTTGCGCTGTACAATTTTGCCTTCTGCCTCAAAATATCCTACCAGTTCCTGCAATTGTACTGCCTGTTCCATCGTTCTGCAGACAATTTCGAAATGATAAGATTTATTCGGATTGCTGATTGACCCTGCTGCAAAAAATGCACCTCGAATAAACGCACGCTTACAGCACATCTGCTGCACAAGCATTCCATCTGCCCGCTGTTCATTGAGAGGAATTTCTTTTTGCGTATCCCAGCGGAGTGCAGAAAGTATCTTTTTACTTTCGTCTGGCTCCAATGTTTTTTCTGCATCAATTGCAAAAGCCCTCTGTAATAATCCGATATATTTTTCTTTCAAAAGAGTGTTGTCGGTATCCATTCGCAATTGACCGGACACCGTGTCATATGACCCTTCCATCTCCAGCATTCCCGCCAGTTCCGCCAGCTGGCAGTGCCGGCTTTTGGAATATTGCTTTGCCAGTTCTTCTTTTACTTCACTTGAGAAAGACATCTTACTTTCCTCTCAATGCATCTTTTCCAATATCCCGATGCTCTATCTTTAATCTTTATTGCCATCCAGCCGCTTATACAATTCATTGGCCAGTGTGACGGACCGATGTTTACCACCTGTACATCCAATAGAAATCACCAGCTGATTCTTTCCCTCCTCAATATAATGAGGAATCAGGAATTTTACCAGGTCTTCCAATTTATCCAAAAACTCTTTTGCCTCTGCAAACTGCATGACATACTGCTGGATTTCCACATCATTTCCGGTCTTCGGACGAAGTCCGTCCACATAATATGGATTTGGCAAAAAGCGCACATCCATAACGATATCCGAGTCTGCCGGAATGCCATACTTGAATCCAAAGGAAAGAATCGTGACATACAGACTGTTAAACTCTTCGTCTTTTACAAAGATACGTTCCAGTTCGGTTTTTAATTCTCTTGTAAGCAACCGGCTCGTATCAATAATATAATCGGCCTTTTCTTTCAGATACTCTAATTTGCATCGCTCGCGACGAATTCCCTTGTCCACACGCTCTCCATGTGCCAGCGGATGACTGCGTCTCGTCTCTTTGTAACGCTTCACAAGCACATTGTCCTCCGCATCCAGGAACAGAATTTCATATTTGATATCCTTCTTTGAAAGTTCATCCAGCACTGTATTCAGTGAATCCAGACTCTTGCCGCTTCGTGCATCAATACCGATTGCAATTTTCTTCTGTTGTGTATCAAAGCTCTTGGTGAAATCCACCAGCTTATCCAACAGTGGGATGGGAAGATTGTCAATACAGAAAAAGCCCATATCTTCCATCATTTTCATTGCGGTGCTTTTTCCCGCACCAGACATTCCTGTAACTATTACCAATCGCACTCTTCCAACATCCTTCCTGTTCTACTTCTAAAACTCACCAATCATTTTCACTTCCGGCTCCAGTTCCACGCCGAACTGTTCTTTTACTTTTTCTTTTACATCCTGCATCAGCTGTCGCACATCCGCTGCTGTGGCATTGGCATGATTGATAACAAATCCACAGTGTTTTTCAGAGACCTGCGCCCCGCCAACGGTATACCCCCGAAGTCCGGCATCCATAATCAGCTTTCCTGCAAAATAGCCTTCCGGACGCTTAAATGTGCTTCCGGCACTCGGATATTCCAACGGTTGTTTTTCCACTCTGCGATTCCGCAGGTCTGCCATCTGTGCACGGATTTCTTCTTCCGGTTTCTTTTCAAGCTTTATCGTTGCCTCCACAACAATACCGCCTTTTTCCATAATACAGCTGTGACGATAGGACAAATCCAATTCTTCTACCGATAAGGTATGCATCATTCCTTCCGGATCGATCACCTTGACACTCTCAAGAATATCTTTCATCTCTCCACCATAGGCACCTGCATTCATGGTAACTGCGCCGCCGATGCTTCCCGGAATTCCTGCTGCAAATTCCATTCCGCCAAGGCCTGCTGCCGCTGCCTCATTCGCTACTTTCGAGAGCAATGCGCCCGCTCCTGCCACAATCTTTGTACCTTCTACACGGATATCATTCATTCCGCTTCCTATCTCAATGACAAGGCCACGGATTCCCTTATCTCCTACAAGAAGATTGCTTCCGTTACCAATCACAGTAACTTCTGCATTTTCTTTTTTTGCTGCTTCAAGCAAAGCCGGCAGCTGCTCCTGATTCGGGCAGGCGTATACTTCTGCCGGACCACCGATACGAAATGTTGTATGCTTCGCCATCAGTTCTTCTTTCATCAGCCGCATTTCCGGGAAACTTCCAAATATTTTATCAAATAATTCTGACATTATGCCTCCTTTAGAAATGCAACATATCCCTGCAATGCTTCATACAGATCCACTTTGCTGATGATTTCCCATGGTGCATGCATGTTCAATACGGCCACACCGCTGTCAATAACATTCATGTCATAGTTTGCAAGAATGTAGGCGATCGTTCCACCGCCGCCCTGATCTACTTTTCCAAGTTCTGCTGTCTGGAACGATACATTGTTTTTATCCATAATATTGCGAAGCTTTGCAACATATTCCGCATTTGCATCATTGGAACCGCTTTTTCCTCTTGCTCCTGTATATTTGTTAAATACCAATCCTTTTCCAAAATATGCACTGTTTCTTTTTTCCATAACCGATGGATAATTTGGATCGAAAGCTGCCGATACATCGGAAGAAAGTACTTTGGAATTACGCATCGCTCTGCGAACGGCAAGCTCACTATATGTTCCTACAAGGTTCATCACTTCTGCTACACAGTTTTCAAAGAAACGGGATTGCATTCCGGATGCTCCCACACTTCCAATCTCTTCCTTATCTACAAGAAGACATACGCTTGTATACTCCGGATTCTCTACTTTAAGCATTGCCTCAAAAGACGGATATGCGCAGACTCTGTCATCATGTCCGTAACCCATGATCATGCTGCGGTCAAAGCCGTAATCTCTAGCAGCTCCAGCCGGAACCACTTCGATTTCTGCAGAGAGAAAATCCTCCTCGTCAATTCCATATTCTTTGGAAAGAATATCAAGAATATTTGCTTTCACACGATCCTTTGTCTTCTTTTTGTCGTCTTCATCTTCGCTTTCTTCCGCCGGGATGCTTCCGATCAGTAAGTCAAGTGCCTCGCCCTCGATGACCTTGGCTGCTTTCTTTTCCATCTGATCTGCTGATAAATGGATCAGTAAATCGCTGATTCCAAATACCGGGTCGGTTGGTTTCTCACCGATATTTACTTTCACGGTTGTTCCGTCCTTTTTACAGATAACACCGTGCAAAGCCAGTGGAAGTGTTACCCACTGGTATTTTTTCACACCACCGTAATAATGTGTGTCAAGCATTGCCATCTCTGTGTCTTCATACAGTGGCACCTGCTTTAAATCCAAACGCGGAGAATCGATGTGTGCGCCTAAGATGTTCATTCCCTGCTCCATATCCTTGCTGCCGAGAATAAACATTGCCAGACCTTTTCCCATGTTGTTTGCAACTACCTTATCGCCAGCCTTAAGTGTTGCAGAAGATGCGATCAGTTCGTCCAGATCCGCAAATCCTGCCCCTTTTGCTTTCGCATATAAATGCGCAGTACATTCTCTCTCTGTCTTACAGTCGGAGATAAAGCTGCGATACGCTTCTGCAAATGCAAAAATTTCTTCTCTTTTGTTGGAAGGATACTTATCCCACGCGTTCTTTTTTTCCATTTCCATTACCTCTTATTCATCGTCGTCATTCTTTTTTGTCATGTTTGCCTGCACTCTGCGGTACAGTTCCTGAGCCGCATTATAGCCCATCTTCTTCTGTCTGTGGTTGACTGCTGCAGTCTCACAGATGACTGCAAGATTCCGGCCCGGACGAATCGGAAGTGAGTGACATACGACCTTGTTTCCAAGATACTCAATATACTCTTCCTCGAGGCCAAGGCGGTCATAATCCGCATCCTTCTTCCAGTCTTCAAGTTTGATGACCAGATCAATCTGCTGCTTTTCCTTTACGCACTCAACACCGTACAGAGCTTTTACATCGATAATACCGATACCACGCAACTCAATAAAATGGCGGGTAACTTCCGGTGATGTTCCAATCAGTGTGTGCTCATTAATCTTACGTATCTCCACAACATCATCCGTAACAAGTCGATGTCCACGACGGATCAGTTCCAATGCAGCCTCGCTTTTTCCAATTCCGCTGTCTCCGGTAATCATAAGTCCTTCGCCATATACATCTACCAATACACCATGCACGGTAATACTAGGCGCCAGTTTTTCTGCCAGTGTGTAGATCAATTCTGCCATAAACTCGGAAGTTGGCCGGCTTGTTCCAAGAATCGGCACATGATTTTTCTCTGCCTGTTCAATAAAAATGGCATCCGGCTGCAGGTCTCTGCAGAAAATAACGCACGGAATCTCAAACTGTAAAAAAGCACTGTATCGGATACGTTTTTCTTCATCACTCATCTGCTGAATATATGCGTATTCTACATTACCGATCATCTGGATTCGTGACTGCTCGAAATGAGCAAAGTATCCGGTCAGCTGTAAGGCCGGACGGTTTACATCACTTGATGTGATCTTGATTTTTTTCAAATCTATATTGTCTGTAAAATTTTTCAGATCAAGAATTTGTGCAATCTTAGCTACACTTACACTGAAATCATTCATGTGCCTCTTCCCCCTAATGTTTTATGATTTGATTAATCAGATTACTGCATGCTTCGCATTCTTGTAATTTGACCCTTTAATCATTTTATTCTAACACTTTGGCCCTGATATAGCAATTATTTCTCCACTGCCGGCGGGTTATGCAAAAAAGCATATACTTTCTCTGCCGCCGCCCGGTTCATGCTTGGTGCCTGCGCCAATTCTTCCACAGTTGCATTGCGTATATTTTCGATAGACTGAAACTGTTTCATAAGTGCTTTGCGCCGCGTCGGGCCAATGCCCTCTATATCGTCTAAAATCGAATGCACCTGTGCCTTAGAGCGTAGTGAACGGTGATACTCAATCGCAAACCGGTGCGCCTCATCCTGTATCCGTGTGACCAGTTTGAAGCCTTCGCCATGCCGGTCGATCGGGATTTCCACATTATTAAAATACAATCCACGCGTGCGGTGATTATCATCTTTAACCATACCACACACCGGAATCGAAAGCCCCAGTTCCTGCAATACCTGCAGACAGATATTTACCTGACCTCTTCCACCATCCATCATAATGATATCCGGAAAACGCGTAAAACTTCCAAGTTCCTGTGGCATTTCTTTTTCTATTAACTCCTGCTGTTCCCGCATGCCGTGGGAAAATCGCCGGGTCAGGACTTCATGCATGGATGCATAATCATCCGGTCCTGTGATCGTGCGAAGCTTG
>OGRL01002531.1_pt1 | contig 11974 bp, 10 predicted proteins | sample 1553481 | NCBI WGS metagenome assembly OGRL01 (sample SAMEA2580036, study PRJEB22360) | human gut metagenome
TCCGTATTCAACTGAGGATCGACAATAGTCAGTAACGGATGTAACGCACGGAAAGTATCCCACAAAGAGAAAATGGTATAAACCGGATGTTTCATGTCGGTGGTATGCACTTTCAAATCCATTCCCAAGTAACGCCCGTCTACATCAGTAAACAGATTGGGACTTAGGAAAGCATGATACATAGCCGTATAGAAAATGGCACGCTGGTCTTCATTATTGGTTTTGACTGCAATCTTTGACAGGCATTCATTCCATTTCTTCTTAGCATCGGCACGCACTCCATCAAAATTCCAACCGGGCATCTCAGCCTGGAGGTTCTTATAAGCACCTTCCGTATCAACAGAAGAGATAGAGAACTTAGCCAGCACTTGTTCGTCTTTCACCGTTTCAAAATGCAAAAGCATTTTGCATACAGGAATCTGTTTGTCATTTTCCTGAACAGTATCCGTGTACAAAGTATACGTGAAGGGTTTGGAAAATACGGCATAAAAATAAAGATCCTGCCGGTATGCCCAATAGGCACTGCGTTTGCGCCCCCGCAACACAGTATCATTCACAGCCTCCACTTCCATGACCTGATTGATTTGTTGCTGAATATTATAGTCCATATCCAAGATAAATCCTGACTCCTTACTTTCCGGGAAAGTATACCGATGCATTGCCGCACGCTCTGTTGAGGTCAGTTCGGCTTTTACCCCGTATGTATCCAGGAAGACAGAATAATATCCCGGTTCGGCATGTTCCTTTTCATGAGAAAAAGCCGATGCGAAAGGACGCTTCTGGCTTTCTGTTCCCAAAAAATCAGTGCGTTGCACACCTACAGTCGGCATCAACAGGAAATCTCCGAAATCCGCACACCCGGTACCACTAAGACGTGTATGGGCAAAGCCATTGATCGTAGTATCTTCATAATAATATCCGGAACAGGAATCCCAACCGTCAATACGAGTATCTGGTCCCGGCTGTATCATGCCATGGGGAACCATAGCACCCGGATGGGTATGTCCATGGCCTCCTGTACCAATAAAAGAGTTGACATAATGGGTGTAATCATTCATTTCATTGCCCTCAGAATCACATGCGGTGAAACACAATAACCCTAGAAGACAGCCGCTTAAGAGCATGTTGATTTTCATAGTTCTTTATTTAAAAATTATTTCGTTTCCGATGAGATAAATATATTGTTATCATCTACTTTCTTATAATTGAAAGGAATAGAGTTACGCAAAGAATTCAGCACAGACTCTATATTATCTTTCTTTTTCAGCACTCCTGAATAAGTATTGGTACTGTCTACATCCGGTGAAAGGATAATCTTCACCCCATAGAACCGTTCCAATGCTGCCGCAATCTGGAAAATAGATGATTTTTCAAATGGAATCAAATCATTATGCCAGACTATCTCCATCTTGGGATCGACCTGTTTTACCTGCATCCGCCCTGTCACCCTGTTTAAAACAGCCTTTTGTCCCGGTAACAAAGTAATTCTGCCTTTATCTGATTTATCTTTTACCTCAACTTCCCCCTCTACCAGAGTCGTTTCAGCAAAACTGTTATCCGGACGGCATTTTATATTGAAAGAGGTTCCCAAGACCCTGACATCCATTGCCTGGCTTTTTACCGTAAAAGGTTTCTCATGATTACGTGCCACTTCAAAATAAGCCTCCCCATCCAGATATACATGACGTTCTTTTCCTTCAAAAGCACGCGGATATTTTAAAACAGACGACTGGTTCAACCATACTTTTGTCCCGTCAGGCAACAACATCTCACGCACTTGTCCATGAGCAGCCGATGCTACCACCAATTCCTCCGCTTTATTCCGGAACCAATAGGCCAATCCCGCAGCCAACACTATCACGCCCACTATAGCAGCTGCATAACGCAACACACTCCTAAGCTTGAACACCTCCTGTCTCTTTTGATTTTCCTGTTCCAATCTTCTACCCAACCTGCGCTCTGCCTTCGCTACCAGATTTTCCTCCTCAAAGGGGAATTTACCTAACTGATAAATCTCCTCCATACGGAATAACTCTCCGGCATTCTCATCAGATTCTTTCATCCATTCATTGATAAGAACAAAATCCTCCTCCGAGCATCGGTTTTCCAAATACCTGATAATAATATCTTCGTTAAGTTTACTCATCTTTTTCCCTATTCATATAGTAAACAATTCAACTTGTAAAAACACTTAGCAGTTTTGCTGAAAATATAATCAATGACAATAATAAATGGCTGAGACGTTCGCGCAAAAATTTCAAGGCCTTATACATATGTGCCTCTACGGTACGTAAAGAAATACCAAGAGTATCAGCAATTTCCTTGTTTTTCATATCATGAAGATAACTCAGTTTGAACACCTCCTTACATTTATCCGGCAATTCATTAATCGCTTCAAAAATTTCCTGACGTAATTCCTGATTCTCTATCTTTTTAATAACTTCAGCATGATCCGGCTGGTAATATTGCAATTTTCGTTCATAGATTTCTATCATTGCCGCACTGTAGTTGTTCTCTATAACCTGATGCTTCAATAAATTTATAGCCTTGGTATATACAGAACGATAAAGGAAAGCTAAAATCTGCTCTCCTATGACGACTGAATCTCTCCGCCTCCACAACTCCACAAAAACATCCTGCACTACATCTTCGGCTTCTTCGGTACCGACCAGCCGTGTCGCATAAAACAACAGCTTAGGATAGCATTGACGAAAGACGGCCTTATAGGTGTCATCAAGTTCCTCGTTCATATTATATAATTCACCTTTGTATGAGGAGGGAGCCAATGTTCCAAATAACGATCCAATCATCCACTGCAGGGGTAGAAAGCTTCCGCTCATCATACAATTTTCAGGCAGATTCAACCCGCCTCTACAGCAAAACGATAACAACAAATATCACTTTTAACTCACCTCCTGTACAATTCTTAATAAGTTGAACCAATTATTATCTATACCAAATATTTCCCGGTTCCGGACCCATTTCAAATTCTACAGTAGCACCGTCCATTATTTGCCGGTGTGTGATATAGCTCTTATCGTATGGTTGCCCATTTACTTTCACCGACTGGATATAGATATTTTCACGACTTACTCCAGGGGCCAGTACTGTGAACGTTTTTCCATTATCCAAATGCATCTGTATTTCGGAGAACAACGGCGTACCAATCTCATATTCACCACTTACCGGATTGACAGGATAAAATCCCATAGCACTGAATACATACCAAGCAGACATCTGTCCACAATCCTCATTACCACACAGTCCGGCAGGTGCATTGAAATAAAGGTCATGCATGACCTGCGCCGCATACTTCTGAGTTTTCCAAGGCTGACGTACCTTATTATATAGATAAATCACATGATGGCTAGGCTCATTACCATGAGCATACTGACCAATCATACCTGTACTGAAAAGAGGCAAATCTGCATTACTAGCCGGGATATAAGTAAACATACTATCCAACTTTTCTGTAAAACGATCCTTACCACCAGTCAAGGCAATTAACCCCTTAATATCCTGCTGTACAGACCAAAAGTACTGCCAACCGTTACTTTCACAAATATGGGCAGTGTAGTCATCCGGGCTGAAATTAGGTTGGAATATTCCTTTATCATCTATCGGCTGCATGAAGCTTGATGCCGGATTGAACACATTGCGATAATTCTGAGAACGCTTGTAGAATTCGTCCGCTAATTGAGTCCTCCCCATCTTCCGGGCCATTTCGGCTATGCAATAATCATCAAAAGCATATTCTAATGTCTTGGAAAGCGACCAATTTTCCGCATTATATTCATCCTTTATATTATAAGGTATATATCCTAACTTTTTATACAAACCAATGCCACGATAATTATCCAAATTAGCAGTAGTCACACAAGCCTCCAATGCCTTCTCAGCATCAAAATCACCAATACCTTTCAAATAAGCATCAACAATAACAGGCACAGCATGGTAGCCAATCATCATATCAGTCTCACTTCCCCAAAAGTTCCATACCGGCAAACGTCCGTTCTGTTCATAAAAAGCAATGAATGATTTCACCATATCATTGACACGTTGAGGTTCCGTATAAGTAAATAACGGATGTGCGGCACGATAAGTATCCCACAATGAAAAGGTTCCATAATTCACCCAACCATCCGTCTGATGAATTTTCTTATCGGGACCATAATAAGACCCGTCCACATCACTGTAAATAGTCGGGGCAATCATAGTATGATACAATGCTGTATAGAAATTGACCTTATCGTCCTTGTTGTCACCTGTTATTTCTATTTTTCCTAGCTGGCGGTTCCAATTATCTTTAGTTTCAGCCAAATATTTATCGAAATCATTGTGAGGTGCCTCAGCCGCCATGTTTTTAGCGGCACCTTCCATGCTCACTCCCGAAAGAGCAGTACTCAGAACAATCTGTTCTCCTTTTTCCGTATCAAAATTAAAGCGGGCGATATAAGCCGTACCTACACGTTTACCTTTCAAAGTAATGGCAGTAGTATCCATCTCTACCGAAGCAAACGGTTTGGAGAAACGAGTACGAAAATACACATGCTGGTCTCTTGCCCATCCTTCAGAAAAACGATATCCCTGAATAGTGCATGAGTCAATTATTTCAATATAAGAATCATTGGTAAAATCCCAATTCATCGCTTTCTTCAGATTCAGAAAGACAGCCGACTCTCCTTCAGGAAACGTATAACGCTGGATGCCGCAACGCTCTGTAGCAGTTAATTCCACATTGATATCATAATCTTTCAGCAACACGCGATAGTAACCTGCTGAAGCCTCTTCATCCGCATGAGAGAATTTGGAATAGATGCCTAAAGGAGCTTCCGCTTCCTGATAAGGCAAAGTAACAGGCATAAAAGAGATATCATACAAGTCTCCGGCTCCCGTCCCCGACAAATGGGTATGACTGAATCCGGCAATCGTACTGTCCGGATAAAAATAGCCGGAAATACGGTCCCATCCGGGCAAACCGTTATCCGGACTAAGTTGTACCATTCCGAAAGGCGCTTGCGCTCCCGGATAAGTATTGCCGGTAAAATCGGTTCCGATAAACGGATTCACCAATTGGGTATAATCGGTTGACGGCTGGGTTTGTTTATTGGACACACAGGCTCCAAATGCCACTAAAGAAATGAATAGCGCGAGAACAGGTGTTTTCATACTTAAGAGGTTTTTCATTATTACTTTGTTACAAAAATACACATTATAATAATACGAACAACCTTATTATGAAAAACACTTAGCTTTAATTCATTATTTTTTCGTATTTAAATAGTAAAGAAGGGATTCTTTCACCTTTTCATCCGAAGTTACAATCAAAAATTCACCGCCTCTTTTATCATACAGAAAGCAATAGGTCTTATAAAGAGCTATACCTGCTATCTCTTCCCAAGGGAATGTCTGTTTCAGTTTCGCCTTGTCATATGTCAACCCTTCCGGAGTTATTTCCACCCAAGTCTGCCCTGCAATACTCCGCTTATAAATTTTATTTAGTCTGACAGGCAGCATAATCAAGATATAGATAAGACACAAGAACCAAATCAGCAGCGGGCTGAACAGGCTTTGCTCTTCGGGAACAATATAGTGCCCTGTACACAATGCAATACAAATATAAATGATAAACAACAAAGAAAAACTGAAATGACGGATGTCCCACAATTTATACAAAGCATACTTTTTCAGGCTGATATTATAATCACAAACCACGACACCTGGTTCCCGTGTCAGTTTGCTTTTCGGTATGCTGAAGATACGCAATATCTGGATTCCCCGCTTCACGCCGTACCCGAATAATAAAACCATCACACCAAGATTTATCAAGATCCACCACCACAATGATTCGTTTGCCAAAGCCGGTTGCCCGACAAGCACCATTGATGCAAAAGTGATACCCGCCACCAATAACAACATACTACAAATTACAGTTAAAATCCATCCTCTTGTTTTCATAATAACCTTTTTACTTTATTCCATGACGGGAAACAAAGATAAAAGATTATGGCTAGATAACAAATAAAGAGCCGTCGAATTATTAATCACAGACCATATTATACATAAAATTGCCTGAAAGCAATCTTATTTGCCATTCCTTCACACCTCGAATTTAAATTGTTGTTTGGTTAGGAAGTTAGAAGTTTTTTCGTATGTTTATCGCAAATATTAATGAAAAACACATTTCTATCTATGAAAAAGAGTGATATTCTGTTCTTTTTGTTTGTAATAGCATTGTTTCTACCCTTTTTTATTAGCGATACCATTTATGAATGGTACAAATCTTTCAATGCAATCCATGGTATGGTCATGAGTTTTGTGAAGTTCGCCATTCTAGCTACTTTGGGAGAAATGCTTGGGCTTCGCATCAGCACAGGAGTGTATCACAACAAGACCTTCGGTATTATCCCACGCATGGTAATCTGGGGGGTACTGGGTATGGGTATCAATATGGCTATGATTATTTTTTCAAAAGGCACTCCCATTTTCTTGGAATATATGGGTCTGGAATATGCCTCCACATTGATGAACGGGGATTTCTGTCTTGCCAAATTTCTGGTTGCACTGGCTATTTCCGTTACAATGAACTCTATATTCGCTCCTGTATTCATGACATTACATAAAATAACAGACACTCATATCGGGAATTGTGGCGGCTCTATCAAAGCGCTTTCCACCCCTATTCCCATGACACGTATTTTCACCGGATTGAATTGGGCGGTACTTTGGAGCTTTGTATTCAAAAAGACCATCCCTTTGTTCTGGTATCCGGCCCACACCATCACTTTCCTGCTTCCTCCGGACATGCGGGTATTATTTGCCGCCATTCTAGGGGTGGTACTGGGAGTATTACTAGCTATCGCTGCTAAAAAGAAATAACAATCTTCATGTATAATGAATACCAGCCTTCCCTGCTTTTAGCCCCCTATATTGACAAATACTGGGAATTTAAAGGCAATCCGGACTATGGGATGAAAATCAACATATTGCCGGACGGTTGCACCGATTTTATCTTCACCCTTGGCGAAGTAGCTGACATAGCGGAACAAGAAAGTCTTATAATGCAACCCTACCGTTCTTATTTTGTAGGTCCCATGAGCCGATACTCCACCCTAATAACCTATGCGAAAAGCATCCATATGTTTGGTATCCGTTTTCTGCCTTGCGGTTTATTCCGCTTCATGCAATTACCATTGGAAGAACTTGGGAATCAAAGAATCAGCACTTTTGAGTCAGGAGGTATCTTCAACGACTCGCTAGCAGAAAGATTATGTGAACAACCGTACATACAGGACAAAATCAGACTGATAGAATCTTTTCTCACCCAAGCCTTATGTACTAACAACAAGATAGAAAAACAGATATCATATGCAGTAGATTGCATTAACCTTTCCAAAGGCCAACTGCCTATCCGTTCTTTAGTAGAAAAAGTCGTTTTTTTACAACGAAGCCATCCTGGCGTTTCTTACTTTTGTACCGTATCAAATACTAAAAAGAAACAATGGAATCACTTAAAGAAAAAGCAAAAGCTTTGCTTCAACAATGTGAAGTAGTCACACTAACTTCCATCAATAAAGAAGGGTATCCCCGGCCGGTTCCCTTGAGTAAAATCAAAACGGAAGGATTAACAACCATCTGGTTTGCAACAGGAAACAGTTCGGCAAAGACAAAGGATTTCCGCTCTAATCCGAAAGCCGGCATATGTTTCTACAAAGAGGGAAACAGCGTGGCCATGACCGGAGAAGTGGAAGTTGTATCAGACACTGGCACCAAGAAAGAGTTATGGCAAGACTGGTTTATCCATCATTTTCCTAAAGGACCGGAAGACCCCGAATATATCCTGCTGAAGTTCCGGGGAAACCATGCCACCATTTGGATTGACGGCCAGTTTGTTCACAGAAAAGTCTAAGTTTCCACCTCTTATCCTTGGATTTTTTCACATTTTATTTTTCATACACGTCTGTCATCCTTGAGACATCTTATTATATATATGGATGTTTTAAGAATGACAGACAGGCATGAAAGGAATTCAAGACATCAGCTCCAGACCATCCGTCTACAAAATTCATCTCTTCCCTACCCTACCTTTCCAATACTTTCCCTACCTTTGTGCCATAAGTACGTATGACAAATACCAATATGGAACAACAACAATCATCTTATAAAGAAAAAGAACGTATAGACCTTCACGAGCCGCGACGCTTCAAAGTTATCATTTTCAATGACGACTTTACTACAATGGAATTTGTTGTAAAGATATTAACTACCGTTTTTTTCAAATCAACGATGGAAGCAGAAGCTTTGATGATGCAGGTACATAAAAGTGAATCGGCCGTAGTAGGCATCTATACGTATGATATCGCCCGGTCAAAAGTACAAAAAGCCACCCGTATGGCTCGTGAAGAGGGATTCCCTCTCCGACTCACGGTTACACCGGAAGAAGAATAAAAAATCAAGAATAAGATATGGATATACCAAATACCGATTCGGTGAACTACGCTTTCGCTTCTGCGCAGAGCCAAGCGATGCAATATCGGCATGAATTTATCACGCCCGAACACTTATTGAGCGCATTGCTGGAACAAGTTCCTTTTCAAAAAGCATTGGCAGAGTGTTTTTGTACCCCGGAAGAACTGTCCCAGTCCATTTCCGAATATCTGTCAAAAGAAGTGGAACGAGTTCCTCAAGAAATAGAATATGAATTGGAAATTTCAGGTCAACTCTCCGAGCTGCTGCAATATGCCTATATGACAATCAGCCATTCAAGCGCAGAAGAAATGGATGTTCCTCATCTGGTACAAGGAATGCTTCAACTGGAAGATTCATGGGCTGGCTATCTGTTAAAAAAAACAGTGGGCGAAGATATGCCGGAATTCCTCAGCACCCTCATTTCAAATTACGAGCACATGAATCAGTTTCAAGAGGAAACTTCCTCTGAGCAAGAGAAAAGCGAGCCTTGGCGTAACTATGTTACCTGCCTCAACGAGGGCCTGCAAGACCGGAATCCGCTTATAGGCAGGGATGTGGAATTGGAACGCACCATTCAGGTTCTCTGCCGCAAAGAAAAGAACAATCCTCTGCACGTGGGCGAACCGGGAGTGGGAAAAACCGCACTGGCCTACGGACTGGCCGCACGTATAGAAGCAGGCAATGTTCCCGAACGTCTCACAGGTTGTCGTATCTACGAGCTGGATTTAGGCAACTTATTGGCCGGTACACAATATCGGGGTGAGTTCGAGAAAAGGCTGAAAGCCATTATGGAAGGAATACGGAAAGAAGGACACGCCATCGTATATATAGATGAAATACATAACCTGATAGGCGCCGGACGGACGGGAGACGGTTCGATGGATGCCTCTAATATGCTCAAGCCTTATCTGGAAGGAGGAGAGATCCGATTTATCGGCTCCACTACTTACGAAGAATTCAACCGCTATTTTTCGCGTAGCAGAGGATTAGTACGGCGTTTCCAACAGATTGACATACAAGAACCGGGAATCGAGGAAACCATCCACATAGTGGAAGGGTTAAAAGAAAAATACGAAACGTTCCACGGAGTGATTTATGAAGAAGGAGTGATAGCGTATGCCGTTACAGCCGCCGCACGGTACATCAGCGACCGTTTCTTGCCCGACAAGGCCATAGACCTGGTAGACGAAGCCGGTGCTTATCGTGAGATCCACCCCACAGATACAGAAAAACAAACGGTGGACAAAGCATTGATAACCGATATACTGGCACGTATCTGTAAAGTGGATGTACTTGCCATGAAGGAAGAAGACAATGCCACATTAGAAACCTTGCATGAACGCATCAGTGCAAAGATATACGGTCAGGAAGAAGCTGTCTGCCAAGTGGTGGAAGCCGTACAAATGGCCAAAGCCGGGCTACTGGACGAAAACAAACCACTGGCAAGCCTTCTCTTCGTCGGCCCCACCGGTGTGGGAAAGACAGAGGTAGCCAAAGTATTGGCTTCCGAACTAGGTATCGCCCTGCAACGCTTTGACATGAGCGAATATACGGAAAAGCATACAGTGGCCAAACTCATCGGCTCACCTGCCGGATATGTAGGTTATGAAGACGGTGGACTGCTGACAGATGCTATCCGCAAAACTCCCAATTGTGTGTTACTGCTTGACGAAATCGAGAAAGCACATCCCGATGTGTTCAATATTCTGCTGCAAGTTATGGACTATGCCGTACTGACGGATAACAAAGGACGAAAAGCGGACTGCCGTCATGTGATACTTATCATGACCTCCAATGCCGGAGCGCAATTCGCACACCAAGCCTCTATAGGTTTCGGCGGACAGGTTGCTGCTGGAGAGGCAATGTTGAAACAAGTTAAGAAAACTTTCAAGCCTGAATTCATCAACCGGTTGTCTGCAACAGTTGTTTTCCATGATATGGATTACGGAATGGCTTCTCTCATCCTAAACAAAAAGCTCGGCGAACTGAGAAACAAGCTGTCGGCGCGTCATGTAGAAATGGAACTCAGCCTGGAAGCCTATAAACATCTGCTGAAGCTAGGTTTTACCAAAGAATATGGGGCCAGAGAAATGGACAGGGCAATTGCCTCGCATCTGAAACCACTGCTTATGCGTGAAATTCTATTCGGAACATTAAAAACGGGAGGCAAAGTGGAAGTGACAGCAGAGAACGGACAATTGAGCTTGCAAGTACTCAAAAAGCAACAAGCCTAAATGAAACCAGTAACTCCTCCGTAGGGGCAGACATACGAGTCAGCCCCTACAGGAGACTGTATGTGAATCACACAAATAAAAAACATTATGGTCTTTCAACTAACTCAAAAACTTGTTTTCCCCAACCCTTACTATGGCGAGCCGGACGGACTATTGGCTGTGGGTGGTGACCTCTCTGTAGACCGCCTCATCCTTGCCTATTCCAATGGCATATTTCCTTGGTATGCTTTCCGTGAGAAACAGATACAATGGTGGTGTCCCCTGAAACGATTTGTGATTTTCCCTAACGAGATTCACATTTCCCACTCCATGCGTACCCTTATGAACAAAGGACGATACGGAGTTAGTTTTAACCAGGCATTTCATGAAGTGATTCAAACTTGCGGTAATCTGCGGATGGAAGAAGCGGGAGCATGGTTGGGAGAGGGTATCATGAAAGCCTACACCCGCCTGCATGAACAAGGTTTTGCAGCCAGTGTGGAAGTATGGGAAGAATCTTGCCTGGTCGGCGGGCTCTATGGAGTCACTTTGGGAAAGTGTTTTTTTGGTGAAAGTATGTTTTCTTTGGTTCCTAATGCGTCGAAACTGGCGCTTATCTATCTGGCACAAACATTTCAAGAATTGGGAGGGACCTTGATAGATTGTCAATTTGAGACACCACACTTAAAGTCAATGGGTGGAAGGTATATAGACTATGAGGAGTATATGAGGTATGTGCAGGAACCTTTCGAGTCTCTGTAAATGTCTCTTTTTTACCAATTTTGATTATCAAATCATCAGTCTGAAATAAAATATAGGATATAGAGCTAAGATTATCAAATATATTTGCTAACTTTGTTTTCGACATTACAAACAGAACTATTTACCAAGCCTCAGAAACAATATGAAAAAGAGATTCTACTGTTTGCTACTTACCTTCTTTGCTTTGTCTTGCTCCAAAGAAGAGGCCGATATGGATGGTGACAAAAATAAAGAAACAGAAAATAAAGACATAAAAATTATATTAGAAGCAGAAAAAAGTTCTCAAAACATATTTGCTCCTATTGTGTTCTACCAATCTTTTGATTTTGGTAAAGATGCACCTTGTTTAAGCGAAGTATATGATTCCATAGTGTGGAAATCATCTCATTCCCCAAATAGTTTTAAAGTATTCAGTCATTCAAATTACGCCAGATATGTGGAAACAACATTCTTCAAATGGGCACATGTTTATTACTCACCCGGCACATACAAGACTTATCTGCTAGGTTACAAAAACAATGAAATAATCT
>OGRL01002561.1_pt1 | contig 11883 bp, 11 predicted proteins | sample 1553481 | NCBI WGS metagenome assembly OGRL01 (sample SAMEA2580036, study PRJEB22360) | human gut metagenome
TAAATTATACGGAGGAGTTGTGCCGGAGATTGCATCCCGCAGGCACTGTGAAGCAATTGTTGGCGTGACGCAGAAGGCGCTGGAAGATGCAGGTATGAAGGCGGAAGAAATCGACCTGATTATTGTAGCAACGATCTCTCCTACAGAGATCATGCCCTGTGTGGCATGTGGGGTGCAGGAGCGGCTCGGAGCGGAAAAGGCTACCTGCTTTGATCTGAACGGCGCCTGCACAGGATCTCTTCTGGCACTGAACACTGCGCAGGCATACCTGGCCCAGGGAATATATAGGAATGCCCTTGTGATCGGAGCGGAAAAACTATCCGGTTTAACGGACTGGACAGATCGTGGCACCTGCATTCTTTTCGGGGATGGTGCGGGAGCAGTCGTGCTGAGAGCAGAAGAGGGTGGAAGCTATGCACAGGTAACCCATTCCATTGGAAAAAAAGGCGGTGCACTTACCTTACAGAGCAGAAATCAGATCCGTTATGAAAATGATCCGAAGGCAAAGGAAACTTACATACAGATGAACGGAAAGGAAGTGTTCAGCTTTGCCGTGAGCAAGGTACCGGAGGCTGTGAAGGAGCTTCTTTCCCGAGAGCAGGTTTCCTGTGAAGATATCAGTTATTATCTTCTCCACCAGGCAAATGAGCGGATCATCCGTTCCGCAGCAAGGCGGCTGGGCGAAGACATTTCCAAGTTCCCTATGAATATGGACAGATACGGCAATACTTCTTCCGCAAGTCTTCTTATCCTCCTGGATGAGATGAAAAAAAGTGGAAAACTGCAGCGGGGTGACAGAATGGTCCTTGCAGGCTTCGGCGGCGGACTGACGTACGGAGCAAGCCTGATCGAGTATTAAAGCCCCTGTTAATGAATTGTTAAAATAAGGCTATGTAGTGAATGCGGATGTTTTTATCCGCTTGATCCAAATAAACCGCGGATGCTTTTATCCGCTTGATTTAATTTTCCGGAGGTAAAAGATGAAAACAAGAGTTACAGAATTACTTGGTATTGAATATCCCATCATCCAGGGCGGTATGGCCTGGGTTGCAGACTATCATCTGGCAGCAGCCGTATCCAATGCGGGTGGCCTTGGGCTGATCGCCGCAGGCGGTGCACCGGCAGAGGGGGTAAGAGAACAGATCCGCGAGACAAAAAAGCTGACTGACAAACCATTTGGTGTGAACATCATGTTGATGAATCCGGAAGCAGACAAGATTGCAAAGGTAATCCTGGAAGAGGACATCAAAGTAGTGACAACAGGTGCAGGAAGTCCGGAAAAATACATGGCAGACTGGAAGGCAGCCGGAGTTAAGGTTATTCCTGTCATTGCATCAGTAGCACTTGCAAAACGTATGGAGCGCTGCGGCGCAGATGCAGTCGTTGCTGAAGGTACAGAGGCCGGAGGACATATCGGGGAACTTACTACAATGGTACTGGTCCCGCAGGTTGTTGATGCAGTGAATATCCCGGTGATCGCAGCGGGTGGTATTGCAGACGGCAGAGGTATGGCAGCAGCATTTATGCTGGGTGCCAGAGGAATCCAGATGGGAACAATTTTTGCAGCATCCAAGGAATCTGTGATCCATGAAAATTACAAGAACAGTATTCTTAAAGCAAAAGATATCGACAGCCGTGTAACAGGCAGAAGTACCGGTCATCCGATCCGTGTTCTTCGTAATGATATGGTGCGCAAATATCTGGAACTGGAAAAAGAGGGCGCACCGTTTGAGGAACTGGAAAAGATGACTCTTGGCAGTCTCAGAAGAGCAGTTCAGGAGGGTGACGCTAAGAATGGCAGTCTGATGGCAGGACAGATCGCAGGCATGATCAAAGAAGAACGTTCCTGTGAGGATATTATTAAATCTACTGTATCCGATGCATGCAGACTGATGAATGGAGTAAGTGTAAATGAGTAAGATTGCTTTTATTTATCCGGGACAGGGCGCGCAGGCAGTTGGAATGGGAAAAGACTTTTATGAGAAAAGTCCTTTATCCAGGACAATATTTGACCAGGCATCTGAGGCAGTGAATCTCGACCTTAAGAAGCTTTGCTTTGAAGAAAATGATCTTCTGGACAAAACAGAATATACACAGGTTGCAATGGTGACTGCCTGTCTGGCAATGACAAGAGCGGTTGAATCCATGGGACTTCATGCAGATATGACAGCAGGTTTAAGCCTTGGCGAATATTGCGCGATCGCTGTTGCAGGCGGTATGTGTGATCTGGATGCAATCCGTACGGTACGCTCCAGAGGAATCTTTATGGAGCATGCAGCACCGGAAGGAAGCGGTGCAATGTCTGCAGTACTTGGAATGGATGCAGAGGTGATCGAGGATGTTTTAAATGGCAGAGAGGGCGTTTCTATTGCGAACTATAACTGCCCGGGACAGATCGTTATCACTGGTGAGGCAGCTGCGGTTGCTGAGGCAGGAACTGCTTTAAAAGAAGCAGGAGCAAGAAGAGTACTTCCACTTAAGGTGAGCGGACCATTCCATTCACCGATGATGAGGCCTGCAGGAGAAGAGCTGGCAAAGGTTTTTGCCGGAGTCAGCATGAATCCTCTGAAGATCCCATATGTGGCGAACATTAATGCAGAAGTGATCACAGACTGTGGAAGAATCGAAGGGCTTCTGGTGGAACAGGTCAGTGGATCTGTCCGTTGGCAGCAGAGTGTGGAAACCATGATCCGTGAAGGTGTGGACACCTTCGTTGAAATCGGACCTGGCAAAACCCTGACAGGTTTCCTTCGTAAGATTGATAAAAACGTAAAAGCTTATCACATTGGCAGCTGGGAAGAAGCAGTTCAGGTGTGTGAGGAATTGAAATAAAATTTGATAAGACCGGATAAAGGTACATCTGGTCACAGCAGATGCCGAGAGGAGAGAAATAAGTGGCAGAGCAGAGTAAGAAGAAAGTTGCTGTTGTAACAGGTGCTTCCAGAGGAATCGGAAGAGCCATTGCCCTGGAGCTTGCTTCCAGAGGTGCAGCAGTTGTAATCAATTATAACGGTTCTGAGGAACGGGCACGAGAAGTGCAGAAAGAGATTGAGGAAAAAGGCGGCGAGGCTGAGATCAGACAGTGGAATGTTGCGGATTATAAAGCCTGTGAAAGTGCCGTAAAGGACATTGTAAAAACTCATGGAAGCATTGATATTCTGGTAAACAATGCCGGAATCACAAAAGACGGACTTCTGATGGGAATGTCAGAAGAAGACTTTGATCAGGTGATCGATGTCAACCTCAAAGGAACTTTCAATATGATGCGCTTTGTTTCCAGACAGATGCTCCGTCAGCGCAGTGGACGCATCATCAGCATGGCATCTGTAGTTGGAATTGCAGGAAATGCAGGACAGGCAAACTATGCAGCGTCCAAAGCAGGAATCATTGGTATGACCAAAAGTGCAGCAAGGGAACTTGCATCCCGCGGTGTTACGGTCAATGCAGTTGCACCGGGATTTATTGAGACAGAGATGACAGCAGTATTATCTGAAGAAGTAAAAAAAGCATCTGCTGCGCAGATTCCGCTGGGACATTTCGGCAGACCGGAAGACATTGCAAAAGCAGTAGCTTTTCTGGCATCTGACGATGCAGCATACATTACCGGACAGGTTGATGGAGGAATGGTCATATGAGTAAGAGAAGAGTAGTTGTAACCGGACTTGGCGCCGTTACTCCTATTGGAAATAATGTTGAGGATTTCTGGGCAGGAATCCGCGAAGGAAAAGTCGGCATCGGACCGATCACAAAATTTGATACAACAGATTACAAGGTAAAGATCGCAGCAGAAGTTAAGGATTTTAATGCAAAAGATCATATGGATCCGAGAGCCGCAAGACGTATGGATCCATTCTGCCAGTATGCAGTGACAGCAGCAAAAGAAGCTTTTGAGGATGCTGGCCTTGATATGGAAAAAGAGGATTCTTTCCGTGTGGGTGTTATTGTTGGTTCTGGTATCGGAAGTCTTCCGCAGGTAGAAAACAACTATGAAAAGATCCTCACCAAGGGACCTGGAAAAGTAAATCCACTGATGGTCCCGATGATGATCTCTAACATGGCTGCAGGAAATATTTCTATTCAGCTGGGACTCCGCGGCAAATGTACAGATGTTGTGACAGCCTGTGCATCCGGAACACACAGCATTGGTGATGCATTCCGTGCAATTCAGTATGGGGATGCGGAAATCATGCTGGCAGGTGGAACCGAGAGTTGTATCTGTCCGACAGGAGTGGCTGGCTTTACCGCACTTACTGCACTGACCAAGACCGAAGATGTCGCAAGAGCATCTATTCCATTTGACAAAGACAGAAGTGGTTTTGTACTTGGAGAAGGTGCCGGAATCGTAGTTCTTGAAGAACTGGAGCATGCGAAGGCAAGAGGAGCAAGAATCTATGCCGAGCTGGTTGGCTACGGTGCAACAGCAGATGCTTTCCACATCACTTCTCCTGCAGAGGACGGAGCAGGCGCAGCCAGAGCAATGGAACTTGCAATGGAAGAAGCTGGTGTTCAGCCATCTGAGGTAGAATACATTAACGCGCATGGAACGAGTACGCATCACAATGACCTGTTTGAGACAAGAGCGATCCACAAAGCATTTGGAGATGCGGCAAAAAATCTGGTTGTAAATTCTACAAAATCCATGATCGGACATCTTCTTGGTGCAGCCGGTGGAGTGGAATTTGTGACCTGCGTTAAATCTCTGGAAGAGGGATTTATCCACCAGACAGTTGGAACCACAGATCCGGACGAAGAGTGTGATCTGAACTATGCGATCGGTGCTCCGGTAGAAAAAGAGATCCATTATGCAATGAGCAATTCTCTTGGCTTTGGCGGACACAATGCGACACTTCTTGTAAAGAAATATGAGGGTTGATAATTATGGAATTTGAAAATCTTCTTACATTAATAAAAACAGTATCAGATTCTGAACTGACAGATTTTGATTACGAAGAAAATGGTACCCGCATCCGACTGAAGAAGAAAAAAGAAACCGTTGTGGTTTCTGGCACTTCTTCAAATGTACCGGTTATGGGACTCCAAACAGTGCAGCCGTTGGGACAGATCACAGAATCAGAAGCAAAGATGGAGAAAGATATTGCAGATGGTGAACCAGAGGGTATGCTTATAAAATCTCCTCTTGTGGGAACTTTTTATGCAGCACCTGCCGAGGACGCAGATCCGTTTGTTTCTGTTGGAGATCAAGTCAAAAAAGGTCAGACGCTTGCCATCGTGGAAGCAATGAAACTGATGAACGAGATTGAAAGTGATTTTGACGGTAAAGTTGCGGAAATTTATGTGGAAAACGGACAGGCAGTAGAGTATGGACAGCCGTTGTTCCGGATTGCATAAATTCAGGGTATAAACCTGAAAAAATGTGGATCATTCGAATGTACAGAGAAATTAATGTGGATAAACGAAGTTTCCATTGTAGGAGTATAGATTATGAATAAATTAGGGGTAAAAGAAATTGAACAGATTCTTCCTCACAGACATCCATTTCTTCTTGTGGATTATATCGAGGATTATGAGCCGGGCAAATTTGCCGTCGGTTATAAATGCGTGACTTTCCGTGAGGACTTTTTTAAAGGACATTTCCCACAGGAACCGGTAATGCCGGGTGTCCTGATGGTGGAAGCTCTTGCGCAGACAGGCGCTGTGGCAATCTTAAGCCTGGAAGAAAACAAAGGCAAGATTGCATACTTTGGCGGGATCAAGAACTGCAGATTCCGTGGAAAAGTTGTTCCGGGGGATAAACTTCGTCTGGAAACAACGATCATCAAATGCAAAGGACCGGTTGGTGTCGGTCATGCAGTTGCAAGTGTTGACGGCAAAGTGGTAGTTGATGCAGAACTGACTTTTATGATTGGATAGGTGACACACTATGATTAAAAAAGTGCTGATTGCGAATCGAGGGGAGATTGCAGTACGGATCATCCGCGCATGCAGAGAAATGGGAATAGAGACGGTTGCTGTTTATTCAGAGGCAGACAGAGATGCACTTCATACTCAGCTTGCGGATGAGGCAGTCTGCATCGGACCGGCACCGTCATCCGAGAGCTATCTCAGCATGGAAAATATCATCAGTGCAACGATCGTTACAGGTGCGGATGCAATTCATCCGGGATTTGGTTTCCTTTCCGAAAACAGTCGTTTTGCGGAACTCTGTGAACAGTGCAATATTACATTTATCGGGCCGCCGTCAACTGTGATCGCAAGTCTTGGAAACAAGCAGGCGGCAAAAAATACAATGGCAAATGCAGGGGTTCCGATCATTCCTGGTGGCAAAAATCCAATCTATACAGTAGAAGAGGGAATGAAGGAAGCCGAAACGATCGGTTATCCGGTCATCATCAAAGCTGCTCTTGGTGGAGGCGGCAAGGGAATGCGAGTTGCTGATACACCGGCAGATTTTGAAGAAAGTTTCCGTACCGCACAGAAAGAAACGCAGATGGCTTTTGGCGATTCTACGATGTACGTGGAGCATTTTGTACGTCATCCAAGACATATTGAATTTCAGATCATGGCAGATAAATTCGGTAATGTAATTCACCTGGGGGAACGTGATTGTTCCATTCAGAGAAATCATCAGAAGATGATCGAGGAATCCCCATGTGAGGTGATCTCCGATGAACTTCGTGCCAGAATGGGAGAGGCAGCGGTGAAAGCGGCAAAAGCAGCCGGGTATGAAAATGCCGGAACGATTGAATTCCTTCTTGATAAAGAAGGCAGATTTTATTTTATGGAAATGAATACCCGAATTCAGGTGGAGCATCCGGTTACGGAGTGGGTGACAGGTGTGGATCTTGTCAAAGAGCAGATCCGCATTGCATCCGGGCTTCCACTATCCTGTAAGCAGGAAGATATTCAGCTGACAGGGCATGCGATTGAATGCCGGATCAACGCAGAAAATCCATCCAAAGGTTTTCGTCCGTCACCAGGAACGATCACGGACATGTATTTTCCAGGAGGAAAAGGAATCCGTATTGATTCCGCTGTGTACAGTGGATATACGATCCCACCGTATTATGATTCCATGATCGCGAAGGTGATCGTGTGGGCGAAGAACCGTACCGAAGCAATCCGTAAGATGCAGAGTGCGCTTGGTGAAGTGATCATAGAGGGAATCGATACCAATGTAGACTATCAGTATGAAATCCTGGATCATCCGGATTTTCAGTCAGGAAATACAGATGTAGAATTCATCGAAAGAATGGAAGCAGATAAATAAAGTGTTACTGTAAACGGAGTGAACAGTAACGTATAGTTTTGGTATTAACAGGAGTGAACGATCATGAAGTTGGATAACATGTTCAAAAAGACAAGAATTGTTTCCAGAATACAGAGCCATAGTGCGGTCCGTGCTTCCAGGCCGGAGGTACCGGAAGGACTTCTTCGTAAATGTAACAAGTGCGGAGCTGCCATCATCGCAGAGGATGTAAAACAGGGATATTATATCTGTCCGAAATGCGGAGGATATTTCCGTGTACATGCATATCGCAGAATCCAGATGGTGATCGATGAGGGAACTTTTGAGGAATGGAATCAGGATCTGATCGGTGGAAATCCTGTAAATTACAAAGGGTATCCGGAAAAAGTACAGGCACTTCAGGAGAAGACCGGGCTCAAAGAGGCTGTTGTCACAGGCAAAGGCAAAATAAATGGCAGAGATACTGTGATCGCAGTCTGCGATGGAAGATTCCTGATGGCAAGCATGGGCTGGGCAGTTGGCGAAAAAATCACCAGAGCAGTAGAACGTGCAACGGAGGAAAAACTTCCCATTATCATTTTTGCCTGTTCTGGTGGTGCCAGAATGCAGGAAGGAATCACATCTCTGATGCAGATGGCAAAAACTTCCGCGGCGCTGGAACGTCACAGCAAGGCCGGACTGCTTTATGTAAGTGTTTTGACAGAACCTACGACAGGCGGCGTGACGGCAAGTTTTGCGATGCTGGGGGATATCATTCTGGCGGAACCAGGTGCACTGATCGGTTTCGCAGGTCCGCGTGTCATTGAGCAGACTCTTCGTCAGAAACTGCCGAAAGGATTTCAGAGAGCAGAATTTCTGGTTGAGCATGGTTTTGTAGATGATATTGTAAGGCGTGAGAATCTGAAGGAAACACTTGGTAAGATCTTGGAGATACATGCGGTATCCTGGAAAACAGAAAACAGGATCAGAACGGATGCAGCTGAATTACATCACGCGGATCATCCGGGATCAGATTCTGAAAATCTGACAAATGACAAGTGTGATTCGGATAGAGGAGATTCTAATCCAGCTGGCATCAACCCTTACCTCACAGCCTGGGATCGTGTACAGATCTCACGCAAGATTGATCGTCCATCCGGCAGTGATTATATAGAAGCACTTTTTACGGATTTTATGGAATTTCATGGAGACCGAAATTACGGAGATGATAAGGCAATCATCGGTGGAATCGCAAAATTTCATGGAAAACCGGTCACTGTTATCGTGCAGGAAAAAGGAACCAACACCAAAGAAAACATTGCACACAATTTCGGCATGCCGATGCCGGAAGGATATCGCAAGGCGCTGCGCCTGATGAAGCAGGCAGAAAAGTTTCAGCGTCCGGTAATCTGTTTTGTGGATACGCCGGGAGCTTTCTGTGGTATCGAGGCAGAGGAACGAGGACAGGGCGAGGCTATTGCCCGTAATCTCTGGGAGCTTGCCGGACTGAAAACACCGGTTCTGTCTATTGTGACAGGAGAAGGTGGAAGCGGTGGGGCACTTGCCCTGGCAGCAGGTGATCAGGTATGGATGTTGGAGAATTCCATATATTCTATTCTTTCACCGGAAGGATTTGCAAGTATTCTCTGGAAGGACAGTACTAAGGCAAAAGAAGCTGCCGCGGTCATGAAACTGACAGCATCGGATCTGTATGAGAAAGGAATCATTGAGCAGGTGATTCCTGAACCGGAGAATCTGACACCGGAAAGTATGTGGCAGGTGGCTGAACGCCTGAACGATAAAATCTGTACTTTCCTTCAAAAATATACATCTCTTTCCGAGGAAGAACTCCTCGAAACAAGATACGCCCGTTTTCGTAAGTTCTGAATTGAAATATCACGCGACTCACTTCTTTCACTTTTCCTACATTATATAGAAAAAGGCGCGCAGGAAAAGAAAAATATCTGGGACAGAAAAGGAAAAGTGTGGAAAAACCGAACACTTTTCTTTTTTTGTCTATACAAAAGGACAGAAACTGGAATTATAATATATAAAAAGAAGAAAAATCGGAGGAGACACGAATGAAAGAAGTAAAATCGCCAAAGAAGCCGTTACTTTATTATTATGGAATCGTGCTTCTGATCATAATTGTTTTTAATGTGCTTGTAACCCCGATGCTCACAAAAACAATGGTCAAAGAAGTCGATTATGGAACTTTTATGTCGAAGATCGAAGATAAAAAGATTGATGATGTCCAGATTGAGGATAATCAGATCCTTTTTACAGATAAAGATGATAAAAATACCATCTATAAAACAGGCGTGATGGAAGACCCGACTTTGACAGAACGTCTTTATAAAGCGGGAGCAAAATTTTCCAAAGAAATCGACCAGCAGATGTCACCTGTAGCAAGTTTTCTGCTGACAGGAGTTCTTCCGCTTGTGCTCTTTATTGCGCTTGGTCAGTATATGAGCCGCAAGATGATGAATCAGATGGGCGGTAAGAATTCCATGGCATTTGGAATGGGAAAAAGCAATGCCAAAGTTTATGTACCGTCAACCGAAGGTATCCGCTTCAGTGATGTAGCCGGTGAAGAAGAAGCAAAAGAAAATCTGCAGGAAATCGTTGATTATCTGCATAATCCGGAGAAATACACCAGGGTTGGAGCTTCCATGCCGAAAGGCGTTCTGCTTGTCGGCCCTCCAGGTACCGGTAAAACCATGCTGGCAAAAGCAGTAGCCGGTGAATCCAATGTACCGTTCTTCTCGATGTCCGGTTCTGAATTTGTGGAAATGTTTGTTGGTATGGGCGCATCCAAAGTTCGTGACCTCTTTAAACAGGCAAAGGAAAAAGCACCTTGTATCGTATTCATTGATGAGATCGATGCCATTGGTAAGAAACGTGACGGACAGATGGCAGGTGGAAACGATGAACGTGAGCAGACCCTGAACCAGCTGCTTACGGAGATGGATGGTTTTGAGGGAAATAACGGTGTTATTATTCTGGCAGCAACCAACCGTCCGGAATCTCTTGACCCGGCACTGACCCGTCCGGGCCGTTTTGACCGCCGTGTACCTGTAGAACTTCCGGATCTTGAAGGTCGTGAAGCAATCCTTAAAGTACATGCAAAAAAAGTTCAGCTTTCTGACGATGTGGATTTCCATACGATCGCAAGAATGGCCTCAGGAGCTTCCGGTGCAGAGCTTGCCAATATTGTAAATGAGGCGGCTCTTCGTGCTGTTCGTGATAATCGTGAAGTAGTCACAGAAGCAGATCTGGAAGAAAGCATTGAAGTTGTTATTGCAGGATATCAGAAGAAAAATGCGGTACTTTCAGATCAGGAGAAAAAGGTAGTTGCATGTCATGAGATTGGACACGCTCTTGTAGCAGCAATGCAGACACATTCTGCACCGGTTCAGAAGATTACGATCATTCCAAGAACTTCCGGCGCGCTTGGTTATACCATGCAGGTAGAGCAGGGAGACAAATATCTTCTGACAAAGCAGGAACTGGAGAATAAGATTGCAACATTTACCGGTGGCCGTGCTGCGGAGGAAGTGGTATTTGGTGAGATAACGACCGGTGCATCCAATGACATTGAACAGGCAACCAAGATTGCCCGGGCCATGATCACCCGCTATGGTATGAGTGATGACTTTGATATGGTGGCTATGGAAACCGTGACAAATCAGTATCTTGGCGGTGACGCATCCCTGGCATGCTCTGCGGATACGCAGAATGAGATTGACCGTAAGGTTGTGGAACTGGTTAAGAGAGAGCATGAGAAAGCGAAAAAAATTCTTCTTGATAACCGTCAGAAACTGGATGAGTTATCCAATTATCTCTATGAAAAAGAGACGATCACAGGAGATGAATTTATGGCAATCCTGAATGGCGAGGCAAAAAAAGAGACAAATACAGAAACGAAAATAGAATCAGGAGCTGAGAAGAAGGAGGCGGATGCAGATGAACAGACGATCTGATATTGGATGGTTTGAATTAATCGTGGGTATCATTCTGATCATATTTGGTGTTGTGATCATGCGTCAGCCGGTAGGGGTACTTACCTGGATCGTGATTCTGTGTGGTGTGCTTGCAATCTTAAGCGGAATTGGGGATATTGTTCTGTATGTCAAAATGGAACACTTTACCGGGTTTGGACCGATCGTTTCACTTGTCACAGGAATCCTGAGTGTGATGGCCGGATTTATGCTCGCGGCACATCCGGAAGCAGGAAACTGGGCGCTTGCAATGATTCTTCCAATCTGGATTATTGCGCATTGTATTTCCAGACTTTCTCATCTGCAGTATATGAAGATGCATTACGGAATGACTTATTATACGATTTCACTGATTCTGAATATCCTTGGTCTGCTCGTTGGAATCCTTCTGATCTTCCGGCCGATGATCACGATCCTTTCCATGGGTGTGCTTGTAGGAGGCTTCATGATCATTGAGGGAGTGGAGCTCATTCTTGTTGGACTGGACGGCAGACAATATTACAGATAAAAAAGAAATTCAGGTACAGGTGGATCTGGTATTGGCCTGTCAGTTGCAAAAGCAATCGTACAGGCGCATAAAGGTAAAATTACCGCAGAAAATAAAAACGGAAAAGGATTGACGATCACGATTCTTCTATAAAAAGAAGAATATATGAACAAAGCCGCCGCACTCTTGTGCGGTGGCTTTTTATATTG
>OGRL01002566.1_pt1 | contig 11863 bp, 14 predicted proteins | sample 1553481 | NCBI WGS metagenome assembly OGRL01 (sample SAMEA2580036, study PRJEB22360) | human gut metagenome
ACTCGTGCAGATTTTTCATGCGGGCTTCGTGGTATTCCACTTCACGAAGGGCGCGCTCTTTTTCAAGCTGCTGCTTTTCGGCATCCCAGGCATCATTTCTTTTCTTGCGTTCGTGGTCATCAATGGCATCAATGACCGAGCGAACGATCCAAAAGACCGCCAGCAACAGATACAGGCTGAGAAGCAGGATGCAAAGAATCGTAGTCAGTTCCATATTCGGTTACCTCCTTAAGCCAGAAAGTCATCATCGTCGTCGGTCGCAAAGTCGGCCTCTGCGCTTGCCTTGCCGCCGAGCGGCTCTCCGGCACGGATGAGCTGCAGGTTGTTCAAACCACAGGCGATGCCCTTGTTGCCGTTGCTGTTAAAGGCATACAGGTTGATGCTGGCGCGACCATACACACCGGAGTAAACTTCGGAGCGGGTCAGTACAGGGTTGCGGTCAGCGTCCACGATGCCGGGAGCGGTAGCGGAGTTGGCGTTGATGAAGTAGGCATTGGCATAGGCGAGATCATCAGGTCTCTCAATATCGCCGTCGCGCAGAGGGGTCTTGATGGCAGCCAGAGGAGGTACGCTCTTGCTGTTGCCCTTCAACTTGGACTGGCCCTCCTGGTAGGCAGCTTCGATTGCCGCCTTGATCTTTGCGACCGTCTTGGTGTCGGACTTGTGAATGATGAGGCTGACGCTATATTTCGGCGTACCGCCGTTGATGGATTTCGGCTCCCAAACATTGGCGTAAGACCAGCGGGTGTCGGGACCAGTGATAACCTTCATAAGGTTATTGACTCTGTTTGTGTTGGTAGACATATTAAAATTCCTCCATAAAATCTGATTTTGCAGTGTTCATTGCCGGACGTTTATCACTCTCCGGCACGAGCGTGGGTTTGCCTTGCGGCTTTTCAATGTAGGGTGCGAGAAGTTCCTCAAAGCGGGATTTGCCGAGCAGCTTCTGCATGGCGGTGATACCGAGTACCTTCCGCTCGTAGGGGTCGAAGCCTGCGCTTTCAACAGCAGCGGCAACAATGGCATCGTTGGTGTACTTGCGGTTGGAACGGCCCTCGACCAGTTTCCAACCGGACCACTCCTTGCCGCTGACGGCTTGCCGAAGGGCATATTCCTTCACATCGGAAGCCCAGGCGGTCAGAGCATCGACCTTGCCGAGGATGTCAGCAATCTCCTCATCATCGAGGAGTGCAGGAGACTGGAATTCGTATCGGGCAAGAGCCAGGTTCACTTCGGCGCGTTCTCTGCATTCGGCTTTTGCCTTGCAGAACCGACACCACTCACCGCAGCTGAAGAAGCCTTGACCTTCGTATGCCAGCTGTGCCTTTTCGGTCAGTTCGGTGTCAGCCCACTCGTAAAGGTCGATCTTATCCATCATGGAACTGACAACATTGGACTTGCGGGGCTGGAAGATATGGACGCAGACTCTGTCGATGTCATAGATGCCATCGAAGATCTCCAACGCACCCAGCGAGTAGAGGGAAAGCTGTGTGTTGCCTTGGCGCTTACCTCCACACCCTTGCCGTGCTTGTAGTCCACAATGTTGAGGACACCATCGGCGATGAGGATGCAGTCGGCTGTGCCGAATCCCTCCTGAACCCAACGGGAAAAGTCCACCCTCTGTTCAATCATGACCACTGGGTCAGAGCAGGTCTGCTTTGCGGTTTCCAAAAGCTCCACCACATAGGCGGCATATCCGGCGGCGCACTCTTCCATTTCCTCGTTGTACCAGGAAAGGTTCTCGATTGGATTCTCAGCCGGAATGCCAAGCGCCTGCTTGAGCCGAAACTCGCAGAGGGTGTGGGCATCGGTACCCTCGGCGGCGTATTCACTGCCTTTGTCCTCGTAGGCTTCACACAGCCTTGCGGAGGGCGGGCAGTTTAGCCACCGCTCGGAAGCTGATGCCGACAAAACGGCGTGTCCTTTAGGTGGCATCAGTCAGCACCTCCGCATCGGCAAGCAGCGCCTTGTAGTGGACGGGATCGATGCCGGACAGCTTCGCAGCACCATACTTCTGGAGCAGAGTACGGATCTCTGAGGTGTGACCTTTGCGGGACTTGTCGGCAAGAACGGCTCTGACCTGTTCCAAAGTCAGCCGGGGTTCGACAGGGACGACAGTGTCAGGGGCTTCGTCAGCCGTGGTGCTGAACATCTCTGCCAGGGTGTTGGCCACTTCATTAATAGTGGCTGCGGCGCTGCGCAGGTCCTTGATTGCCAGTTCCAATTCGCTTATTCTGCCCATTGACGTTGCCTCCTTCCTTGATTTGCTTCTGGCTTGAGTGAGCGGTTGATGCTTTTTGCCAGGTTTGCTGCGACGATGATAAAGTCCAGAAGGATATCAACCAGTTCCTCGTCGGGGTTCATCGTCTTGTTTTCGGACTCGTGCATTCTTTGTCACCTCCCGTAATCGGCGGTATCGTTTTGCCTCTTACACTTGCCACCGGACACGGGATCGCCGTTTGGTCCCCAAATCAGAGATAATTTTTTAGAGAATTTTTCAAATGGCTCAAAACCTTATCCCTGCGGTACATATAGGCTTTTCGGGAGATGTTCAATGACGCCGCTGCGGCACGCTCGGAGAGGTCTGCCATGACGGTTTTGCAAATTGCCAGCTCCTCCGGTGCGAGGGTTGATAGAAGAAGGTGCAGCGCATCGAACAACTCGGTTTCCTCGGCTTTCACATCGACCTCTGCAAATACATCTGGTATATCGTCAAGCCAGGGCCTTTCATCACCATCATCGTTTGTAGTGGTGTAATCTAAGGAGAGGGTGTCTCCAGCTCTGCTGAAGGGACAAGTTGCGCAGTCCATGTCGCAGTCCAGTCTCTTCGTGGCAGGGCACACGCAGCGCCCATGACGCTGTTGCTTCTTACGGAAGGCGTCAATGTCGCGGTAGTAGTCGTGAAACTCCTGTTCTGTGCAGGGGATGCGCTCACGGGTGGAACGCAGATAGATGTAGTGCTGGTTGTCAATGCTTTTCATTTAGTTGGCTCCTTTCAGATTCGCTGGAATCCGCAGAAGCCTTTTCATCCGTAGAGACAAAGAAAGACGGCTTGGATATAGTTCGCCCATAATGGTTTTGAACTAAATCCAGGCCGTCAAGCAGCTCTGCGGATCTCAGTATGGAATTGTGATTTATGCCGCCTTTTTCCGGCTATCGACCTTAAAATTGTGTGCGGCAACTCTTGTGATGATTGTTACTATATCTTGGCGCTCAACAGTAAAGGTTTCCCCAATTGCGAGAACCGCGCTGGTTTTGTTCCCTTTGTAAAGACATTCAACCAACCCTGTTTCAGGATTTCCCATACAAGCTAAACGCCCAAGACAATCATGGAATGGTATCACCCATCGCATCCTCCTTTCTCAAACAAGTCATAGGCAGCACATCCTCAAATAAGCTGCTACGCTTAACTGCGTAATTTGCTGGTAAAAAAAGAGACTCTTACTACAATTGCTGCAGCAAGAGTCATAGTAAGCTGCATTCTTCGAGACGAATTTCTACAGATTGCTTTGAAACATCAAAAAAATCCGCAAGGGTACAGATAGCGTTCCTGTTATCCTTACCATATGATACACCAAGATGCTCTGCAGCCTCAACGAACATATCTTTCGGCATAAGAATTCTTGGTGCAATACCGATGGCTTGTGATTCCATAATGTTTTCTTCATCCGTTGACTCTGGTAACTGATCCACCCGACATTTGCAATACTTCGCATATCTCGGAAGAGAGAACTTCTGCATCTTATAATAATATCGATGTTTGTACCAATGAACGCATTCGTGGGCAATCGTATTATTGCGGCAGCCAGTATTTGTCTTTTTAACTGCTTCCGGATCAATCAATACAGTTTTTGCTTTAAACGATGTTGTGTCGTATAGTCCTACACCAGGATCGTACACTTCTACAGCTCCATCCGTAAAAATCGTCATTCCGTAAATGTCAAGTTCCTCCGAAAGACAAACGTACTTTACATCCAGCCCCAGTCCCGTTTTTGCAATTTCCTCAATAGGAACGGGCATTGGCTTCTTCAAAGCATCTGGATAGAACTGCTCCAGGAATTCATGGGCAACCTTGTCATATTCGGCCGGAGGAATGTATGGTACGAGCTTACGTCCGTTGTAGTCCATCATTCGCCTCCATTTCTCTTGTCAATGATTTGATTGACTTCCTTCCAAAAATCATCACCAAGTCCTTGACTTTTTGCCCTTCGAAGTGCAACACGTGCATTGGGCAGGGCTTCATCCATGATATACTCAGGTAAGTCAGGAGAAACTTGTTTGCGCTCGCGCCCGGCAAGATCGAGCATTTCTTCGCGCTCTTCTTCGCTTAAATTCAAGACCTTAGCCAAAGCCTCCAGACCATCGATATCTGGTGGATTTCTTCGACCTTTGATAATGTCGGATAGATAGGTTACTGATACCCCCAGCTTCTCGGCAATCGGTCTTAACTTGACATCCTTTTCAAGTCGCTTCTGTGCAATGAAAGCACCAAATTCACCTGCCATTTTAATTTGCTCCTTTCTCTATTACGCTTTTCAGCGTACTTGTATTATAATTGATTCCCCGGGAAATGTCAATAGTTCTGCGTAATTCCCACATCGTTATTTTTCGCTTGATTTCGGGCATTATTTTTGAATTAGGGCATTGCAAAATCAACTGCGGTGTGATATAATGGTTTTGACGGTAAGCAGGAAGGAGAAATTTACCATGCCACAGCACGGAGGTAAAAGGGAAGGTTCGGGTAGGACGCCGCTTCCCGAAAGCGAAAAGAAAATCGCAAAAACCATATATATAACGCCCACTTTGCAAACTGATATTGAACAGTTTGCTGAGGGAAGCAGTTTTTCTGAAAAGTGCATCGATCTCATTAGTGCGCAAATCGCCCGCAGAAAACGGACACAAGACAAAACCGTAAAGTTTATCGACCTTTTCGCAGGTCTCGGTGGAATCCGTCTCGGTTTCGAGAACGCTTTTAGGGAAAAAGGATTTGATCCCGTGTGCGTTTTCAGCAGTGAGATAAAGGATTACGCTATTAAAGCGTATAAGAACTATTTCAACGATGAAGAGGTAGCTGGCGATATTACGAAAATATCAGCAACTGACATTGAGGATTTTGATTTTCTCCTCGGAGGTTTTCCTTGCCAGCCCTTTTCTGCTGCTGGATTAGGTCTTGGGTTTGAAGATACTCGAGGTACTCTCTTTTTTGAAATTGAACGTATTCTTAAAGAGAAGCAGCCTTATGGATTCCTTCTGGAAAATGTTGAAGGTCTTATCAATCACGATGATGGTCGAACCCTTTCCATAATCATTGATCATTTGAAAAAGCTAAACTATTATGTTTCTTACCGTTTGATAGACAGTCAATTCTTCGGTCTTGCGCAATCCAGAAAACGAGTTTATATCGTAGGGACACGGGATGCACATATATCCCTTGATAACTTCGAAGAGCATACTGCTGTGTTAGGTGATATTATGGAACATGGTCTGCCTACTGTAGATTCCGAATTTACAAGGAAACTGTTTGCTCATTTCACTCCGAGTCAGGTCGTTGGGAAAGCTATAAAAGACAAACGCGGAGGTACCGACAACATCCACAGTTGGGAAATAGGATTAAAAGGCAATACTACAGAAGAGCAATCAGAGTTTTTGAACCTTCTCTTGCTTGAACGCAGAAAGAGAAAGTGGGCTGCCGAAATCGGAATAGACTGGATGGATGGTATGCCACTCACAGAAAAACAGATTTCCACTTTCTTTCACCACGACAATCTCAAAAGTTTCCTTGATGACCTTGTTGATATGGGATACCTCACATTGGAATATCCACGGAAAAAGAAGGATGGCAGACGTGTTCCTGACGAGACAAAACCGAAAGGCTACAATATAGTAGCCGGAAAGCTATCCTTTGAGTTTACAAAAATACTTGATCCATCGGATCTCGCTCCAACACTTGTAGCAATGGACGTTTCGCATTTAGGTGTTGTTGACGGGAACGGTCTACGAAGACTTTCAATTCGGGAAGGGCAACGGTTATGTGGTTTCCCAGAAGATTATGATTTATCTTTCTTAAAAGAAAGCGAAGCATTTGATCTTCTCGGAAATACTGTATGCATCCCGGTAATAAAAGCCATTTCAGAACGCTTGGCAGATATGTATGCAAATTAAGTCCTACCAAAGAGACGGCCGCATCTGTTGCGCCCGTCTCTATATTTTTTGCACCCTATATGAAGCTGCATTTACGAGCCACTCATCACCTTCAAAGATAGTTTCGTATGGGTTTCTGATATATGTTGGTTGGTATCCAGGTTCTCCAATCCTTGTATAATCAACCAAACACAAGATATATTTTTCTGCCTTGATTTTTGCAACATCTGACTCGTTTTCTGACCAGTAAAAATGTGGTAAGCCAATATAACACTTCACCTCAATGAACCGGTCATAATGCTCTGTTCCGCCTCTTTCAAAAGAAACTATGTCATATCCTGCCGAAACATCAAAATCAGAAATTCTCTTAATCTTCCGTGCCATTTCAGGAAGCCGTCTTCTTTCAATCCCCAGAACAAACTCTTCTGCTTCAAGTCCGCGCTTGCTTTGTTCCTCTTGTTGCTTTAGCAATTGTTCCAGTGTGAATTTCTTCCTTCGATTGCGTAATTGCTCAGTCCAGTCAGATTCATATTCACCTGCAACACATATTTCTCCGTTTTCTTCTTTGTCAAGCGCACCCGCCATAGTAAGGAAATTTCGAATAGCTGCATAGGCCAATGGAAAAGCAGACCTCTTAATTGTTAGATGTCCTTTTTCAGCATCAAATCCCGTCACATTCTTGTCAAATATCCCATCTTCAACAAGCCTGTTAATACTCAATGCTGCAAGCTGTTCAATCACATCGGAATTATTTTTTGTAGCAAGACTATTAAGGGCAGATAAAGGGATAACAGTATCTGAGGTTGTATCTACCAACCTTAGATACTCAAAAAAAGCCACTGCACCCGGGCAATTAACTGTAATATTATTCTCCAGCGCACATCTGTTCCTTATCTCGTCCTTGCTGATTTTTTCCTTATCAGCCATAATCGAGACAAGAAACAGAACACCATCAACATTACCGATGGAATTACATCTTTTTAGTTCTGTTAACATATTCCGCAATTAAAGCCTTGATATCATCATCGCCTGTTTCCAGCCCAGCGTTCTCGAACAGGGGGATTGGCATACTTTCGATGATATCTCGAAGCCTTGTCTCCTTCTCGATTAATCTATTATGGATTACCTCATCAATTGACTCTTCCGACAGCAGGTAATAATAGTTCGTAACTGTTCCCGGTTTCAACCCATATCTATGAATGCGGTCTTTTGACTGTATAAAATGCGCCGCATTAAAGCTTCTCTCCATGTAAATTGCATTATGACAAGCTTTATGCAGAGAGATTGATTCAGAAACCGCGAACGGATTCGCAATGATTACTTTGAAAGAAGAATCCGGCTTATGGAACTCAGCTATGATTTTCTCTCTGGTTTCGACTTCATTTTCATCCTCATCACCGGTAGCAACAGGTGTGGCACCGTATAACGTTTTGCACGGAATACCACAAGAATTGAGATATTTTTCAAAATCGAGAATGTTTTTGATATAGATTGCCCATACCACAGCTTTTCCATCTGCAGCAATTATTTTTTCTATAAGTTCACGCGCTTTTATAAATTTTGCCGGCGTCTCCAACTTTGCATACTGTAGGACATCCGCAATCAAGGACGTGTCTTCTGATACCGCCTCCGAATCAAAGCCTTCAAACGAGGCAAAATTATTCAAAGGTACACTTAAAAGGTTGGGATTTGTTGCAGCCTGCATCATTCGGAGCAACCGCGCTTTTACCAAATCCTGTCTAAACCAATTGTCCTTACTCGAAACGATATCGTTCATATACTTTTTTTCAATTACATCGTATATTCTGCGCTGTGTTTCACCCATAGGGACAATTATCGGCTCATGTTCTGTGGCCGGCGGTATTACCAAATCACTCTTTTTAACACGGATAAAGAAAGGCTCGATTGCCTGCAGCAATACATCAACTCTTGGATCATTTTCTGTCTTGCTCATATCTTTCAGCTGATACACCTCAAAAGGTATAACCTTTTTAGTAGGCCAAATGAATTTATAAAGGTTGTACAGATCCTCGTATCCATTTGGTGCTGGTGTTCCAGTCAATACGACCCTCGAAGAACAATATGCAGCAATTTCCAACACCCCCGCTGCAGTAACACCCCCACTTGTATTCTTGATCTTATGGGCTTCATCCAATACGACCATCACTTTGTTGTTCCTGAGAAAATATATCAGTTCCTCTTTTAGCGATGGCACAGATGCATAAGAAAGTAATGTAATCCTCGCAGGATTCATCGAATATAGGTACTGCTTTTTTTCTTCAATAGGAACTTTCCCGTTCAGTCTTTTGGTAGATGGTTTTTCCCCAAAGCATTCTTCGTATTCAAGCTCCCAAGGGCCGAAGGCACTAAGCGGGGAAATGATCAGCAACCGATCCACATACTTTTTGTCATCCTGCGACAGATTAGAAAGATATGCAAAAGCTCCATAAACAACACTGGTTTTGCCTGCACCAGGAACAGAAAAGTTACAAGCATTCTGTGAAAAAGCAAGATGATAAGCAGAAAGTAGCTGAAGTTCGTATAAACTTCTGTTAGACAAATTTGCACTAACAGAATCAACAAACCGTCCAAAGTCCGCTTTGTCACATTGATTATCTCTTATGAGACGAGCCTTCTCCGCAAACTCTCCGAATTTTTCTTCCTCAAGGGCATAGTTTGTAACAGCCTCCGAGACTTTTCCCGAATATACAAGTTCAGCGCCTATATACTCGCAGAGCTTCTTTATCCGGTCAATGCTTTTATTAATCTCATCCTCGGCCTCGACAACAATACTGCTGCCTGTCTTAGCAAATTTTACCGTGTCCTTCAAGTACCGTGCTGCACGTCTATTGCTAAAAATGGAATCTATGTCCCCAGTGATAATCAGAGAGCTGCCGTTTTCATTTGACTCAAGACACAGTTTCTTCATTCACTCAACTTCCTTTATATGCCGAGTATTTCCTTGAATTTTGACACGAACTCATCCAAGGATATCACGCAACCGCGTACATTGCTGTCACTCAAGAAACTCGGCTGGTTCACATCAACAACCTCAAGAGCCTGACACGCTTTCAAAAGCTGCTGCAAAGGCTTTGCAGCATTTGCATGGTTGTTCAAAATATCCATACTCTGGATATAATTATCGTCAAAGGGTTCTTCCACCTTTTGCTTCCACTGCTGGTCTCTTGCCTTTAAGGCACGACCGAGATCCGGCGGATTTTTTGCCATAATATCCTCGACAGACTCTTCCTGAACGGTATCGGTAGTAGCGAAGTGTTGGTCACGGAACTGCTCCCAGACCTCTTGCTTTGAAAAGAAGCTGGCGGCCGGTTTTTTTGCAGACGGCACCGATATAATATCTCTGAAGAGAGTCTGCTCAAAATTGGCTCTTATGTAGTCGAATGCGATCAACTTCAAGTCTGCAACATCTGCCTCGGGATCATACGCCCACATTGAGGCAACGCCCGCCTTGTATTTCTTAAGTGCTGAATCCAGCTTAAGGAACGAATCTTCACTTTTATCCAGCTGTGTGTACATACCTGAATAGCCATACTCGTCAAGATATTCATCCATTAGGCGAAGTGCAGAGAGCATTGTCCGGACTTCGCCCGGTTTGCAATCCATCATCCCTGCAATATCATCATCGGTAAAACCTGCGTCTTTCAAGTCCTTGCACTTCAGATACTTTTCGATAGGATTATAATCGACTTTTGCGTCTTCGCCCATCTGGTAAGTGGTTTCCAGCGCAAGAATCTCCTTCTTGTCTGCACCTTCGGGAAGGATAATGGCTATGAAATACTGGCAGTGTCCTTTTTCGTTAAATGGTATACTTTCATCGGCCATTATGTTGTTCAGCAAACTTGCGCGGCGATTACCATCAATAATCATGCCATCCGCAGTCACAATTCCGTGCCTCTGCTGATGCTCCTTCAGTAATCGCTCCTTCGTTTTCTTATTTGCTTCCGGCTTTGAATCCCACAGGAATTTCTCAATAATACGTTTATCACCCGGATCCTCCGGGTTGAGCTGATGGTTCTGTCGTTCATAAGACTTAACGACACTTCCGATTCTTCCGTTGTAAGGATTATAAACCAAATACTCGAGAGGAATCTCATAAGCATCCAGAGTAATGATGCTGCCGTGATATGTGATAGGAATACCAGTCCGGCAAGCTTTTTCCGGATGATCGGTAAACTCCTTCAACTTTGCTTTTCTTTCAGTAGCGTTCATATCCTAAACCCTCCGTGTTTATAATTCGTCAATATGTGCATCAATGATATCTTCCAGGAGTCCCATGTTCTGAAAGTTCAAAACGTAATCAGAACACCTATGGATTTCTCTTAGATCAGCCTGTCTGCCAATCCAACCAGCACCATCCAAGAAGTTTACAAAGATAATGGTGTTTCCCGCTTCACGTTCAGCTTTAATTACAGCTTCTGTTTTCCTTGCTGCCTCTTTCTTGCTCCCCTGGCTACTTGAAGTCGTTACGCTATAAGAAACATCAAGTATAAGTTTCGGCTTGTTAGGGGACTCCAGAACAAAGCTTACTGCCCGATCCAACTTGGGAATGCGGACGTTTTTTTGATATTCAAGTCCATGTTTAGCACATACTCTTTTAAGTTCTTTTTCGATATCTGCAAGAATCGCATCACCAATCATATTGCTGTAGGTGCCCTCTAACCCCCGCTTTACAAGTTGGCGAACGCTACTCTCATCCTGAATTTTTGCAAGTGTACTATCATCCATGGCCATGTTCTCTAAATAGAACGGCGGGATACACGCTTGCATTTTAGGATCGTGCTTTCCGTCCCATATAAGATTCAAAACGCTTTCCATCATTGCAGGACTTTCCATCATCGCTGAACGAATCTTGCTTAATCCCCATTCGGTAGCGAAAACAAAACCACGGTCTTTTCTTATCATTGACACCATACGTTTAAATCTTTCTTCTGATATTTCAGCAACAGATGTAAGTCGATCCAATGAGTCCTTATGGTCAATGATATACTGTTTGAGCGTTTCCTTGCTGGTTATGGTCTTCAATCCAACAAGGATATCCGCTGTCTGGGCATCAATAGTTTTCCTTATAGATTCTTCGCAGCTGTCATTGATATAAAACATCGTGGTCGAATTGAACAACTCGTCATAGGACAGCTTTTTTGCTTTAGTATCAGCCATGCATGAACCCCCAATCGTTATGATGTACATATCATATCACACTTCTGAGAAAAAGGCAATAGAGAAACTACACTTTTTTGCGGAATTTTTAGAGAGCCGCATTTTTGTAATTTTCAATGTGAGCGACTTCGTGTTTTCCGCACATAAGCGTATATGCTAACATTCTGCATAAAAACTCTCGACGAAAATCGGAAACAAAATATCGCCGAGAATCAGAACCCACCATCTGGTAAATTAACACCGCCTGCATTCACTATCATTTTGTCAAATGCCACTTCTCTGATAACCCGGATGCAAAATCCGTACATCGCAAGGCTTACACCCCACGGTGACACCAAACTTTGGCGCGGCAAAAATCTTTAACTGAATAAAGCGAACAAGGGCTTTCGAAGTCAGCATTTGACCTCGAAAGCCCTTGTTTTATGCCTTTATCAGCAGGAGCATTGACTCTCCCTGGGGAAGAGGAAAAGCGTAACAAATAAATGTCAAGGAACAATTTGATTTTTCTCTGCAACCTTTTGATAAATCTATCTACTTTTTGATT
>OGRL01002570.1_pt1 | contig 11839 bp, 11 predicted proteins | sample 1553481 | NCBI WGS metagenome assembly OGRL01 (sample SAMEA2580036, study PRJEB22360) | human gut metagenome
TCGATGAAAATGATAAGTTTGAATTTGAGAACGATATTCTTAAGAAAGTTATCAAAGCTTATCTTGAACAAAAATGAAGATATAATTTTCAAATTTCCGAGATTTTTCTTTATAGCCAGAAAATAGCGAACTAAATAAATCTTTTTCAATTCTAATTTCTTGACATATAATCAACGCTTTTATATAATAATAGGTATTAGTGAATTTTGAAAGGACTGATTTCACACTATGCAGAAACAGGTTATTTTGACAGATGAAGGACTTAGAAATTATGAGGAAGAGCTTGAATTTCTCAAAACCGTTAAGCGTAAAGAAATAGCAGAAAAACTTAAAGAGGCTCGTGCACAAGGTGACCTTTCTGAAAATGCCGAGTATGATGCAGCTAAAGATGAGCAAGGTATTAACGAATCCAGAATTCAAGAGCTTGAGGCTATGCTCAAGAATGTAAAGGTTATCGACTCAAGTGAGCTTACGAATGAAATGGTTCATGTTGGTTCTAAAATAAAGGTACATGACTATGATTTTGATGAAGATGTTGACTATCAGATAGTTGGCGCAAGTGAAGCTGACCCATTCAATGGTAAGCTTTCTGATGAATCTCCTGTTGGTATGGCACTTCTCGGACACGCTATCGGTGATGTTGTAGAGGTTGAAACTCCAAGCGGAGAAGTTAAGTTTGAAATTCTTGAGATAAGAAAATAATTTTATAATTAAGAATTTTTACTGACGGATTTTGATTTTACAGTTCTGTCAGATTTATTGATGTTTAAGAAAAGAGGAATGATTGAAATGGAACAAAAGCCACAGCAGGGCAACTCAAGCGATGTTATCAAGGTTAGATATGAAAAGCTTGACGCTCTCAAGGAAGCAGGCAGAGATCCGTTTGTAATTACAACAAGTGACCGTGATATTCTTACAGAAACAATAAAAAATAATTTTGAAGAATACGAAAACAAAGATGTTTGTGTTGCAGGTCGTTTGCTTTCAAAAAGAGGCAAGGGTAAGGTTTCGTTTATGGACCTTTGGGACCGCTCAGGCAAAATTCAGATTTTTGCAAAGTTTGATGACCTCGGCGAAGAAGAATACGGCTTCCTCAAAAAGTGGGATATTGGTGATATAGTTGAGATTAAGGGCTTTGTTTTCAAAACCCAGATGGGTGAAATTTCAGTTCATGCAAAAGAGGTTAAGCTTCTTTCAAAGTCACTTAAGCCACTTCCAGAAAAGTATCACGGTCTTACAAATACTGACCTTCGTTATCGTCAGCGTTATGTTGACCTTATTATGAACCCAGAAGTAAAGGATACCTTTATCAAGCGTTCTAAGATTATCAGCACAATTCGTAAGTATCTTGATTCACAGGGCTTTATGGAGGTTGAAACTCCTATGCTCGTTTCAAATGCTGGTGGTGCATCTGCAAGACCATTTGAAACACACTTCAATGCTCTTGATGAGGACTTAAAGCTTAGAATTTCTCTTGAGCTTTACCTTAAGAGATTGATAGTCGGTGGACTTGAAAAGGTTTATGAAATTGGTCGAGTATTCCGTAACGAAGGACTTGATACAAGACATAACCCTGAATTTACTCTTATGGAGCTTTATCAAGCATATACAGATTATCACGGTATGATGGATTTGACAGAGAATCTCTATCGTCATGTTGCACAAGAGGTTCTTGGTACAACAACTATCGTATATAATGGCATAGAAATGGATTTAGGAAAGCCGTTTGAGAGAATTACAATGGTTGATGCTGTTAAGAAGTATGCAGGCGTTGATTTTAACGAAATACATACTCTTGAAGAGGCAAGAGCTGTTGCTAAGGAAAAAGGCGTTGAATACGAAGAAAGACATAAGAAGGGCGATATTCTCAACCTATTCTTTGAAGCTTTCGTAGAAGAACATCTTATTCAGCCTACATTCCTTATGGATCATCCTATTGAGATTTCTCCTCTTACAAAGAAGAAGCCAGAAAATCCTGAATATGTTGAGCGTTTCGAGTTCTTTATGAATGGTTGGGAAATGGCTAATGCATATTCTGAGCTTAATGACCCGATTGACCAGAGGGCAAGATTCAAAGCACAGGAAGAACTTCTCGCACAAGGCGATGAAGAGGCTAATCACACAGATGAGGACTTCCTTAATGCCCTTGAAATCGGTATGCCACCAACAGGCGGTATCGGTTTCGGCATTGACCGTATGTGTATGCTTCTTACAAATGCTCCTGCAATCAGAGATGTACTTCTTTTCCCGACAATGAAACCCTTGAATGGTGTAAAGGACGAAATTGGTGTAAACAAAACCGAGTCCGAAGCGCCGAAAGCCGAGCCGGAAAAGATAGATTTCTCTAAAGTAGAGATCGAGCCTTTGTTCAAGGATTTCGTAGATTTTGAGACTTTCTCCAAGTCCGATTTCCGGGCAGTCAAGGTGCTTGCCTGCGAAGCCGTACCGAAGTCCAAGAAGCTGCTCAAATTTACGCTGGACGACGGAACAGGCACGGAACGCACGATTTTAAGCGGTATTCACGCCTATTACGAGCCGGAAGAACTGGTTGGTAAGACCTGTATCGCTATTACCAATCTTCCGCCAAGACCGATGATGGGCATTGATTCCTGCGGTATGCTGATTAGTGCGGTACACCACGAAGAAGGCGAAGAAAAGCTCCATCTTCTGATGGTAGATGACCATATTCCGGCGGGCGCAAAGCTCTACTAAAACGAGATGTACTTCATTTTCCGAAAACCTCGGATTTTACACAAATACACCAATTTTACACCAATCGGTGCTAAAATCGGTGCAGCAACAAAAAAATCGTATAATTTTGATTTCACACCGCCCCTGAGAAGGTATAGTTTCTCAGGGGCTTCTGTGTTTTCTCATAGTTTTTACTCGCCCCGTCGCAAACTATACCAATCCACGCTTTCCCAATATAATGAAGCTAATCGCAGAGGAAGGAGAGGATTAAGTATGAGCAATATTTTATCAGAGGTACACCCTGAACTTATTGCGGAATGGTCGGATAAAAACCTGCCGCTTACTCCGGATAAGATTACATACGGCTCAAACAAAGTCGTTTGGTGGAAAGGCGCTTGCGGTCACGAATGGCAGACAAGTGTTAAAGCTCGTTCAAACGGCGAAAACTGCCCAATCTGCTCAGGCGCAAGAGTGATAGAGGGTATCAATGATCTGGCAACGCTGAAGCCGGAGCTGGCTGATGAATGGTCGAGTAAGAATGATCCGCTGAAACCGACAATGGTAACGACAGGCTCTCATAAAAAAGTGATTTGGCAGGATAAATATGGTCACGAATGGACAGCAACGGTTAAGAGCAGGGCGTTAAACGGTACAGGATGTCCGTATTGCTCCCATAATAAAATCTTAGTAGGATTCAATGACCTTGCCTCACAGCGCCCCCAAATCGCTTCTGAGTGGTCTGAGAGAAATTACCCACTAAAGCCTGATATGGTTACGGTCTTTGCAAATCGGAAGGTATGGTGGCGGTGCAGCAAAGGTCACGAATGGAACACGCTTATTTCCACTCGTTCAGGTGGAAGCGGGTGTCCTTATTGCAGCGGTCAACTTCTGCTGAAAGGATTTAATGATTTCGCTACGACACATCCTCAGCTTGCACAGGAATGGTCAGACCGTAATCTGCCTCTTACTCCTGATATGATAAACGAAAAGTCCCGCAGAAATGTCTGGTGGAAGTGCAGAGAGTGCGGGTATGAATGGCAGTCCGTTGTCTATGCCCGTGTAAAAGGAACGGTATGCCCTGTCTGTGCGGATCGGGCGGTTATGGCAGGGTATAATGATTTAGCAACGACGGACGCACATCTTCTTCCGGAATGGGACTACGAAAAGAACAAAGATATTTCCCCAAACAAAATATCAAGGCACTCAATGCAGAGCGTGTGGTGGAAATGTTCACTCGGACACTCGTGGAAGGCAAAAATTTCAGAAAGAGCGATTGAGGGAAAAGGCTGTAAGGTGTGTGAAAAAGACTATCTGACGGTTTTTCCAAAGCTGGCGGTTATGTACTATGCAGCGAAAAAGCGCATAAAGGTACAGACGGATACGGATAAGATTATCGGCATACCGCTTGAAATCTATTTGCCTGAAGAAAAAGCAGCGATTGAAACGGTTAGTCGGACAGAGAATGTAGAAACCTTGAAAGCATATCTGTGCCGGAAGCGGGAGATCAAACTGATTAAAATCCCATTTACATTAGAAAGCAGCGAAATAGACTTCGCTATGAAAATCAAAAAAGCGTTTCGCAGCTTACATATTTTCATAACCTCGAATGAAGATGAGGATACAGTGTTTATCCGGCAGAGGTTTTTTGAATGGAGAAAAGGGCAGAAAAAATAAAGAAGGCAAAGTAGGCGGTATAAAGATAACGATAATCACTAGAATAACGGATAAAATTATAAACAAAATCCGATTTAAGAAAGAAGATACCAAGTACAGAAGTATAAAGACCAGTAAATAAAATTTCTTTAAACATATAACTATTAATTATAGGAATCTCTTTTGTCTTTGGAACTTCTAACATGTATTCTATAAGTGGTGGTTCACTAGCAAAAGCAATCCCAGCCAAAGTATCCATTATCATATTTATCCAAAGCATTTGAATAACCGTAACGGGGGTAGTTATCTCAAATATCGGGCCAATTATTGCCATTAACATAGCACAAATATTTACTGTTAATTGAAATATTATAAATTTACGAATGCTTTTAAAAATAGTGCGGCCAAAAAGAATAGCTTTTGTAATAGATTTAATATTATCATCAAGAATTACTATGTCACTGGCCTCTTTGGCTACCTCTGTACCAGAACCCATCGCAAACCCAACATCAGCAGCCTTCAAAGCACCAGCATCATTTATCCCATCCCCAGTCATTCCAACGACTAAATCCATATTCTGTAGAATTTTTACCATTCTACTTTTATCTTTTGGTAAAGCTCTAGCAATAACTTTTATTTGACTATAAAGATTACTTATTTCTTCATCGGATAAACTATTAAATTCTTTACTAGTTAGAGCTAAATCATTTTTATTAGTAATTATTCCTGATTCTTTAGCTATCGAAGTAGCTGTATTAATATTATCCCCTGTAATCATAATGACATTAATACCAGCATTATGTAAAATATTAATAGAAGGTATAGTAGTCTTACGAATGTTATCTTTAATAACTAAATATCCTAGGTAAGTATGAGAAGTACTATATTTATCTTTTAACGTCAAAAAAATTATACGAGAGCCAGTTTTAGCTTCATTATCGATATTTTTACTAATTGTTTCTTTATTAAGAAGAATCTTACGATTACCAGTATTGTCTAAGTAATATAAACACTTATCTAGTAGAACTTCTTTAGCACCTTTATAATAAGTTATATCATTATCAAGAGTTACAGAACTATATTTATCTTTACTATCAAAAAGTTTTTTAGATAATATTTTATGGTTAGTTGTCTGTTTACCAATGTATTTTAAAATAGCTTTATCCGTTTGATTACCACCAGTTATTTCATTATCACTATTATAAAAAGAAGAATTATTATAAAAAAGATTATTACTTATTTCTGTTTGAAGTTTTAATGGTAACTGAGATAAATTAGTTAATTTTTGATTTAATGGTGTTATGATACTTGTAACTTTTAAATTACCCTCAGTTAAAGTACCAGTTTTATCAGTTAGTAAGCAATTAATATTACCACTAGTTTCAATGCCAATAAGTTTGCGTACTAATACATTATCTTTTAGCATTCTTTTCATATTAGATGATAAAACTAAAGTTACCATAAGAGGCAAACCTTCAGGAACAGTTACGACTATAACAGTCATGCTTAAAGTTAGAGAATATAAAATGTTATTGATGCTAAAGTTTTTAGTAGTTAATAAGTAGACAATGGCAACAATTACAGCACCAACATAACCAAAGATACTTATTATTTTAGCCAAATGTGTAAGACGAGATTTTAAAGGACTGATAGTAGGGGGAATTTGAATATCTTTAGCCAAACCGCCAATTAAAGTGTTATCACCAACCTTATCAACTTTCATTTTGGCTTCACCTTCATAACAAATAGTTGATGAATAAACATACTCACCACGATTTTTTTCTTTATCTTGGGTTTCCCCATTGATATTGGCTTCATTTACCGTAAGTTTTCCTTCTATTATATAGCCATCGGCGGGGATAGAGTTACCACTAGAAATTAAGACTATATCTCCAACGACAACTTCGGTTACACTAATAGTTTCTAACTTACCATTTCGGAAGACAGTACATTTCTTCTTACTAGCCTCTTCTTCTAAACGATTAAAAGCTTCTTCACTGCCATATTCAGCAAACGAACCAATAGTGGAGGCTAAAATAATAGCAATTAAAATGCCAATAGTCTCAAACCAATCATTATTTTTAAATAAAAAAATAATCTTAAATACTAAGACGATAATAAGAATCTTAATGATTGGGTCTCCTAAGGACTCTAATATTAGAGAAAATAAGGTTTTCTTCTTTACTTTCGTTAAGGTATTGCTACCGTATTTATTACGACTTTGAACAACTTCTTTATTTGTTAAACCGTTCATACACGCACCCATTTAATAGTATGAATTTAAAAAGTTAGTTATGAGTAAGAGATAAAATATTAATAAAAGTTTATATGAAAAAAAACAAGTATCCCCAAAGATACTTGTCTAATTTTGCAGTTGCGATGATTGATACATATTTATATTAAATCGACATAAAGTTTTTTAACCCTAATTTTAACTTTTTTACTACTTTTTCTAAAGTAATAGCATTTTCTAAGGCACATCTTTTTAATATCCATTCTGGAATATCAGTTTTATATACATAAATACTCTTTAATAAATCTTCTAAATTGCCTTTATTTTCTATATTATTATTTTTATAAAAGTCGAGAGGTTTTATTATAAAACTACCATTATTTCGACGTATTTTAATACTATCACTTGATAAAATAATATTACAAGATTTAGTAGTATCTACTAATTTAATTGTATTAAAATTTAAATAATCATTAATTGCCTCTAATTTTTTAAATAATTGCTGTAAGTGAATATTGGCATTTAACAGATTAAGTTCTAAATAAGCATTAGGAGATTTGGAAATAAAGCCATTATCCTTTTGAACTATAGTTACTTCCCGCCAAAAGAAATCATTTCCTATATCGTCTTTACTTTTTACATATAAAGTTACTTCTTTTTTAGCAACATTATTTATTTTTTTAAATAAAACTACTTCTAAATCTAAATCATGTGCCAGTTTTTTAGCATAATCACTACATATAGCATTTTTTTCTGCTGATAAGTTAATTAAAATATTATATACTTCGTATAAACTAATTTTATTTTCCATATTGTTCCTTTTACTTTTGATATATTTTATTATATGAGATTATAATACTTTTATTAATCTTCACATATAAGTAATTTTTATCATATCATAAGTCGAAAGTAATTTGGGTGAAATTTATTTTAAGTCAACTATATTTACTAATTTATTGAAAACTAGTTCTTTAGCAGCATCATAGCTAATATTCATAGCATATGCTATTTCATTAAATAAAAACTGCTCAGCCAATTCTTGATAGCTTGTATCTGTATCACTTAAATGTTTGTGATTATTTTTTCTAATTTCATTTCTTATATAAGCAGTTTTAATTATCTTAATTAAATTTTCAATTGTAGTACCTTGTAATAATAGTTTATATTGTTCTTCTAAATTACGTTCATTAATATTAAGAGTTGGAATGTCATTTATATGATCTAAAGTATTAGATATTTCATCAAAAGTAGCAAGATGTCTTAATAACTGAGTTTCTTGTGATACGGGGATGCTTATTTTTAAAGAAGTATCTTCTTTGTTTTCCAAAGTATAATAATCTTGATTATTTATTTTTTTTAAATCTTTTACTACACATACCTCTCTTTTATATATGACATAATCGTTTATTTTATACATTTTGTAGTTCCTCCATAGATTTTACCGTCTTATATTTATTATACCTTTTTTTAATTTTTTTTGCTAATTAAAAATGGCTTTTTTTAAGGAAACATGCGTTTTTAGAACTATTTATGGTTTGTTATTTCTTATTTTTTTGATAAAATAAGTTAGGAAAGTATGGTAGTTATGGTAAAGATAAAAAGTAATAAAAAGTTAAATAAATTAATTTATTCTTTAATTTGTTTATTAGTTTTAGTAGTTGGGTATTTTACAACTAATTATGATAATACTTCAAGTAGTTATGAAAATAATGCTGATAATAATAATGAAGTTTTGGTGTATTTTATTGATGTTGGTCAAGCTGATGCTATATATATAAAAGATGGTAGTAGTAATATGATGATAGATGCTGGTAATAATGCTGATGGAAAACTTTTAGTTAAATATTTACAATCATTAAATGTAGATGAGTTTAAATATGTAGTTGGAACCCATGCTCATGAAGACCATATTGGTGGTATGGATGATATCATCAATAATTTTAAAATCGATAATTTTTATATGCCTGAGGCAATTAGTACTAGTAAAACATTTGAAGATGTACTAGATGCATTGGATAAGAATAAGATTATTTTTCAAACCCCTAAGATTGGAGATAAGTTTACACTAGAAAATACTAATTTTGAAGTTTTAAGTATTGGTACAGATACTAGTGATTTAAATGATACATCTTTAGTTTTAAAAATGAATTATAATAATACTTGTGTACTATTTATGGGAGATGCTTCAAGTAATATCGAAGAAAATTTATTAAATAAAGATATTAATTGTCAAGTATTAAAAGTAGGGCATCATGGTTCAAGGTATTCAAGTAGTGATGATTTTATAAAAAAAGTAAATCCAGCATATGGAATTATAATGGTTGGTAAAGATAATAAATATGGACATCCAACTAAGAAAACACTAGATATTTTAAATAAATACAATGTTACTATTCACCGAACTGATGAAGAAGGTACTATTCTTATGCATTTAAAAGGTAATGATATTACTTTTGAAAATTTTAAAACAGAAACGAACGGGTAATTATGAAATATAGTGTTGATGAGATTATTGATGATATTATCAAATTAGAAAATTTAGAAACTAGGGAAATCATTTATATAAATAAGAGTGATATAGATTTTGATATTTATGAAAATGATATTTTAATCTTAGAAAATAATAAATATATTAAAGATGATGAGCTTAAAAATAAAAGAGTAAATATGCTTAAAGAGAAATTAGAAAGACTTAAAAATTCACAGTTTAGAGAGTGAATTTTTTTTATCTTATAGTAAAAATATAGTATCGCCTAATTGTATAAGATTTTATTTTTTGATAAAATTGAAAGTGATAGGAGAGTTTATGAATGAATTTAAAATAAGATTGAAAGAAAATAAAAAAAAGAATGATGTGCTAATGACGTACTATGAATCTTATTTAAGAAAAAGGCGGTTAAATTCGCTAGTTATTCGTAAATATTGCTTTAATGTTGCTTTTTATATCTATATTTATTTAACTAAAGATGAACAAATTGTTCCTGCTATTGAGGGATATAAAGTTCTTAAAGATTTTCCAGAAGTTTTTATGACGAGATATACTTGGACTTCACTTCGAAATTATGAAAGTGGTATTTATAGTATAGATTTATTTTATAAGTGTCTATATAAAAAAGAACTTATTACTAAGGAGCAATACAAAATTGTAAGTGATTTCCGTAAAAAAGATGTACCTAAGTTTATGGCTAAATATAGTTTTGAATTTAAAAAGGAAATAGTCGTTGCATATCTATCTGGTAAAGGAGGATTTGGTTCTTTGGCAAAGGATTATGGTATTCCGAATAAAGCACAAATTTACAGATGGGTAAAAGCATATCAAAAATTAGGTGATGATGGACTGCGTAGAGCACGAAGTATAAATAATTACTCTTTCAAATATAAGATTTCTGTAGTAGAATTATATTTATCAAGTGATCTCTCATATCAGGAATTAGCACTTAAGGAAGGTATTAATAGTCCGGCACTTATTGGAAAGTGGGTGAATGCGTTTCAAATCGCAGGTCCTGATGCTTTGAGACCACGAATGAAGGGGCGTAAGAAAACATTGGACAATATAAAGAAAGGTGTCACTGACACAAGTGTCGAACACGTAAAAGAATTAGAAGATGAACTTCTTAAACTAAAAATAGAGAATGCTTTTTTAAAAGAACTGAGGAGACTGCGTTTAGAGGACGAGGCAAAAATGAGAGAACGGCGCAAGTCATCAACAGTCTCCGAAGACAGTTCAAACTAAAAGACCTTCTCTCGTATACCGGTATGCCAAAGGCTACGTTTATGTATTGGCAAAAGAGACTTGACAGAGAAAATCCAGATAAGGAACTTGAAGAAAAAATAGTGGAAATTCGAAAGGCTAACAAGGATTATGGATATCGTCGAATGGTTGGAGAACTTCGTAATCAAGGATATCTTGTGAATAAAAAGAAAGTTCAACGAATCATGCAAAAACTTGAATTACAGGTAACTTCGTTCACACGTAAGAGTAGAAAATACAGTTCTTATAAAGGAAAAGTGGGAACTGTTGCTCCTAATAGAATTAACAGACGTTTCCATACACATATACCGCATCAAAAGGTAACAACTGATACAACCGAGTTTAAATACTATGAGATTGCTTCTAATGGACATATGACAATGCACAAACTTTATCTCGATCCTTTTATGGATATGTGCAATGGAGAAATACTCAGCTATAGCATGGATAAGTGCCCTTCTGCCAAGAATGTAATGAATGCTCTGGAACAAGCGATTGAGATAACTGCTGACTGCCCTTATCGCAGAACCTTTCATTCAGACCAAGGCTGGGCTTATCAGATGAAAGTATACTCCCATCGTCTTAAGGAAGAACGAATATTTCAAAGTATGTCTAGAAAAGGTAACTGCCACGACAATTCCGTAATGGAAAATTTTTTCGGTTTGCTAAAGCAAGAAATGTACTATGGTGTAGTTTATTATAGCTATGAGGAATTGAAATCAGCAATAGAGCGATATATAAAGTATTATAATGAGCAACGAATAAAAGAAAGACTTGGATGGATGAGTCCTGTGCAATACAGGCTTAGTCTCTTGGTTGCATAAAAACAGCGTAGCAGCCATCAAACTGCTACGCCTAAAAAGTCTAACATTTGGGGGTCACATCATTTTAAGCAAAAAGCGTTGTTTTGAAAACACAAGAAGCTGCTCTCAACTAGCTGGTTAGTGGTTAGCGTCAAGTGCTCGTATCTTTTTAGTTTCCAGTAAATGAGCAAGAATAGTTTGTGAAGAGTGGGTACAAACACGTGGGTATCAGGCATGTGTCGTTTACATGCCGATACCCTTACGCGTTTGTTTAGCGGGAGCGCCCACTTATCACTAACTTTTCTTGATGCTTTACGGGAACCGGAAAGCCACACATCCCCATCACCTTGCATCCCCCCGGATAAAATGATATAATCCCAGTAAAAACAATCAGCAATGGAGAGAACACATATGGCATTTACAGAGGAACAGATGCAGCGGTATTCGCGACATTTAATTTTAAAGGGCGTAGGAGTAAAGGGACAGCAAAAATTGACAATCCGCGGCGCGGCATGGTATGATGGATGCGCCCCGAAAGGGGACAGAAAGAGGCGCTGCACAAAACGGCAGGCGGTTTAGCCACATCCTCCGAAAGGAGGTGAGGCCCATGCCCATTACGATTACGTTACATATCTTCGGATACACCGTAACGATTCGCATCAAAGGTAGAAACCGCCACTCGGCCAAGTGACGGTTTCTAATGCTTTT
>OGRL01002595.1_pt1 | contig 11742 bp, 8 predicted proteins | sample 1553481 | NCBI WGS metagenome assembly OGRL01 (sample SAMEA2580036, study PRJEB22360) | human gut metagenome
AGTTCAAAATCAGAAAGTTCTAAACCAACAAGTAGTAAAACCGAGAGTTCTAAAAAGCCTGCAAGCAGTAAATCAGAAAGCAGTTCAAGCAGTAATAATAACTATGAAAATAGTAACAGCGAAAGTCATCAACCAGCTGATGAAAATAACAATTATCAAGAAAATTCAAGATATGAAGAATCAAGTAAACCTGCTAGCAGTAAAACTGAAAGTAGTAAACCTACTAGTAAACCAAGTAAACCTGCAAGTAGTAAAGCAGAAAGTAGCAAGCCAGAATCTTCAAGTCAAACTAGTGGATTAAGATGGATTATTAATGAATACAAAAATGATACTCGCCCTAATGTAAAAGCAAGTAGGAAAATTACAACAAAAGTTGATGGTATAGATAGAACAATAACTATACCTGATTGCGTAGGCAGTACTTATAAATTAAATTTTATGGTTTGGTATGATAGCAATGGCAATCCAGATAGTTGGAATTGTAAAGATAAAATTTCTGGATGGTGTTGGGGTGATAATGGATATTATTGGAATAGTTCTGAACTTAGTGAATGGGGTTGGTGATTTCTTGTTTTTAATTAAGGGTGATAATAATGAAGCATAATCATTAACAATTATTACTTTTGTTAATCTAAGGAGGAAGGTTAATGAACATAACTAAAGTGATTTCAGCAATGACCGAATATTTTTCGAGCGACCCTAAGCGTGTTGGGCATTTTCTTAAAGTCTATGCCTTTTCAAAAACTATCGGTGAGGCTGAGAAACTTTCTGCTGAAAATCAGGAAATTCTTGAAATTGCGGCGGCTGTACACGATATTGGCATAAAGAAAAGCGAAGAACTTTATGGCAGTTCTTCGGGAAAATATCAAGAAATGCTTGGTCCTGACGAGGCTGAAAAGCTACTTAACAAGCTTGGCATTGATGAAAAAATAATCGAGCGTATATGCTTTCTTGTCGGACACCACCACACCTATAATATGATTGACGGTCTTGACTATCAGATACTCGTTGAGGCTGATTTCCTCGTAAATCTGTATGAGGATGATGCGGGAAACCGTGCAATCGACAAGGCATACAAGCACATATTCAAGACTGAAACAGGAAAAAAGATTTTTAGACTAATGTTCGGATATGAAGAAGAGGATTAGTATGAGCCGGGCCGGGAGGAGACTTCCGGCCCTTGTTCGTATTATGCGGCTTATATCAGAAATAGTAATTAATCAGAATAGTAAATATGCAGAATAGTTACATGAAATAATATTTGGGGATATGTCAAAAATTTTTGAATTTTGAGAAAGAAATAATATAATATGGCAAACAAAATAAATTATCAAAAATTAATGGAAGATTTAATAAAAGAAAATTGCATGGACAATAACTGCACTCCACGTCTTTTGCTTCATAGCTGCTGTGGGCCGTGCAGCACATACTGCATACAGACGCTCTCGGAGTATTTTAAGGTGACGGTATTTTATTACAATCCAAACATTTATCCGCCAGAGGAATATCACATGAGAGCACAGGAACAGAAGCGCTTTATAGATGAGTTTCCGGTGAAAAATCCGGTTCACTTTGTGGAGGGTGTGTACGACACCAGGCGCTTTTACGATATGGCACGCGGCATGGAGGCTGTGCCTGAGGGCGGGGAGAGGTGCTTTAAGTGCTACAGGCTGCGTCTTGAGGAGAGTGCACAGTATGCAAGGGAGCATGGCTTTGATTTTTTTACTACGACACTTTCCATCAGCCCGTTGAAGAATGCCGAAAAGCTCAATGAGATAGGAAAAGACTTAGAGAGCCAATATGGAGTGCGATATCTTTTCTCTGATTTTAAGAAGAAAGAGGGCTATAAAAAGTCCACGGAAATATCAAAGCAGTATGATATGTATAGGCAGTACTACTGCGGTTGTGTATTTTCCAAGGAGCAGCGTGACAGAGAGATTGCAGCACGTGGGTGAAAATGTGGTTGCGTGACAGCAAAAATTATTATATAATTTAGCACAGTAAAGCGGCTGTTTAGAGCAGGCGGCGGTATCACATCTTATTTTCATATAATACATTGTGATACATGAAAATAAATCATCATTTAATAATCAAGGAGGAATCTCATGGCACAGTTATGGGGAGGACGTTTCACAAAGGAGACAGATCAGCTCGTTTACAATTTCAATGCGTCCATTTCATTTGATCAGAAGTTTTATAAAGAGGATATAGAGGGCAGCATCGCACATGTCACGATGCTTGGAAAGCAGGGCATCATCTCACAGGCAGAGAGCAATGATATAGTGGCTTGCCTAAAGCAGATACTTAAGGAGGTAGAGTCAGGGGAGCTTGAAATCAGCTCAAAGTATGAGGATATCCACAGCTTCGTTGAGGCTACACTCATAGACAGGCTTGGTGACACAGGAAAGAAGCTTCACACAGGCCGAAGCAGAAACGACCAGGTAGCTCTTGACATGCGTCTTTTCACCAGAAAGACTGTGAAGGAGACTGATAATGAGCTTAAGGAGCTTTTAGCTGTTATCCTTAAGATTATGAAGGAAAACACACAGACTATCATGCCGGGCTTTACACATCTGCAGAAGGCCCAGCCAATCACTCTGGCTCACCATATGGGCGCATATTTTGAGATGTTTAAGAGAGACAGATCAAGACTGTGCGATATATATAAGAGAATGAACTATTGTCCGCTTGGCTCAGGAGCACTCGCAGGCACTACATATCCGCTTGATAGGGACTATACAGCACAGCTTCTGGATTTTTACGGACCGACACTTAACAGTATGGATGGTGTGTCAGACAGGGATTATCTGATTGAGTTTTTATCGGCTCTTTCAACTATCATGATGCATCTGTCACGTTTTTCTGAGGAAATTATCATATGGAACTCAAACGAGTACCAGTTTGTTGAGATTGACGATGCGTACAGCACAGGAAGCTCAATCATGCCACAGAAGAAAAATCCTGATATAGCAGAGCTTGTCAGAGGAAAGACAGGCCGTGTATACGGTGCGCTCATGTCGCTTCTCACCACCATGAAGGGTATTCCGCTTGCGTACAACAAGGATATGCAGGAGGATAAGGAGCTGGCATTTGATGCATTCGACACTGCAAAGGGATGTATCGCACTTTTTACAGGAATGATTGATACAATGAAGTTTAACAAGGACGTGATGAGAAAGAGTGCAAACAATGGCTTTACAAATGCCACAGATGCAGCTGATTATCTCGTTAAAAAGGGTGTACCGTTTAGAGATGCACATGGCATTGTAGGAAGAATAGTGCTTTACTGCATCGACAAGGGCATTGCAATCGACGATATGAGCATCGACGAGCTCAAGGCTATCTCTCCGGTATTTGAGGAGGATGTATTTGATGCCATTTCAATGGAGACCTGTGTCAGCACAAGGTGTACAGTTGGAGCACCATCAAAGACATCAATGGACAAGGTAATTGCCGTTTACGACGAGTATATGAAGTCAAATTGGCAGGATGAAGTGTAGTTTTTGTGCATATTTTATAAAAAACAGGGGGAAAAATTATTAATTTAATATAGTTTTTTCCTTGTTTTTCATTAGAGTTTCAAGTAATATATTTCCTATAAAGACAGTTGTACGCGACGGACGGACATGGCCTGGTTTTAATGTCAAAGTATAGTGTATGACATGGTCGAAGAAAATCTAGAAGATAGGGAGATTAGAGTAATGAGTGAAAAGCTTAAAGTAGGTATCCTCGGTGGAACAGGAATGGTAGGACAGAGATTTATTTCTCTTTTAGAGAATCATCCATGGTTCGAGGTAACAACAATTGCAGCCAGCCCAAGAAGTGCAGGCAAGACATACGAGGACGCCGTTGGTGATAGATGGAAAATGGACACACCAATGCCTGAGGCAGTTAAGAAAATCATCGTAAAGAACGTCAATGAGGTGGAAGAGGTTGCTTCACAGGTTGACTTCGTATTCTCAGCCGTTGATATGTCAAAGGACGAGATCAAGAAGATCGAGGAGGACTACGCAAAGACAGAGACTCCTGTAGTTTCAAACAATAGTGCCCACAGATGGACACCTGATGTGCCAATGGTTGTACCTGAAATCAACCCACAGCACATGGAGGTTATCAAATATCAGAAGGAGCGTCTCGGTACAAAGAGAGGCTTCGTAGCAGTAAAGCCAAACTGCTCAATCCAGTCATATGCTCCGGTTCTTACAGCATGGAAAGAGTTTGAGCCATATGAGGTTGTTGCTACAACATATCAGGCAATCTCAGGTGCCGGAAAGACATTCAAGGATTGGCCTGAGATGGTTGGAAACATCATTCCATTCATCGGTGGAGAGGAAGAAAAATCCGAGAAAGAGCCACTTCGTCTCTGGGGATATGTGGATGATGAGAAGAAACAGATTGTTCCTGCAGAGTCACCGGTTATCACATGCCAGTGTATCCGTGTTCCTGTATTAAACGGACATACAGCAGCTGTATTTGTTAAGTTCAAAAAGAACCCTACAAAGGAGCAGCTCATCGAGGCACTCGAGAAGTTCAGCGGAGTACCACAGGAGCTTGGACTTCCAAGCGCACCAAAGCAGTTCATCAGATACTGTGAAGAGGATAATCGTCCTCAGGTTGCACTTGATGTGGATTATGAGCATGGTATGGGAATCAATGTCGGACGTCTCAGAGAGGATACAGTCTATGACTGGAAGTTCGTCGGACTCTCACACAACACAGTACGTGGTGCAGCAGGTGGAGCAGTGCTTTGTGCAGAGCTTCTTAAGGCACAGGGTTACATCACAAAGAAGTAGAGTTGGCAAAAAATTCAATTTTTATTAAGGAGGTCGGATTTTCCGTTTGTGGGCTGTGAGCACCGGTGTAGCACACAGTAGTATTCCTCAGATAAAATATGAAGTCAGCCACGGGATTATTTACGGATAGGCTATGGCAGATTGCAGGTCTAAACTGTCATTTGACCTATTGGAAACCCGTGGCAGTTCATATTTTTTCTTCGGAACATACTGTGTACTCTCCGGTGAAGGTAGTGTATTAAACGGAAAATCCTCACTCTGTGATTTTAATTTGCAAAAGTCGAGTCCCTTAAAAGGGACTCTCTTTTTTTGTTACGCTTGAATTTATTTTTTATCGTGGTAAAATAGATAATCTGAGTAGAATATATTTAAGAGGTAGATATAAGTGAAGAATAATAAGTATGAAATTGATATGGTGAACGGTTCAATAATGGATAAGCTTATTTCATTTGCGTTGCCGCTTATGATTTCGGGTATTTTACAGCTGGCATTCAATGCGGTGGATATTATTGTCGTGGGACAGTTTAGTGGCAGCAAATCACTTGCGGCTGTTGGCTCGACTACGGCACTTATCAATGTGTTTGTCAATTTGTTTATGGGTATATCGCTTGGTGCGAATGTGCTCGCTGCCAGATTTTATGCGGCAGGCAAGGATGAGGAGATGTCTAAGACGGTGCACACCGCTATTATGATTGCACTCATAAGTGGTATTGTGATGGGTGTGGTCGGTGTCATTTTTGCAAGGGGTGCGCTGGAAATCATGGGTACACCGGATGATGTCATAGGTCTTTCTACTATTTATATGAGGATTTATTTTTGCGGTATGCCGTTTTTTATGCTTTATAACTATGGTGCGGCAATTTTGCGTGCTGTCGGCGATACAAAGAGACCTCTTATCTTTTTGATTATTTCAGGCTGTATCAATGCACTGCTCAATCTGTTTTTTGTAATAGTGTGCAAACTGGATGTTGCAGGTGTTGCAATCGGTACAATTGTTTCGCAGTTTGTTTCCAGCGTACTTGTATTATATTGTTTGAGCAAAGCAGATACCAGCTATAAGCTCTGCTTTAATAAGCTTGCGATTGATAAGGAATATATGCTTCAGATATTTCAGGTGGGAATTCCGGCCGGCATACAGAGCACAGTCATAAATATCTCAAATGCCATGCTTCAGTCATCAGTCAATTCCTTTGGCTCAATAGCCATGGCTGGATATACGGCGGCAAACAATATACTTGGCTTTTTGTATGTATCTGTCAACTCAATCACACAGGCCTGCATGAGCTTCACGAGCCAGAACTATGCGGTAGGAAAACAAAAGAGAATGGACAGGGTACTGATAGACTGTCTGTTCCTCACGACAGCGGTAGCACTTGTGATGGGAAGTGCTTCATACATATTTGGAACACAGATACTTGGCATATATACAAGTAATAGCGAGGTAATTAAATCAGGACTTGAGATTGTTTCGATTACAACAATCCCATATTTCCTGTGTGGAATCATGGACCTCTTTCCGGGAGCACTAAGAGGAATGGGATACTCAACTGTACCTATGATACTTTCTATAATAGGAACAGTCGGAGTCAGAATCATCTGGATATATGGTCTGTTTCCAAGCCACAGGTCGCTGTTTTTCCTGTTTATATCATATCCCGGTTCATGGATAGCGACAATCATCATGCAGGCTATCTGCTATATGTTTGTCAGAAATAAAGTGAAAGCTACAATAGGAGCTCGGAAATAATAATTAAAATCTATTTGTATATGTGTTAAATTGTGATATAATATTTCCAGTTGATTATTTTGGAGGAATATTTATGAAAGCAAAACACACAGATTTAGAGAAACTTGAGCAGCTCTATAAAGAGTCGGGTAACCAACTCGTAGTGCTCTACGGAAGGAGAGGCTGTCAAAAGGAGGAGCTCATAAAGGAATTTTGTGACGGAAAGAAATTCTTTTACTACAGATGCAGACAGGCATCGCCAGAGCATCAGCTTGAGATGATGGGGGAGGAGATAAGCCGTCAGTACAAGGTGAGCCTGAGCAGACAGACATATGAGGAGTACTTCGCGAGAATCAAATCAGGAGACCCTTCCAAGCTTGTCGTGATAATCGATGAGGCACAGTTTGTGGCAAAGAGGGATACATCATTTATGGAAGCAGTTGCAAAGCTTAAAAAGCACAAGCTGTATCCGGGACCTGTACTTATAATACTTGCCACATCATCTACAGTCTGGGCAACACAAGAGGCATCAGAGCAGTTTAAGGGAGCCGAAATGAAGCTTGAATCGCTCAATTTCCTTGAGGTTGTAAGACATTTTGAAAGTCTTCCGGTCGCGGAAATCGTGAGGATTTACGGAGCAATCGGTGGAGTTCCGGCATATCTGGATAAGTGGGATGCAGCTAAATCCTTTAAGGATAACATATGCAGGCTTGTATTGACACCATCGGGAGCACTGTATGGTGAGGCGGATGCTGTTATATCCTCAGAGCTTCGAGAGCTTTCTGCATATAGCACAATACTTGCAGCAATCGCAAGAGGTGAGAACAAGCTCAATGATATTTTCCATGCGACAGGATTTTCACGTGCCAAAATCAGCGTATATTTAAAAAATCTTGCCACCTTCAATATAGTGGAAAAGGTAGTTTCATTTGAGACCGGCGGATGGGAAAATGCAAAGAAGGGCGTATATCAGATAAAAGACACATTTGTTAATTTCTGGTTTAAGTTTGTCTATCCGAATATGTCTAATCTGTATCTACTTTCACCGGAAGAGTTTTATGATACATATATAGAAAAAGAGCTTGATGCGTATCTTGAGAGATATTTCAGGGAGGTCTGTACAGAGTATCTGCTTATACTAAATCAGATGGGACAGCTTCCGTTTACCATAAAGCGTGTGGGTACATGGATTGGAAAGACAGGCCGCATAGACATCGTGGCTCAGAGCGAGGATAGAAGGAGTATCATCGGCTTCTGCAACTGGGACAAGCCAATGATGACCATGGATATGTGCGAGAATATGGCTATGGCTATGGATCAGGCAAGGCTTACATCTGATGACTATTATCTGTTTTCGGCAACGGATTTTGAGCCTGCACTGCAAAGCTATGTGGTCAGAGACCCTAGATTCAAGCTCATCAACATGAATGAATTATAGAGGAGCTTATGGGAAAATCACTGATAATAACAGAGAAGCCATCCGTGGCACAGGAATTTGCGAAGGTGCTGCGGGTGAGCGGACGCAATGACGGTTATATAGAAAATGGAGAATATGTGATTTCATGGTGCGTGGGACATCTGGTCGGGCTGGTCTACCCTGAGTCCTACGACATGAAATATAAGAAATGGCGTCTTGAGGATCTGCCGTTTCTGCCAAAGGAATACAAATATGATGTGATAGACAGCGTGCGCAAGCAGTACAATATTGTGCACGCTCTTTTGCAGAGAGAGGACATTGACAGAGTTTACTGGGCAGGTGATGCCGGAAAAGAAGGACAGACCATCGAGGAGAATATCAGAAACTTTGGTGGTGTCAGGGAAGGCATGGAGGAGCTTCGAGTCTGGATAGATTCGCAGACCGAGGAGGAAATCCTAAGAGGCATAAAAGAGGCAAAGCCGATGAGTGCGTATGCAAACCTCGGAAAGAGCGGCATCATGCGTACCATCGAAGACTATGCGATGGGCATCAACTTTTCGCGTGTCATGTCGGTCAAATACGGCAATCTGCTAAACGATGCGGCGGGTACACGCTCGTACACGGCAATCGCGGTCGGACGAGTGATGACCTGTGTGCTTGGAATGGTAGTAATCCGTGAGCGCGAAATCAGAAACTTTAAGGAGACTCCGTTTTACAGGGTAATCGGCAGGTTTACGGATGCCGGTGTAGAGGCAGAGTGGAAGGCTGTAGAAGGCTCAAGGTACTTTGAATCACCGCTTTTATACAAGGAAAACGGTTTCAAAGAGGAAAAAGATGCACTTGCTTTAATTGAAGAATTAAACGGCAAACAGGCGAAAGTTAAATCTATAGTTAAGAATATTACTAAAAAAAGAGCACCGCTTCTTTTCAACCTGGCGGAGCTGCAGGCAGAGTGCTCAAAGAAGTTTAAAATCAGCCCTGATGAGACATTACAGGTGGCTCAGGATCTGTATGAAAAAAAGCTCACCACCTATCCTAGAACAGATGCCAGGGTGCTCTCAAGCGCTGTGGCAAAGGAGATTGGAAAAAATATAAGCAGGCTTAAAGGTTTTGAACCGACAGCAGACTTTGTGGAGCATATTATGCAAAAGAGGCTATATGCCAACATAGCTGATACGCAGTACACGGATGACAGCAAGGTAACAGACCACTATGCTATCATTCCGACAGGTCAGCTTACAGAGCTTTCGGGGCTTACATCGATTCAAAGAGCAGTATTTGAGCTGATTGTCAGGCGTTTCCTTAGTATTTTTTATCCACCGGCAGAGTATGAGAATGTGAAGCTTGTCGTAGATGTGGATAAGGAAAGTTTTTTTGCATCATCAAAGGTACTAAAGAGCGAGGGCTATTTACAGGTGGCGAATCCGCCGAAAAAGAAGTCGTTTGAGGAATCAAACGCACGAATACTTGGTAAAAACAGTGAAACTGCAGATAGTACAGATGAAAACAGCACAGTAAACGGTAGCAATGATGAGATAGTCGTAAATCCCAAGGTGATGCTTGAGCTTGCCGATAAGCTAAAGGCGGGGGATGAGATAGCATGCCAAGGCTATAATATCAAGTTTGGTAAGACATCTCCGCCAAAGCGATATACATCAGGCTCCATGGTGCTTGCCATGGAAAATGCAGGACAGCTTATCGAGGACGAGGAGCTTCGTGAGCAGATAAAGGGCTCAGGAATAGGCACCTCAGCAACGAGAGCGGAGATAATCCAGAAGCTTGTCCGTATAGGATATCTGAATCTGAACAAAAAGACACAGATACTCACACCAGAAAGCCTTGGCGAGATGGTATTTGAGGTCGTATACATGACAGTTCCGGCACTTCTTAATCCAAAGATGACAGCCAACTGGGAAAAGGGACTGGACGGAATTACAAGGGGCACGGTGGATTTCTGGGAATACAGGGGAAAGCTTGAGAGCTTTATCCGCAAAGAGACAGAAAAGATGATTGAGCAGAATCTGCGCCCTGAGATTGCAGACCGTATCAGCAGCTTTGCAGGCAAAAATGCCAGAGGTGCGGCGGCCAGACGAAAGATAGGTGTCAAGTGCCCTGTTTGCGGCGGCGAGATAGTGACCACACCGTTTGGTTATGGCTGCGCCAATTACAAAAATGATAAATCAGGATGTAATTTTAATATCGGACAGGTGGCAGGACTGGATATTCCGGAGGAACAGGTCAAAAAGCTGATTGAAGAAGGAATCACCGACACAATCCGTGGGTTTAAGTCGAAGAGCGGCAAACGCTTTGATGCATGCTTAAAGCTCAACAAGGATGAACAGACGAACAAGGTATCAGCCACCTTTGATTTTGAAAATGTAAAGCCGCAAAAGGTCGAAGGCATTGTATGCCCGGACTGTGGAGGCGATATATATGTGTCGCCATACGGCTACCGATGTGCAAACTATAACAGACAGACAGAGGATGGCTGCCATTTCTTCGTTGGAAGGATAGCAGACAAGCAGCTGTCACAGGTACAGTTTTTAGAGCTCATGGCAAACGGCAGAACAGAGACGATAAAGGGCTTTAAATCAAAATCGGGAAAGCGCTTCAACGCATGCCTCGTTTTAAAGAAGGAGCCGGTCACAGAGGGAAGTGAGAAAATGCATACAGTCGTGGCTTTTGACTTTGATAATGTGGAGGATGAAATCATAAAGGATGTTGTCTGTCCGCTTTGTGGTGGTCAGATAAAAAAGACATCGTTTGGCTATGGATGTGTGAACTACAAGGGTGATGAGCCGGGAAGCTGCCGCTTTTCGGTGGGACAGATTGCGGGAAAGACAATCACAGCCGCAAACTTAAAGCAGCTTCTTAATGATAAAAAGACCGAGACCATACGAGGCTTTAAATCCAAAAGCGGGAAACGCTTCGATGCGTGTCTGGTGCTTAAGGAGGATGAAAACAAGAAGCTCTCTGTCCAGTTTGATTTTGACCATGTAGAGCCAAAGACAGTGAAGGATGTAGTATGTCCGAAGTGCGGAGGCAAAATCCAGGTGGCACCGTTTGGATTTGTGTGCGAGAACAATAGACGTGATGATCCTGAGAGCTGCCGCTTTATGGTGGGCAAGGTCGCAAGCGTCAAGATAAAGGAATCAGTCCTTAAGGAGCTTCTGACAAAGAAAAAGACAGAAGTTATATCAGGATTTGTCTCAAAGACAGGCATGAAGTTTGACGCACCGCTAAAGCTCACAGAAGACGGAGATATAGCCTTTGATTTCCCCGAAAAGCCTAAGCCAATCGAGACAAATGTACTCTGTCCAAAGTGTGGCAGACCTCTCAAAAAGACACAGTGGAAATATGAGTGTGAGTGCGGCTTCAATGTTTGGCATACTGTGGCAAAGGTGGAGCTTTCAGAGGAAATTCTCACGGAGCTGTTTACCACAGGAAAGACCAAAAAGAAGGTCACAGGCTTCACCTCAAAGGCGGGAAATGTATTCGATACATGCCTTAAGTTTGAAAATGACCAGATATCATTTGATTTCGATAACCCGGGTGAGGAAGAGGTGCAGAGCACGGCCGATGCACAGAGCAATGCTGATGCATATAACAATGCTGAAGTACAGAGCACGGCAGATGATGCGCCGGATGAGACAACCCTGAATGAGATGGGAATCCCCGAGGAATTTCTGGCTGGTCTTGATATGGCAGCAGAGGGCGCACAGGCAGATGATGTGTCGGAGGCGGCACTTGCGGCCGCGCATGAGCTGTTCGGCGAGTAGCTCTGCTTATAATTAATTATTAAATCT
>OGRL01002606.1_pt1 | contig 11707 bp, 9 predicted proteins | sample 1553481 | NCBI WGS metagenome assembly OGRL01 (sample SAMEA2580036, study PRJEB22360) | human gut metagenome
CTACCGCCAGGGAGAGGGCCCGCCTGACCCGGGCGTCATTCAGCGGCGCACGCGACGTATTCAGACGGTAAAAAATAGTCACGTAATAGTCATCCTGGCAAAAATCATCGCCGCCGCGCTCCCTGGCGTAAGCCGTCATCTCCGGAGGCACGTTGTTGGTGACATGAAGCTTGCCGTTGAAAAACATGCGGGTTTCCGTAAAGCCGTTCACGGTGGGAAGAAAACGGACTCCATTCAGCCGGACGGCGGAAGCGTTCCGGTACCGGGGATTGCGGCGCACCTCCACATAATCATTGAAACGGTGCTCCGCCATGAGAAAAGGCCCGTTCCCTACGGCAGCTCCGGGCCGCGTCCATTTCCCCGTCCTGTCCAGCATGCCGCCGTGGGCTTCCACGGCATGGCGTGGAACCGGAAACCAGGTGCAGTGAAGCAACAGCAGGGGAAGCTGGGGCATCGGAGAACGCAGCTCCATCTCCAGGGTATAATCATCCGCGGCGCGCACGCCCACGCGGGCTTCCTCCCATAAATCCGGCTTTCCGGCCCGGACATCCTCCAACATCCGGGCCGCAATCTTCCGCGCTCCTTCCTCCGGCATCCCGTCCGGCCACTCCATCAGGGAAGGATCATCCCGCAGAGCCTCCAGCTCACCGGCTCCCATACCATCCAGCCTCTCCCAATCCACCCGGGCCAAAACCCTCTCTTCCAGCCCCTCTTCCCCGGCCAGCCGGGAACCGGGACCGCACAGCAGCAGGCTACGCCTGTTCCGGTTATAGGCTTCCGCGTTCTTCAGCGGATAAAGCATGTCCGCGTACCTCCCTCCAAACCCCGGATGAAGCAGGCGGTGATAGGCATACACGAAATCATGGGCCGTCACAGGAACGCCGTCGCTCCACACGGCGTCCTTCCGCAGGGAAAAACGCCACTTATCCGCCTCCGGACTGTGCGTCCACGACTCCGCCACAGCGGGATGAAAAACGGCGTCATCCCTGGAATCCCCGCGCAGCAGCCCCTCCATGACGGCATTGATCATCTTGAAATCGGAAACGGAAGTGGCGATGTGGGGGTCAAAGCTCTGGGGCTCCGCATTATTGCCCACGATGAGCACCCCTGCCTCCTGCGCCCGTTCCACGCTCGTACGCGTATCGCATCCGGCGAGCAAAAGCATCACACAGAACATCATGAACAGGCGCATGGCGGGATTCTGTCAGGTTTCCTTCCCGTGCGCAAGGCTTCACGTCAAGAAACGGCAACAACTCCTGCCTTTCACCATTTCCGCAGCAAAACACGCCGAAAACACGCTCCACAAGAGAACAGCGTCCCTCCCATAAGCCACAATGCCTCCTTTCCATCATCCCTTTTGAGTAACCGGAGAAACAGAGAGAAAGCAAAAACCCCGCAACGGAAGAAAACCGTCGCGGGGCCATTTTCCCAAATCAGGGGAAAAGAAAAAGCAGCTTTAGTTATTTGCTCTGCGCCTTTTTGGCGGCGTCAATCTGGGCCTTGATCTTATCCTTGTTGGCAAGAATGCCGGCCTTGATGCGGGGGGCCTGCATCCCGGCTTCCGTTCCCGGCTTCAACTCGGCCACCTTATCCAGAATCAGAACGGCGCCGTCCACGTCACCGGTGGAATTCAGATAGGTCCCGAACTCCATCATCAGCAACTGCTGCTGCGTCTCCGGCAGAAGCTTGTCACGGTCGGGATACGCCTTAACCACCTGAAGGGCTTCCGCAGGCGTCGTCTTGTCCGTCAGCTTGCCGGCAAGATAATTCTGAACGTCCTTCTGTTCCTTTTTAAGCAGGTCAGCATGGGCGTCTGCGGCTTTCAGGCCGGACTTATCCTCCTTGTCCAGCTTCTTGATTTCCGCTTTTACGTCACCATAAAAATTGTCCACATATTCCTGAGGAGCCAGCTTGAGCACTTCCATCAGAGCGGCAACCTTCGCTTCATCCGTAGCAGCCTTGGCGACATTCGCTTCCGCGGCGCTCAGCGCTTCCTTGTTCTTCAGGGCATCCTGCATGGCTTTCATCACATCATCCCCGGAACGCCCCCCGACAAATCCCCCAAAAGGCTTGCCGGAAGCGTCCGCAAACACAACGGTCGGGAATCCCCGCACGCCGTACTGCTGGGCAAGCTTTTCATTGGCGGCTTTCATTTCCTTGGACTGCTCCTTGCCGCGCGGATAATCCAGCTCCACCAGAACGAAATTTTTCTGCGCTTCCTTCTGGAAGTCAGGCTTGCTGAATACGTTGGCGCGGAGCTGCATGCAGGGAGGGCACCAGTCGGAACCGGTGAACTCAATCATTAAATCCTTTTTCTGTTCGGCGGCCTGTTTTTTGGCGGCATCCATATCGGTAATCCACCCTTCCGCGGCAAAACAGGGAGCGACGCAGGCGGCAACAACTACTGGCAGAATTTGTCTAATCATATCTACAATTTGATATTGTAAAATCGGACAGCCCGCGTCAATCCCCTGTTCAATCATTTTTAGAAAATCTCCAAAAGGGTGCGTCTTCCGCAGGGAAGTCCGCATCCGGCTGATGCCGGAAAAACTGATGCCCCATGGGAAGACGGTGTCATTATTGAAGCAAATCGGGAGTTGCCTTTCAGCCTGTTTTCACTTATGTACTGAACCTATCATGAACACGGTTTTAATCATTGGAGCAGGCGGCGTTGGGCATGTGGTAGCCAACAAATGCGCCCAGCTGCCGGATATTTTTCAAAACATTCATCTGGCCTCCCGCACGAAAAGCAAATGCGATGCCGTTGCGGAGGACGTACGCTCCAGAACGGGCGTCAGCATCACTACCCATTCCGTAGATGCGGATGACGTGCCCGCCACCGTAGCCCTCATCCGGGAAATCAAGCCGCAGCTGCTGATCAATGTGGCCCTTCCCTACCAGGATCTCACCCTGATGGAAGCCTGCCTGGAAACCGGCGTCAACTACCTGGATACCGCCAACTATGAACCCCGTGACGTAGCCAAATTCGAATACTCCTGGCAATGGGCGTACCAGGAGCAATTCCGCAACGCCGGGCTTTTCGCCCTGCTGGGTTCCGGCTTTGACCCCGGCGTCACCAATGTATTCACGGCATGGGCTCTCAAGCATCATTTTGACGAAATCCATACGCTGGACATCATTGACGTCAATGGCGGCAACCATGGCAAGGCTTTCGCCACCAACTTCAACCCGGAAATCAACATCCGGGAAGTAACGGCGCCCTGCCACCATTGGGAAGACGGAGCCTTCCGGGAAACCGCCCCCATGAGCATGCACCAGAGTTTCACCTGCCCGCAGGAAGTGGGCACCTATGAAATCTACCGCATGTACCATGAAGAAATGGAAAGCCTGGTCAAGCACATCCCCACCATCCGCCGGGCGCAATTCTGGATGTCCTTCTCACCGAACTACCTCAAGCACCTGGAAGTGCTTCAGAACGTGGGCATGACCCGCATTGACCCGGTCATGTACAACGGAGTTGAAATCATCCCGCTGCAATTCCTCAAGGCCGTTCTGCCGGACCCCGGGGACCTGGGCAAGACGACCAGGGGAAAAACCTGCATCGGCAACGTCATCACCGGAATCAAGGACGGCCAATTCAAGGCTGTGTACATTTACAACATTTGCGACCATGAACAATGCTTTAAAGAAGTAGGTTCCCAGGCCATTTCCTATACTACGGGGGTTCCGGCCATGATCGGCGCGGAAATGATCCTTACGGGCAAATGGACTGGCGCAGGAGTCTTCAATATGGAACAAAATGACCCGGACCCCTTCATGGACGAGCTCAACAGGCGCGGCCTCCCCTGGCACTGCGTGGAACTCACGGAAGAACAGGCCAAAATACTGAAGGTCAACCAGCAATAAATTTCAGCCAGCGCTGTAGGCCCCCTCAAAGCCGGACATTGAATTTCCAATGTCCGGCTTTTCCGTTTTCAGCGGGGAACAGAATTCCCCAGGACAGCACGTCAACGCCTGCCTCGGGAAAAAGAAAAAGCCCCGGACGGCATCTTTCCGCCTCAGTCATAATTTTCTGGCGGGAAGAGCAGGCAGGTTGTAAAAATCCAGTGCCATGAAATATCTTGCGTTATTTCTCATGTTCCTGCTTCAGCCGGCACTGGCGGAAGATACAGCCCCATGGAAAATCGCGATCATCGGCGATACGCACGACTCCCCCAAGCGCATGGAAGGAAGCGAGGGAGTAGCAGTCAACTTCATCAAAACCCTCTATGGGGAAATCCTGAAACACAACGTGGACATGGTCGTCCAGGTAGGGGACATGGCGGATATCGAAGGAAGCGCCCCCGTCAAGGGACTCGCCAAACGCAAGGAACTCAACAACATTCTGAGAGAAAAAGGCATCCCCTTTTATGCCGTGCGCGGCAATCATGACTCCCTTCCTTTCCGGGCGGAACAATTCCGGGAACTCTTCCTGCCTACGCGGAGGCAGGGCGTCCAAGGGCTGGCCACCAGAAAACTGAACTACGGTATCCGCCATAAAAACGCTTCCCTGTATTTCATGGATATTGACCTTACTCCTGACCAGCTCGTGGACTTCAGCGCATGGGTTAAACGCAACAGAAGCAAGGCCAACACCGTTCCGCGACACTGCCTGGTTTTCACCCACCGCACCCTGCAGACGCCCATGCAATTCCGGGAATGCCTGTGGGGCCGTTACAATGACAGCGCGGCGGAACAGCAAAATATCTTTTACCGCAATCTCCGGGATGCCGGAGTGCGCTTCGTCATCACCGGGCACCTGCACGCCCATGACCTGTATATAATTACCTCCCCGGACGGGAAAAACACCCTTACCTCCCTGATCTGCGCCCCCGCGGGAAACAAGGTGCTCCCCATTCCCTTTTTGCCGCCGGCAAAATCCCGGGTAAAAACCCTGCAATACCGCTCCGGCATTACGGCCTACTATATCCTGACCATTTACCCGGATTCCATGACCCTGGACACCTACGCCGCCCCCAATAACGGCATTACCGACGAAGGCCCCCAAAGCGGAGAGTTCTACAAATTGAACTCCTACGCAATTCCGATGGATTAGAACATACAACTTCCCCTGTTTCTTCCATAACGCGGCATCCCGGAATTTGCCTGCTCCCGTCCGCTATGCACCCTGGCGTCCCTGGCGAAACAATGAAATTTCCGGGAAGTTCCCAATCCCCCATGTTATTTCATATGCCCGGAGCCACGGGACTTGATTTTTCTATCGTGCTGGCGCCCCCGGCCGCCCTTATATAAAAACTCCGTTTTTCCATCGCGGCCTACAGTCCGGTCAATCAAGTCTCCGATTTCCTGATCAGCGTACCCGGCCTTCTTAAGATACTTAACCACTTCACCAGCCTGCCCCGGATAAAAACGAACCAGCATCTCCACAAACGCAGGTTCCAATCTCTTTTCCAGAAAAAATCTGCATAAACTGTTTCTTTTTTCATTAGCCAACAACTTATTATTGTAGTAGAGGCTGCGGGAATCACCTCCTCCGAATAAGCTCAGCTTCCTGGCCTGCACCAACTCCCATGTTCTGGCAGCACTCATTTTATCATATTCCTCCTTCATCCTGGCCTGTTTCCGCTTTAATTCCGGATCATACTGAGTCCTGAATGTTTTCAATACGGCCGCTCCATATTCTGACCATATTCTGCACAACTCCTTTCTCTTTACGCCGCATCGGGAAACGATTCCGGATATATCCCGGGATAAAACGCTCATCCATTCCACAACCCTAACCTTCAGATTATAATCCATGTTGTCGCACAAGCCGTCCTTCGGAGTATTCTCATCATAATTCAGAGGAAATACATCCATTGAAGAGACAGCGTAAAAAATCCATGACAACACCCTGACGTCTTCTGCGTTCACATCTCCAGCTCCCTTGGAACTAAAGGCGCCAAGCCTCTTCCGCGCCTCCCGGCAACAATCCGGCAGCTCTTTTTCATGCAACAGGGAAAGGAACTCCTTCTTTTCCTGAGGAGACGTTTTGAACGCGGAGATGCTGTCGGGCAACGGAAGCCGGAACAGGGCAGGCTTTCCTTCACCGCACAGGATGCCGGTGGAACAGACGGTTAACAACATTATTTTAACGAACGGATTCATGATGATAGTAATATTTGTTGCGATAGGTTACGGTATCCCGATCCACACAGCATCCGAATTTAGAAATCGTCACGAGATGGTATCGCTGCGGCCCCCAGATTTCCTGCCTGTAAAATTCCGAAAAACTGAAATGGCACCGAACTTCCATGATTTCGCGGCCGTCAAGATATTCCGTTCCCTCTCCCCCTTCTCCATCATGGATGCGCCACGAACATACCCAGTCCCACGACTGGGGGAAACGGGCATGCTCCACATCTGCGGCAAAAATGCCGGCCATTACATTATCCTGCAGCTGATTTGTTTCTGAAACCTCCGCCGCTTCATTCGCACCATTCCTGGAATGACCGGGATCAAAATCCGTACCGGGAGGCTCCGAGCCCTTGTCCCTCTCTATAATCTTGACATTTTTGAAGCTGACGCTGGTCGGATGCAGCGTCAGCTTCAGGACGGCAGAGGCCCCTATGACGGACGTTTTCCCCTCAGGAAGCCTTTCCGTAGCCATTCCTCCATTTTTGTGTTCGGCTCTGATTGCCGACGGAACAACCACATTTAGTGTCACCTTTACTTTTCTCCCCTCACTGGTAACAGCCAGGACGGTTGCGGAACCATCACGTTGAAGCCGTTTTTCGCAGTAACCACAATGGATATTTTACCCTTCGTTTCTTCAGGCATTTCTACGTATTTATCTCCATCTTCCACCAAATTCCATTCCAGTTCATCAACATTTCCCAACGGTTTTCCCGTCAGGGTCAATGTTATCCGTTCCCCCACACCTATCGTCTTTCTTTCCCTGTCAGCCTTCCGGTCATCAGTATTTCCCAAATATATATCAGCGGAATATTCCTCTGTTTCCGTTTCAATCCTCAACGCGCCGGAATCCTCTTCCTCCACGTCCGCATAGGAAAGACCGCACAGGAAAACTGCGCAACCTATTAAAAGGATTCTTATATTGTTAACAACAACTGCCATCAGACGCAGATGATATCTTATTGCCATTTCCCATTATTTCATAGCAAAAAGCTCTAACATTCCGCATCCTTTGCCTGCTAAAAGATTCTGATGCTCTTCACGCCATAATACATCGCCGCGCCTCTGTTGACGTAGTCTTCCGGGTTTTGCGACAGGTCCACCCAGAAAATGAAAGAACACCACGGGGAGGGAGGAGAGAGGGGAGGAACAATGATTTCCTGAATACCGGCCTTTTTCTGCTCCAGAATCAGGCGGACGCGCTTTTCATGCTGCCCGAACAGAAGCAGATGATCATGTATGGTTGAAAAAACACATATTCCGGACAACGCCAGAAAAACAGCCACAGTTATCTGCGGACGGGGCACGGCACCGGGGATGCCGTACCACATACGAAGAAGGGCCAGCACGCCGATACCGAACAGCAGGGTGGCGGAGAACATGGCATGATCCGCCGGAATGACGGCGGCGGCGAAAGAAAGAGCCATGGCATAAGACGCCAGAATATATGCCGCCGCTATTCCAAAGGGAATTTTCCATGCCCGGAAAGAGTTCCGGTCTCTGTGGAATTTTTTCCAAAGAACCCAGGCAGCCGCCACGCCCAGCAACACCGGAAGAGCCAGGTATTCATGCATCCGGAGCAGGAGCGAAGGGAGAGCTTCCCATCTGCTCCAAAAACCGGAAAGGGGTTCCGCGCAGCCGGGAGTGGCGGAATGCATCCGGGCGGAAATGCCGGGCGCAAGCAGCATGCACAGGGAACCTGCCACCTGAAACGCAAGGCCCGCATAAAACCACAGGGGAAGTTTTTCCTTCCGCACCAGGCGGACAAAGACGAACAAGGCTCCCAGCAACAGCCAGGTTCCCGGAATATTGTTTTCATTGGTCATGCCCGCCGGAAATCCCAGAACAGCCGCAGCGGCAAACTTTCCCCAGCTATTGTTTCTTCCGGAATCTCCCTTTCTCCCGGATTCCGCGTCTTCCAGCAAACCGCGGTACAGACACAGAAAGCCCAGCCAGACGGCGGCGCCCCAGGAATAGTTGGTGGCTCCGGAGAGCCAGTAAATCGTGACGCCGGGCCGGGCCGTGCACGTGAACAGCAGGAGAAGCCCCAATCCGAACAGACGCACGTCCGGCCAGGAACGGGGATCCACCCTGCGCCCGGAAGCCAGATAAAACATCATCAGCGCAAGACCGACCTGCACAAAGGGGTTGAGCAGCATGAAGAGCCATTTTCCCGCCGTCGCTACGGCAAAGGCCAGGTATTCCCCTATTCTGGGATTCCAGGTCATGTAGGAGGCTACGCAGCGCTCCCAGACCAGGCTGAAAGAGAAGCAGTGCTCCATGCCCGTCAGGGCATGATGGTACGTATCGGAAGTGAGAGGACTCCACCAGCTGAGCAGCGCCGTATATAATAAGGCGACTGCGGTCAGCGCCCAAAACCACACCCTGGACGTGCGGGGGGACATCATCAGCTCGGATCCGGTTTCCTTTTCCGCAGTGCGGGAGGCAAATCCAGGTCTTCCCCATCAAGAATGAGGGGGCGCACACGGGCAAAAAGGCCGTGGCCCGCACGCTCTTCTTCTCCTTCCTCCGGAGGCAATCCTTCCTCCAGCTCCTTGATGTCAGGCATCGGGACTGACTCCAATTCCGGCTCCGCCTCCGTTTCGGAAATTTGCGCAACAGACGCGGACTCCCGGAGCGTTTCCCCTTCATCCGGAATATCGGAGACAGGCCTTACGGGCACCAGTTCCTCTTCCAATTCACGTTCATCCCTCCTGGAGACGGGGACGGAAAGGTCCGGCTCCGGATGCCGTTCCGGTTCGTCAACCGGGGCAGGAGGAGCAGGCTGAATAATGGTTTTCCCCTCTCCGAGGAAAGATTTTTCCTCCGGCACAAGCACTGTCTGCGGCTCCGCTTCCCGCTGAAGCACAACAGACGGGGAAACAGAGGTCTCTGCCACAGGCACGGCGCCCAGCACGGTCAGGGACAGGCGTTCTTCCGGCTGCTGCTCCACGGAAGCGCCGATGTGGAGGCGCACTCCCCTTCCCAGAATTTCCGCCACACCGTCCACCAGGTCTTCCAGACGCTGCAGCGTCAGGGAACCTCCGCCGCGCACCAGAACCAGGACATCGTCCACTTCTCCCAAACGTTTTTCCAGAAAAAGCGGGGAATGCCGGACCTGGTTCAATATATCCGCCACGGAAGCATCCGCAGACGCTTCACCCACGCCAAAGGAGCAAATCCCTTTTCCCGTTCCGGCTACGCTGAGCAGGTCGTCCAATCCCACCCGGAGCAGGTTTCCGGAAGAATTCAACAGAGACGGCACAATAAGCACGGCGCGGGCAATAAGGGCATTAACCACGGAAAAGGCTTCCAGCACCCCCTTGTCAGGGTCTATGAGGCTTTCCATGGCGTCATTATCAAACCGCAGCACCATGTCGGAATACAGGGCAAGCCGGGCCAAAGCTTCATCCGCCTGGGCAGAGCGCCGTTCCCCCTCAAACCTAAAGGGGCGGATGACAACGCTGACGACATAAGCCCCCTGTTCCTTGGCCAGACGGGCCGCTTCCGGAGCTACGCCGGATCCCGTTCCCCCTCCCAGCCCGGCGGCAAGGACGGCCAACGCGCTGCCTTCCAGCGCACGGAGAATGGAAGACTCGCTTTCACAGGCCGCCTGGGCTCCTACGGAGGCGTCCCCGCCGGAACCGAAGCCCCTGGTAAGCCTGGCGCCCAGATGAATCTTGCACGGAACGGATGAAGCGTTCAATAGGCGGGCATCAAGATTCATGGCGCAAACGGAAGCTGACTGGGGAGCCAGCAGCAGCACTTCCTCCATTACCTTGGTTCCTGCGGCCCCAATGCCGCACAGGCAGATTTTTCCGGACAGGCCGGACGGCCCCTGGGGAGAGATTTCCAGCATGGTTGTTAATTTGGATAAAGGTTGATCAGGAGGTCTTCTTTCCGAAGAAGCCCAGCATCCGTCCCAGCCAGCTGCGCTGCTGCGGCAGTTCGGCATCCAGAATCTGGGCATACCGTATCAGGCCTATGGCCGTGCAGTAGCGCGGATCATCCAGGTAGGAAGGCGCACCGTTTTTAACCAGCGTAGGCCGGCTGATGGCCACGCCGAACACGTGGGAGGCCAGTTCCCCCACGCCGCGCATCAGGCTGGCGCCCCCGCACAGGTAAACGCCGTGGCAGCGGTTGCCCTTGAAAGTATCCTTGGGCAGGGAAGATTTGACCAGGTTGAAAATTTCCAGCAGGCGGGAACGGATGATTTCATTCAGCACGTTGCGTTCAATGGCGGCATCCTTCATATGCCCCTCTCCGCGCACGCGCACCATCTCGTTGGTTTTCCCGGAAAAGCTGTTGGCGTCCCCTTCCGTCTTCTTGAGCAGTTCCGCCTGGGCCAGAGGAATGCCGGTCATCAGCGTGATGTCATTGGAAATGTGGTCGCCGCCCAGGGGCACGCATCCGGAGGCCACAAGCTGGCCGTCCTGGTAAAGCACATAGTCCGTCGTGCCCGCACCCATGTCAATAAGCAGAGCGCCCGCCTGCTTGACCTGCCTGTTGAGCACAAACTGGGCCGTGGCAATGGGGGCGAAAACCACATCCGCAATATCCAGCGGGACTTCCCGCACGCAACGGAAGGAGTTGGTGATGCGGGATTTGATTCCGTGGATGATATGGCAGTCGATGTCCAGGGTTCTTCCGGTCAATCCGGCGGGATTGGTCAGGTTCTCCTGCCCGTCCACGGAAAAGAGACCGGGCACGCGGTGCAGGACGAATTGTTCCGGCCCCAGGGCGACGTCCCGGGCGATTTCCGTCACCTCGTCCATATGCTCCTGGGAAATAATGCTTTCATCCGGGGGAAGACGGAACGTTCCCCGGTTGTTCTGCCCCACAATATGGGCGCCTGTCACGGACAGATAGACGGTCATGATATCCACGTCCGCATGGTCCTGGGCCATATTCCAGGCATCGTAAATGCACTGGATGACCTTGGAAGTGTCTTCAATCTCTCCGCGAACCACGCCCTCGCTAGGAACCTCACCCACGCCGATGATTGTCACGGTCGCATCGGGCTTCACTTCGCCCACGACCATGCAAGTCTTGCTTGTCCCTATCTCAAGCCCTACGTGAATTTTTGTCTTAGCCATGAAAATCAAGGAACTATCAACGTCCTCGCACCTGATAGCACATTACTTTCCATTATTCAAGAAAGCCTGCGCGAACATACGCAGAAAACGCGGTTTTCCTCCGCGCTGCCCCGGTTCAAAGGCCTGTGGGATGGCGCACCAGGAAGTGCCTGGTATTGCGGCCGTCCACTCTCCAGCGGGGGCCTTCGCCGCGGCGCCCGCTTCCCGTAGTGTCAAACCGGAGGCCGCAGATGACCATGAAGACGTGTCCATTCTTGGCATAAATGGAAATCCAGTCCCCGGCGCCTTTCTGCCCGTAATTCAGGAAAAGCCTGGAATGGCGGGTGGACGTAAGCAGACCGGCTTCCTTCAGCACAAAGGAAGTACTGCCGGAACAGTCATAATGGGTATCATGATGCCTCCTGTGCCCCCCGCCCAGCCGGTACGGAATGCTGTAATAAATACATTTTTCCTCCAGAAGACGCGACTGTGCATTG
>OGRL01002610.1_pt1 | contig 11694 bp, 9 predicted proteins | sample 1553481 | NCBI WGS metagenome assembly OGRL01 (sample SAMEA2580036, study PRJEB22360) | human gut metagenome
TGCATCTGCAGGACACTGGTTTTCTGGCAGCACAGGCAGCCGATGAGCTGCTGAGCATTCAAGGCGTAGAGGCATCCTTCGTATTATTTCCGGATCAGAATGGATTCAGCATTTCTGCCCGTTCTCTGGGCGGAATGAATGTACAGCTGATTATGGAAGAGCTGGGCGGCGGCGGTCATCAGACGATGGCAGCCACACAGATTGCCGGCGTAACCTTACAGGAAGCAAAGGAACGGCTCTTGCAGGTGCTGGAAGCATACGAAGAAAAGAAATAACAGAAAGGCAGGAGAATTTTTATGAAGGTCATCTTTTTACAGGATGTCAAAGGCTCTGGAAAAAAGGGCGAAGTGAAGAATGTAGCAGACGGATATGCACGCAATATGCTGCTGAAAAAGGGCTTAGCTATGGAAGCAACCCCGAAGGCATTGTCAGAACTGGCAGGCAAGCAGTCTTCTGCAGCCCATAAGATTGATGTAGAAAAGCAGCAGGCACAGGAAACCGCAGATTTGCTGAACGGAAAGACGGTCAAGGCAACTGCAAAGGCTGGCAACGGCGGACGGTTGTTCGGTGCAATAACTGCCGGAAACATTGCCGACCTCATCGCCCAGCAGTACGGCTGCAAGGTCGATAAGAAGCGGATTTCTTTGAAGAGCGACATCAAGAACTTCGGTACTTATGAAGCAGAAATCCGGTTGTATGCAGGCATCTTGGCAAAAGTAACCGTAGAAGTCGGCGAAGCATAAGCTGTTTGACGGATAAAACCAACAGGTATGGGCGGACATCGTTCGCCCGTATCTTATTTATACGATAGAAGAGGATGGAAAAGAGGAGGTAAGGATGGCACAGGAATTCGAGCAAGTCGACCAAACCGAATTACCGTACAGTCTGGAAGCAGAACAGACCATTTTGGGTTCGATTTTTGTTGATGCATCTGTATTATCTGTTGTCTTAGAGCGAATCAAGCCGGACAGTTTTTTCAATGAACAGCATAAAGCCTTGTTTCAGATTATCATGCAAATGTTTACATCTGGAGAAAAAATTGATATTGTCACGGTTTTGAATGCAGCGATGGCAGGGCATATTTTTGACACGGCTGCCGAGGGACGTGCTTATCTGGGGGCATTGGTCGATTTAGTGCCGTCCGTTGCCAATGTTGAGAGTTACTGCAAGATTGTCGAAGAAAAATATTACATCCGCAGTCTGGCATTTGCTGCCCGTTCCATCTTACAGGACATCCAAACAGGGGAACAAAGTGCACAAATGCTGCTGGATGCAGCGGAGCAACGTATTTTTGAGATTCGGCAGGGGAAAGATACACAGGGCATGGTAAAAATCGGGGATGCAATTTGTGGTGCTTATGACCACATTGGAAAGATTGCAGGCCCGGACAAGGAAAAATATGTTGGTGCTCGCACCGGATTTCAGCACTTGGATACGATTATGTCCGGCTTGAATCGGTCGGACTTGATTTTGATTGCAGCCCGTCCGGGTATGGGAAAAACGTCCTTTGCAATGAATATTGCAACGCATGTTGCCCGACACAGTGACCGGGAAGTGGCGGTTTTTTCCTTGGAAATGTCTAAAGAACAAATTGCAACCCGACTGCTCTCCACGGAAGCCTTGGTCGATTCCAACAAACTGCGAAGCGGATTCTTGACAAGTGACGACTGGGTGCGGTTGGCAACCAGTGCTGGGGTTTTGAGTGGGTTGCCGATGTATATTGATGATACTGCCGGCATTACTGCCCAGCAGATTAAAGCCAAACTGCGGCGAATGAAAAATGTTGGATTGGTCGTGATTGACTATCTGCAATTGATGACTTCCACGCTGCGGACAGATAACCGTGTATTGGTCATCTCTGAAATCACCCGACAGCTGAAAATCATGGCGAAAGAAATGGATGTTCCAGTCATTTTGCTGTCGCAGCTGTCCCGTGCACCGGAAGGCAGAACGGACAAACGTCCGATGCTGTCAGACTTGCGTGAATCCGGTTCAATCGAGCAGGATGCGGATATTGTATTGTTTTTATATCGAGATGCTTATTATAACAAAGAGAGTCCGACTCCGAACATTTCAGAATGTATTGTTGCAAAAAATCGGCACGGAAATACAGGAACAGTTAAAATGATTTGGGACGGACAGTTTACTCGATTCTCGAATATGGAGATGCAGCATGAAACATAAGGAAACGCTGCCGGAGCAGGTGCGGGCATTTTTGCAGGAACAGCAGATGGTACAGGCAGGGGATACGGTTTGTTGTGCTCTGTCAGGCGGTGCAGATAGTGTTTGTCTGCTGCGGTGCCTGTTGGAGTTGGCAGAGCCGCTCCACCTCACCATCACCGCTGTGCATGTCAATCACCAGTTGCGAGGAGTGGAGAGTGAACGGGATGCGGCTTTTTGCGAAGCTCTCTGCACCCGTTGGAATGTTCCATTGCATATGGTGCGGTGTGATGTAAACGCTTATGCGGAACAGCACCACGCCTCCATTGAAACTGCTGCCAGAGCTTGCCGTTATGCGGCATTTTCTGCCATCCCGGCAAATCACATTGCAACTGCACACACTGCTTCAGACAACTTGGAAACGATGCTGCATCGTCTGATTCGGGGCAGTGGTCTGCGAGGGCTGGCAGGGATTCCAGCCGTTCGGGAACGCTATATTCGCCCTTTGCTGACGGTGACACGGGCAGACGTAGAAGCGTATCTGCAAACGCTGGAGCAAGATTATGTGACAGACAGCACGAATGAAACGGATGCGTATACTCGCAATCAAATCCGCCACCAGTTGATCCCGATATTAAAGCAGTTGAATCCCTCGTTGGAGCAAACTTCGATCGGAATGTTGCAGGTGTTGCGGAGTGAGCAGGATTATCTGCGGCAGCAGACGGAACACTGTTTTCAACAGCATACGACCGCAGCCGGAACGCTTTCCGGTTTGTTGGAAGAACATCCTGCAATGCAGCAGCGTTGTATCATTCAATTGTTGGAGCAGTTTCAAATTTCCTATCAAGCAGACCGGATTGCTCGGTTACAACGCTTATTGCAAACGGGCGGAAAATGCAACTTGAATGCGGACTATGATGCAGTTGCAAAAAACGGCAGTCTTTCCATTCAAAAACGGGTGACATTGCCAGAACCTGTGAAACCAAAAATTTTACACGAAGGCGAGAATCAAATTTTTTCCGGTTTTTTTGTAAAAGCAAGGATCGTTTCATGGGAAAATATGCGAAATCCTCTAATTGTTCATAAAAAGTTATCAAAAATACACTTAGATTATGATAAAATAAGGGGTGTGATTCTTTTGCGTGGGCGACAATACGGCGATCATGTGCAGTTTGCTGGACATCGTACGGTTGCTTCTGTAAAGAAACAGATTCAGAAACAAGTTCCGCCGGAGAGAAGGCAGAATCTGCACTTCTTGGCGGATGAAGCAGGAACGATTTTTGCGGAATTTTTAGGGGTTGCAGCACGGGTTGCACCAACCGCAGAAACCACGCATGTTCTGGAACTGGAAATTATACAGGAGCAAACGAGGTTAGAACAACTGCCGGAATCATCGTTTGGCTTGCCACGAAAAACAGAAAACGGGGAAACCAGTTTGAAAGAATGGAGTGAACAATTTGACACCAAAGAAAAGTAAGGGCATTGGAGCGTATTTGCTGGTCGTTGTATTGCTGTTGCTGGGCGTATTTTTCATTACGCAAAATATCGGCGGAAAAGAAAATGATACTCAGTATTCCGAAATCATGAATTATTTTGATGACTATGATGTCAAGAAATATACCTTGAATTTGGGAAATGGACAGCTGAAAATGACCCTGCAAGACAACCGCACCATCACTTATGAAGTGCCGTATATCAGCGGCTTTCTGGATGATGTGAAGGACTACCGACAGGAATATAATGCCAAACATCCAGATGCCCCGTTGCAGATGGACTATTACAAGATGAAAGATTCCTCTTGGATTTGGACACTGCTGCCAACGATTTTACTGTTGGTCATGGGAATTTTGCTGTTTGTCTTTATGATGCGGCAGGCAAACGGCGGCGGAAAGTATACGTCTTTTGGCAAGGCAAATATCAAGAATCAGGCAAACACCCGAAAGGCAACATTTGCAGATGTTGCCGGAGCAGATGAAGAAAAGCACGAACTCGAAGAAATTGTAGACTTCCTGAAGAACCCGAAGAAATACACTGAAATCGGGGCAAGAATCCCGAAGGGTGTTCTGCTGCTGGGACCTCCAGGAACGGGGAAAACCTTGCTGGCAAGAGCCGTTGCCGGAGAAGCAGGCTGCCCATTCTTCTCTATTTCTGGTTCGGATTTCGTAGAAATGTTTGTCGGTGTTGGTGCATCTCGTGTACGGGACTTGTTTGAACAGGCGAAGAAAAATGCTCCGTCTATCATTTTCATTGATGAAATTGATGCAGTTGGTCGGCACAGAGGTGCTGGACTGGGCGGCGGACACGATGAACGGGAACAGACCTTGAACCAATTGCTGGTAGAAATGGATGGCTTTACTGGAAAAGATAATGTCATTGTCATTGCAGCCACCAACCGGAGAGATATTCTCGACCCAGCTTTGCTTCGTCCGGGTCGGTTTGACCGCCAAATCGTTGTTGGTTATCCAGATGTAAAGGGCAGAGAAGCTATTTTGCGTGTGCACACGAAAAAGCGTCCGCTTGCACCGGATGTAGATTTGGCAACGATTGCAAAATCCACAGTTGGCTTTACGGGTGCAGATTTGGAAAACTTAGTCAACGAAGCCTCCTTGCTGGCAGCTCGCCAGAACAAGCGTGCGATTACCATGCAGGAAATTCAGGAAGCAACCATCAAGGTCATTGCAGGGCCGGAAAAGAAGTCGCATAAGGTTTCGGAAAAGGAAAAGCGGCTGACCGCTTACCACGAAGCAGGGCACGCAGTCTGCACATACTATTGCGACCATCAGGACAAAGTGCATCAGGTTTCCATCATCCCGAGAGGAATGGCAGGCGGCTATACAATGTCCCTGCCGGAACAGGATAAATCCTTTGTCAGCAAGACGGAAATGGAAGAAAACATTGTCACCTTGCTGGGCGGTCGTGTTGCAGAACAGTTGGTTTTGGATGACATTTCAACAGGTGCATCCAACGACTTGGAACGGGCAACCGCAACCGCTCGGAAGATGGTCACTCGTTATGGTTTCAGCAAGAAGCTTGGGCCAATTGTCTATGGCAACGACCAGAACGAAGTATTCTTAGGAAAGGATTTGGGTTCTTCCAGAGATTATTCCGACCGGGTAGCTGGAGAAATTGATGACGAAGTACGCAACATTGTAGAAACTGCTTATCAGCAGGCAACTGCTCTGTTGCAAGCACATATGGATCAGCTGCACTTGTTATCAAAGTACTTGATTCTACACGAAAAGATTGAACGGGAAGACTTTGAAAAGCTGATGCAAGGCAAGATGGAAGCATCTGCATTTGAAGAACAGCCAACAGCACCACAGCAGCCGGAATCTTCTTCCGAAGAACAGAATCTGCCGGAACAGGAATAAAATAATTCTTACAAAAAACAAACGAGCAGGAACTCAAAATAAAGAGTTCCTGCTCGTTTTGTATGCATTTAAAGGTCTTTCATCTGTTCAAGTTCGGCGAGAATTTGCTGCCAGACGCTTTCAGATACTCCCGTCAATTTGTGGCGGTGCATGGTTTTTCCCTGTAAGTAGAAGAATACATTGCAAAGACCGCATTTTCTGCCCGTTTTTGTACGGGTTACTTGAATGCTGGCAATGTTGGTTGCCGGGGCAACAATGGTATGAAAGACGAAACCGCTGCTATAGTGCAGATAGAGTTTTCCGTCTTCCAGCCACATACGGGTTCGCATCGCAGAAACAATCCGAATGAGCAGAAACCAGACGCAGGGAAAAACCAACATCCAGCCCAAAAATGAAAATCGCACATAAATCGGATAGAAAAAATAGCGTGCCAACGCAATCAGTACCAATACAATGCCCAATAAGAACAACGGCTGCCAGATAAAGAGCCAGAACCGAAACAAATTGAACGGTTGTTTCGGTTTATTTTTTCCAATGACATTTGGCTGCTGTTTGAGCAGCGGTTGTAAAAAGCGGTCTGCATGCGATTTTTGCAGCAAGGGCATTAACACGGGCAGTTCGTTTTTCTGATTGCCGTAGCCCGGACAGCTGATATGAACCGACATCAGATGCAATAACTTCATCATGAGATTTTGCCGAATGTCAATGTAATTGACTGCCCCTCTCCGCAGGCGGTAGCGATACGGGGAAATCAGCCCACGATGAACGGAAAATGCTTTTCGGTCTGCATAGAATCGGAATCGACTGTATCGAAGCAAATTTCCAATAAAAGAAATCAGCCATGCCGACAAAATCAAGATGCCAATCGTAATGGCAAGGCGTGGAATGCCCTTAAAATAGGTGGCTGCTTGATCCGTCAGTGTCATGAGAAGTTCTTCTGCCTGCAATTCTTCGAGCAAATCTCTGGTAATTCGACCACCTTGAAAAAAAATCGCTGCTGCATAAACTGCCCCAGATAAGCTACTGGAGAAGAGAAACGAAAATAGCAGCAGTCGGGACGTATGCGGTCGATGCATTTTAACATCTGAAGCTGGTCGCAGCAGCGGAATGACTTGCCGAATAGCAGTCAGATCTGCTTTGTATAAGACCAACTGCATATCTGCTCCGGCGATGTCTTCCGCTCCGGTGTGAATCGAAACTCGAACCGCTCCGAACGGTCGCAGAAAGAATGCGTGTTCTTCCGTTACAGAAGTAATGCTGGAGCAGGGAATTTCGGTTTCCCGTTTCAGCAGGATTCCGCTTTGCCGGCGGATGACTTCCGTGTTATACATAAATCCGCAGAAGTACCAGCGAATTGCACCATACGTCAAAATCAACACGCAGATGAGCAGGTCAAACCATGCACCATGCAGCCACGCTGCAATTTCTTTTGCAGAGAATGGAAAGAAGTGTGCAGAACGCAGCAGCGGAAAAATTAACAGCCAGAGGTTTTTTGCCGTGTATCGCAGGATTTTGATGGGGTGTTCATGGAGCATGAGATTCCTCCTGTGCAGCAAGGTAAAATAAATCTGCAAATCGCATACAGAGTTCCGCTGCATCCTCTTTTTTGAGAAATAGCAGAATCAGCGTGCTGCCGTAGGCGTGCAGCGGCAGAAAAGTCATTCCCGTATATTTGCAGAACGGCGTTTGCACAATGGTGCTGCATTGCAGAGCACGCAGCCGCATGCGTTTTTCTCGCCGGATAAAAATGCCGGATATTGAGATGATGTCTTGTTCTGTAATGATATAGCGAGTATTGCGAAACCAGAACGGCAGTAAAATAAAGATGCCCAGCAGAGCAGCCAATAGCAATAGCAAACAGATGAGGTTGACAATGCCAGCCGGTACAACTTTTAATACATAGCGAACGGCTGCAATTAAAACCAATGCAGTCGGCAGGGCAAGTAGCTGTAGTAGATATTGTGCGTGGGGGTCAGGACGATAGCTTTTTTGTAGATGATTCATAAGGACCTCCGTTTTGTGAAAATGCAGCATACAATTAGCAACAAGTGTATAATATTATTATAACCATTTTAGCAATATCGTCAAGAGTCTGTTTATGAAAGGTCTGTCGATTTTATGAAAATACGGAGGACGGCTTTATGCTGGAACAGCTGAATACATGGGTTTGGGGCAGTGGATTGCTGGTTTTGCTGCTGGGAACAGGATTATTTCTCAGCATTCGCACGCATTTTTTTCAGATTTTTGGAATCCGTACGATTTTCCGGCAGACATTCGGCAGATTGTTCCGTCGGCAAGACGGTGCAGAACAATGGAAAACGTGTTCCGCAGCGTTGGCAGCTGCCATGGGAACGGGAAACATTGTCGGTGTTGCAGCAGCCATTTCCGCTGGTGGAGCAGGGGCAGTTTTTTGGATGTGGGTGTCTGGATTTTTGGGCATGATGCTGACCTATGCAGAAAATGTATTGGCGGTGCGGTATCGTTCGGAAACAGAGAAACGGGCAGTTGGGGCATTGGCATATCTGAAAAATGGCTTGCGAAGTCCGATTTTGGCAGGGCTTTATGCCGTATTTTGTGTGCTGGCATCGTTCGGCATGGGAAATATGACACAGAGCAGTGCCGCTGCTGCTGCACTGGAGCAGGGCTGTCACATTCCGCCGATTTGGACAGGGGTCGGAGTAACAATTTTGTTGCTGGGAACGGTGTTGGGTGGAATGCGTACCATTGGAACAGTGACCCAATTTCTGATGCCGATTTTATCAGGAGGCTATCTGTTGGCGGCTGTTATTGTGTTGATGCAGCACGCCGGACAGTTGGGAACGGCGTTTGCAACGATTTTTCATGCAGCATGGCATCCGGCAGCCGTTGGCGGCGGAACGCTGGGGACAGTGTTGTCTGTTGGTCTGCGGCATGGGGTGTTCTCGAATGAGGCAGGGCTTGGCAGCAGTGCGATGATTCACAGTCATGTGGTGGATGCTGTACACGGACAGCAGGGAATGTGGAGCATGGTAGAAGTGTTTGTAGACACGATGCTTTGCTGTACGGTGACGGCTCTGGTGTTGCTCTGTACGGGAACAGCTGGAACAGATGGCATCTCTGGGATTGCAGCAGCCTTTTCCAGTGTGTTTGGTATTGGGGCAGAGTCTGTGCTGTCATGGATGATTGCCCTGTTTGCCTTGGCAACACTGCTTGGCTGGTGTTGTTGCGGAGAAGTTGCCGTTCGATATTTGGGCGGAGAACGGGGCGTTCGCTGGTATCGCTGGGCATATTGTTTTGCAGGGGGATTGGGAGCAGTGGGAACACTGTCAACCATCTGGACATTCTCCGACCTTGCAAATGGATTGATGGCGATTCCGAACTTGCTTGGCATCTTGCTGTTATTTCGTAAGGCAGACTTGCCCGACAATGTTTATAGAAAATGCACAAAAAAGAATTGCAAAAAGAAGAGAAATATGGTATGATAAGACTCATTTCAAGATGACTTTGCAAGAAATCCACATCAGAAAAAGGAGTACGAGTTTATGCAGACAATTTTTCTTTCCGACTTAAAAGCTGCTCTGTTGGAACATCCACAGGCATGGATTACACAAATGGAACAGCAGCACTGGGCACAACTTCGCACCATTGCAGAAGAAATTGCAGAACATCGGCGAACCTGTCCCATTATTTTATTATCTGGGCCGTCTGGTTCTGGAAAGACCATTACCGCCATGATGCTGGAATCCATTCTGGATGGAATGGGATTGGAAACGCATACGCTTTCCATGGATCACTATTTTAAAAGCATTACCTCAGAGCAGTTGAAGCTTGCAGAGATTGGAGAATTTGACTTAGAATCACCGGAACGGGTGGATATTCCGTTTTTGAATCAGCAATTGAAAGCCATTCGAGATTGCGAACCAGTGGAGCTGCCGAGATATGATTTCCGGATTTCCAGCCGTGTACCGTCGGGGCGAATTTTGCAGCGGAAGCCGGAAGAATTGGTCATTTTAGAGGGCATTCACGCCTTGAATCCATCAGTGATTACACTTTCTGACCACGATGCTGCACGGTGTTATGTCAATGTACAAACGGCTCTGCGGACTGACCACGACCAATTGATTCCGCCGACTTATGTTCGATTGCTGCGGCGGATGATTCGGGATTTAAAATACCGGAAGCGGTCGTTGACAGAAACGATTCGGATGCATCATACTGTGCAGGTGGGGGAAGACACCTTTATTACGCCTTATCGTTCCTTGGCACAGTATGAAGTCAATACGTTTTTGCCATATGAAACCTTTGCCTATACAGCCGTATTGGAGCAAATTCCAGAGGCAGTTTCGATTGCACGAACAATACCGGAATTAAAAGCGATTTTGGAAGAGCAAGTGCCATTTTCGCTGGATTGGATTCCAGAAACCGCATTGGTACGAGAATTTATTGGCGGTAGTGTTTACTATCAAGAGAGCAAGTAAAAACCGCCGTAGGCGGAACTGCGGTCGAGCTGGCTCAGCTCGGCGGAGAGGGATTGTTAAGGGGGACAAGCTGTCCCCCTTAACAGACGTATTGATTAGAACACATTGAAATCTAAGAGAGAATCGCAGAAACCGCAATTGCCTTTTGAAATAAAAAGGCTGTAATGAGATGCAAGGTTTCAGGGGCAATTGCGGTTTCCCAGGCAAGCTGGGGATGTGCCCCAGCCTTGCCGAACCGGATTCGGGTGGTATCCCTAAGAGCAATTTGCATACTCTGGCAAAGAGCGAAGCGATTTTGCCGAACCACACGCAATCAGTTTCCCAAGAATCAAACAACAATAAGCATACAAAAGAGGATTCCCACAACAGGAATCCTCTATTTTTTTGCATATTCACTTTGTCAGAACTGGTTTCTGTGAGAGAACCCGTTCATGGTTGTACACGTCTTTCAGCCGTTGTTTGGTGTTGTATGTTTCCCCTATGCAAAATTCTTTCGACCATGTCATAAAATATGCCCACGGAATCTTGCTTTTTGCCAATAATGCTGCATCTGGTAAAAATCCAATCTCTGCCAACGCTGCAACTTTGTTGGCACTGGATGCCGCAATCAACGCCTGATAATCGGCTGCATAGTCTGTTGCTTCATAGTGCGGCAGGTAGACATCCACGGAAACAACATCCACAAAATTATCCCCCGGATACCCCTCCGGCAGCCGACTGTTCCAGACCCAGAGCAGATGGTCAAGGTGGTAGTGATGCACATAGTATTCATACATGAGCAGGTATAGCTGCTTCGCAACCTCTGCACCCTTTGCCCCCCACCAGAACCAAGTACCTTCTGCCTCGTGGAACGGTCGCCACAGAACCGGAATCTTTGCGTCCTGAAAGCGTTGCAGCTGTACTGCAATCGCATCTAAATCATGGAAAAACGCTGCCCGTTCCGGCGTGCCGTCATGCAGAACCCGTTCTGCATCGAAATCTGTGTGTTCGGTATAAAAACTCTTGTCGTGTCCGCCGAGCGGAGAAAACCAGTGAAACGTCAGCGTGACAATGCCGCCCGTTTCGTTTGCCCAGCGGAGTGCAGTGTCCATGGTGTTGCGGTTTTCTTCTACTTCTACCCGACAGGCTTCCGAAGCACCTTCCATGCGGATGTTGGGCGAGTAGGCGAGCAACTCAAATCCGCAGAGTTTCGGGGACTTTCCCGTTACGGTTTCAATATAAGCAACCTCTTCCATCGGGTTGGTCTGGGTGTGCTGCCCAGCAAGGATATTTGTTCCCGCGATGTCGTGCAGATATTGCAGCAGAGCCGTTGCCTCTGGGGTTGCGTTGGGATTGACTGGTGTTGTGTGTATCATAAAAGCCTCCTTTTTAGCCTAATTATAACCCTAATTTATGATAAAGTCAATGGAAATTTGCGTGAATTTTGAAAAAATCGGTTGCAATTTCAAAATGGGTATGCTATAATAAAAACCAAAGCAGAAATTAGCTGCAATTAGGTGCAAATTTATGAAGAAAGGAATTTGTTGGAAAAATGCAAAAACGTGTACGAATGGTAGACATTGCGGAAAAAATGGGCGTTAGTACCTTTACGGTTTCCAAGGCACTTTCCGGAAAAGAGGGTGTCAGTGAAGAACTGCGGGCAGAAGTGCGGCGGGTTGCAGAGCAGATGGGCTATCAAGCAAAGAATAAAACTCGGAGCATATTGC
>OGRL01002614.1_pt1 | contig 11681 bp, 10 predicted proteins | sample 1553481 | NCBI WGS metagenome assembly OGRL01 (sample SAMEA2580036, study PRJEB22360) | human gut metagenome
ATGCCCGTTCGGGCAGCGGTGGCTTGCGAGGCGGGAGTACATGAGCCGCAGGCTGTTCAAAAGCTCCGTGCCAGTGCCGAAGGTGCTGCGGATGCCCGGTACGCCCGGCCTCTGGTGCAGCGCCAGCGCCGCCGGAACATACAGCACCTCTTCCACCGAGGCTTTCGAAGCCTGGGTCATCCGGCGGCGGGTGTAAGTGGACAGCGCCTCCAGATACCGGCGGGAGCCTTCGGCATACAGCACCCCCAGCGCCAGCGAGGATTTGCCCGAGCCCGACACGCCCGCAATGCCCACGATCTTGTTCAGCGGGATGTCCACGTCGATGTTTTTCAGGTTGTGTACCTTTGCCCCGCGCACGAGCATTTTGTCTATCATTCTGTTTTTCCTTCCCTTTGGCCTTTTTGCGCCAGATGAATTCGATGTTCTCTGTTTTAGTATAGCGTATCCTGATGTGTATTTCCACAATGGTCACCAATAAAATGCTATTTGCACCGGCAGACACAGAAGAGTATACTATAATCAGTAAGGATCTCAAGTTCCTGTACACATGTATCTGACGAGATAAAAGGAGAACGAACATGGCAGTATTTCCAAAAGAATTTGTATGGGGCGCTGCGACTGCAGCCTATCAAATCGAGGGCGGTGCCGTCGAGGATGGAAAAGGCCGGAGCATCTGGGATGTTTTCTCCCACACACCGGGCCGCACCTATCGGGGCGAGACCGGTGATACCGCCTGCGACAGCTATCACCGCTGGCGGGAAGACATCGAACTGCTGAAGTCGATGCACCTGAAAGCCTATCGCTTCTCTGTGGCGTGGACGCGCATCGCCCCCACCGGCGGCACGGACTGGAACGAAAAAGGCTTTGCCTATTACGATGGTCTTGTGAATACTTTGCTGGAAGCGGGCATCGAGCCGTATATTACGCTGTATCACTGGGATTTGCCGCAGGCGCTGGAAGAAAAGGGCGGCTGGCAGAATGAGGACACCGCCCGGGCGTTTGCAGTCTACACGGCAAAAATGGCAGAACATTTCAAAGGCAGGGTCCACCAGTGGTTCACCTTCAATGAGCCTGCCTGTATCGTGAAAATGGGCTATGGGACAGGTGAGCATGCGCCGGGGCTGAAACTCCCGCTGGAAGGGCAGTTCACCTGCTGGCAGAATATCATCTATGCGCACTGCCTTGCCGCGCAGGAGCTCCGCCATACGGACGCCGAAAACAGAGTGGGCTTCGTCTCCACAGGCCGCATCTGCTACCCCGCATCTGAGGCAAAAGCAGATGTGGACGCCGCCCGGGCTCTGACCTTTGCCTGCCCGGACGAGGACTGGGCCTTCACCCACACGATGTCGCTCGACCCTCTGTGCCTTGGCCGCTGGCCCGGCCCGGACCTCTGTGGGCCGCAGCTTTCCGCCTGCATCGGTGCTGTGCCGCAATACATCAACGACGCCCTGTCTCTGGGCAGACCGGATATGCTCGGGCTGAACATCTACAATGCCGCGCCTGTACAGATGGGAACGAATGGTCCCTGTTATGTGGAGCGCCCTGCGGGATACGCTCACACAGCCATGAACTGGCCGGTAGAGCCGGAAAGCCTGAACTGGGGGCCCCGTTACATCCAGGAGCGGTATGGACTGCCCATGTTCATCGCGGAGAACGGCTTATCCTGCACCGACAAAATCTATCGGGACGGCAAGGTGCATGACGTGGAGCGAATCGATTTTCTGGCGCGCTATCTGGAAAAACTCTCCGAGGGCATTCAGGCCGGTGCCGACGTGCGAGGGTACTTCCATTGGAGCCTGTTGGACAACTACGAGTGGCACAGCGGATACAGAGAGCGTTTTGGTCTGGTGTACGTCGATTACGCTTCCGGGCGGCGCATCCCGAAAGACAGTGCCTTCTGGTATGGCGAAGTCGCGGCGACCAATGGCGGGTCCATCTGACCTGTAAAATAAAAGGGCGGCAGTTTCTCCAATACAGAACGAATATTGCAGCCATATCCAAGATACGTCTTACCCATCCTGCAAATTCTTTTATAATAGCACTGCTGCCTGAAAGCGCTGCAACAAATTCCCATATCAAAAGGGAAGCTTTCCGGTATGGGACAACGACAAATCATTTTATTGGGATGCGAAAGAGACGTCCTCCGCCTGCTTCGACGCTGCCGGATGGCCCGGCTCCGCTTTTGTCAACATCTGCTGGAACTTCCGGGCCGCCGTGTTCAGCGGGCGGTGATGGTCGTAGACGAGGCAGATAGAGCGGGAGGGAATGATCTCCTGCAGATGCAGCTCGACAAGCTCGCCGCGGGCCAGAAGCTCTTTCGTCATCGGTTCCGGCACAAAGGCAAGGCCCAGCTCACTTTTCACCAGCGTGAGCATCTGGTCGGTGGTGGCGGCCTCGGTGTCGGGCCGGAGCACGGCGTCGTGATCGAGGAAGAACTGCCGGTAGAAGCTCCGGGTCATGCTCTCATCGCTGAGAGAGATGAGCGGATAGCAGCTCAGTTCCTTCAGCGTCAGGCGCTGGCTGGCCAGTGCAGTGAAGGTCTTTCCACCCACCAGCACTTCATAAAACGGTTTCAGTTCCACCATCTTCAGGCCCTGTTCTACTTCCGCCGGGGTGGAGATGATGGCAAAATCCACTTCTCCGTTCTTCACAGCCTGCACCGCCTGGGGCGTAGAGTGGTTCGAGATGCGCAGCCGGATGCCGGGATACTCGGTGTGGAACGTCCGCAGCTTCTCGGCCAGATAGATGTTCAGCGCCGTCTCCGTCGCACTGATGCTGATGGAGCCGTGCTCGAGGGTGGCGCTGGCGCTCAGTTCTTCCTCCGCGTCCTGTATCTGCACCGCCGCCGAGGCGATGCGGGAGTAGAGCATCTCGCCCTCCGGCGTCAGGGTGACGCCCCGGTTGGAGCGGGTAAAGAGCACACAGTTCAGCTGGCTTTCTAGCCGGTTCATCGAGTGGGTGATGTTGGGCTGGTTGTTGCCCAGCACCCGCGCCGCTTTCGTAAAGTTCTGATACTTCGCCACATAATAGAAAATTTTGTAGTATTCCCAATCAACGTACATGGGAGCCTCCCCTCTTTCATACCAGAATCACATTTTTACTTCTCCCCCACCAGCGCCACGGCAACATCATTGACATTCGTGCCAGTAGCGCCGGTCATGATAAGGCCGTCCACAGCTTTCAGTGCATGGTAGGCGTCGTTGTTTTGCAGGGTATCGAACACATTCCAGCCCTTGGCGGTCAGTGCGGAGAGGGTGTCACCATCCACATAGCCGCCGGCAGCATCCGTGGGGCCGTCGGTGCCGTCACTGCCCACCGAGAACACTGCTGCATCCAGCCCGGCCAGCGCCGGAGCCGCTGCAAGGGCAAGCTCCTGATTCCGTCCGCCGAGGCCCTTGCCCGTCAGGTGGACGACCGTCTCGCCGCCTGCGATGTAGGCCAGCTTTTTTCCCTGCCCCGCGTGGGTCCGGACGATGGAGCCAAGGAAGCTGCCCGCTTCCCGGGCTTCACAGCAGAGCTGGTCGGTCAGCAGGACGGGCTCATAGCCAAGTTCCCGGCAGGCGGCAGCGGCAGCGGTGCAAAGCTCCCGCACACTGCCAGTGATCTGGGTCGTCACATTGTCCAGAATCTTGGGCGTTTCCTGCGCCAGAAGAACTTTTGCCTGTTCCGAGAGCTTCAGGTGATACTTCTCCGCAATGGCAAGCGCCTGTGCGCAAGTAGAGGTATCCGGCACCGCCGGGCCGCTGGCGATCATATCCAGCGGGTCGCCCAGAATATCGCTCAGCACGATGCTGAATACCTGAGCCGGGGCGCATGCCTGCGCGAACCGCCCGCCCTTGACGCCCGAAAGCCGTTTGCGGATGGTGTTCATCTCCACGATGTCAGCGCCACTGGCAAGGAGCTGGCCGGTGATGTCCTGCAATTCTGTGCCGGGGAGCAGCGGTTTTTCAAACAATGCACTTCCTCCGCCGGAGAGCAGAAACAGCACGGTATCCTCCGCCGCCAGGCCGCGCACCAGCTCCAATGCCTTCTCGGTGGCCGCAAAGCTGTTCTCGTCCGGCACCGGATGTCCCGCTTCATAACAATTTACTCCCAGAATTTCGCCCCTGACGTGCTTGTATTTGGTCACGACCACGCCGCCGTCCACACGGCCCAGCGCTTCCACCGCCGCGTGTGCCATCTGCCATGCGGCCTTGCCCGCTGCGACCAGCAGCACCCTGCCGCCCTTGGGTGCAAAGGCTTTCAATGCGCGGCGGACAGCTTCGTCCGGCAGGACAGCGTTCAGGCTGGATGCGATGATGGCATCGGCATCCTTTCGCAGAGTCAGATTCATGAAACAGACCTCCTTGTGGGGTATGATTTACAACAGACCAGCTTCGGTCATGGTTTTTACAAAGCCCCGCCTGGCCGGGCCTCCGGAATCATTATACAGCAAGACCGACGTTTCGGGAATACTTTCGGCAATGGTTTTGAAATTGCTGTACAGCTCGACATCACAGACTGTACCTTCCTTAGTTGGGTCTTGTATCTGATTTTTATACTCGCTCTCTACGAAATACCAAAATCTTGTTTACAAACATCCCCCATGCAGCCGCCGGATCACCTTAAATGCGACCTCATGTTCTGTTGTCAGCGGTTTTTTCAAAGCGAAGAAAACAACACCGCTGGTCGGACAGGTGATCTCTGCCTCCACCTCCGCAGTAAACGGGTCAAGGATCACGCCCATTTTCTGACCACACTCCACTTCCTGTCCCGGCTCCACGAAGCGGCGGAAGATCCCGCCCGCCGGGGTGAGTACATTTGCCATCTCGTTTTCCTGCACGACGGTGGACAGATGCACTGCAAGCGAAAGGCTTGCGACGGTTTCTTCCATCTTTCTTACACACTCCTACACCGTCGAGCTGGTGGAAGTGGACAACCAGTCCAGCACCGACAAGGCCGTGACCGCCGCACAGGAGCTGGTCTCCAAGAAAATTTCCGTCGTGCTGGGCAGCTACGGCTCCGGCTGCTCCATTGCAGCAGCTCCCACCTTCCAGTCCGCTTCTATCCCGGCCATTGGCTGTTCCTGCACCAACCCAGCCGTCACCGAGGCGAACCCCGATTACTTCCGTGTCTGCTTCCTCGACCCGTTCCAGGGCTCCGTCATGGCCAACTTTGCAAAGGATGAGTTCGGCACAGGCAACGCCTATGTATTGAGCATGCTGGGCGAGGACTACGGCTCCGGTCTGGCCACCTACTTCGTCAACGCGTTTGAGGATCTGGGCGGCACCGTCACCAGCGAGCAGTTCCCGGAAGGCACCTCCGACTTCTCTGCCTATATCAAGAAAGCCTCCGACGGCGCATTCGAGTTCGTCAAGACCCAGAGTGTGGAAGGCTGATGCTCATTTTCGCTTAAAATAACAGAACGCAGGCGGGGGGACAGCCCCTGCCTGCGCTTTGCTTGTGAAACCTGTTGTAAGAAATGGAGGGTTTTCTCATGGCTGCAAAGTTTCTGCCCTATCTGCTGGCAGGCATCTCGGTGGGCGGCCAATATGCACTGATCGCCATCGGCTATACGATGGTCTACGGCATTCTCCGCCTCATCAACTGTGGTCACGCCCTTCCTTGTCGTGATTCTGGTTGCCGCACTTGTCACCCTGATCCAGAAGACCAAGATCGGCATGGCGATGCGCACCGCCTCCCGTGATTTTGAAACAGCGCAGCTCATGGGCATCAAGATCAACAATGTCATCAGCTTTACCTTTGCCGTGGGCAGTTTCCTTGCGGCCATCGGCTCGATGATGTATTTCTCCAACTACACCGCTGTCACCCCCACCGTGGGCGCAATGCCCGGCCTGAAAGCCTTTGTGGCGGCGGTGTTCGGCGGCATCGGCTCCATCCCGGGTGCTGTGATCGGCGGCTTCATCATCGGTATCTGTGAGAGCCTTATTAAAGGTGCCGGTGCTACCACCTTCAGTGATGCCTTTACGTTTGCGCTGCTCATCGTGGTCATCGGCGGCATCGGCTCGGTGTCCGGCTCGGTCATCGCCTCGTTCCTCTTCATCGCAAGCTCCGAATGGCTGCTGCGCTTTCTCGACAACGAAACGTATATCGGCGGTTTCCGTCTGCCGCTGCTGCGCTCCGGCTTCCGCATGGTGGTGTTCAGCATCATCATTATGGCTGTAGTGCTGTTCTTCCGCAAGGGCATCATGGGTGACCGCGAGCTCTTCCAGAAAAAATCCGCATCCACGGCGAAAGCTGCCAAGAAGGAGGCGAGTTCCAAATGAGTGAAAATGTATTGACCATTGAAAACGCGACCATGCAGTTTGGCGGCGTGGTTGCTGTGGACAGCCTGAACCTGAAAGTAGATAAGAACCAGATCGTCTCTCTGATCGGCCCCAACGGCGCAGGCAAGACCACCGCTTTCAACGTCGTCACCGGCGTGTACGCGCCCACCAACGGTGCTGTGTGGTTCGAGGGCCGCAAGATCATCGAGAACACGCCCCACGGCAAGATGAAAAAGCTGTATAAAGGCCAGAATGCCGGGAAGTATTCCCATATCATTGCGCCGACACCGGATAAAATCACCCAAATGGGCATCGCCCGCACCTTCCAGAACATCCGCCTGTGGAAGAGCCAGACCGTTTTTGAAAACGTGCTCATTGCCAAACACTGCCGCCGTTCCGCCAATCTGCTGAGCGCCACTTTCCGCCTGAATGCCGACGAAGAAAAGCGTCAGCGCGAGGAATGTGAGCACCTTTTGCAAGTACTTGGCCTGCAGGATGTTCGTGATGAACTGGCGACTGGCCTGCCCTACGGCCTGCAGCGCCGCGTTGAGATCGCCCGCGCACTGGCGACGGAACCCAAGCTGCTGATGCTGGACGAACCCAGCCTTGGCCTTGCCCCCATCGTTGTGCGGGAGATTTTTGACATTATCCGCACTGTGAACCAGCAGGGCATCACCGTGCTGCTGAACGAACAGAACGCCAACATGGCACTGAAGGTGGCCGACTATGCCTATGTCCTTGAGACCGGCAACCTGACCCTCTCCGGCACCGGCGCTGAGCTTCTGGCAAACGAGCAGGTCAAGGCAGCTTATCTGGGTCGGAAGCTCACCGATTAATTTTTTAAAGAAAGAACGCCAAATCTTACGATTTGACGTTCAATATCTGGTGCACCTCCAGGGACTCGAACCCTGGGCCCACTGATTAAGAGAAACCAACGTGCAACAATCGTCAATTTTCGGAATTACGCAAATTCGTTATTTTTATCGTTTCGCCGTAAATTTGCGTTTTGCATCTGCTGCATCCTTTGCACCCGCCATCCCCTCTTGCATCCGTTATCCAGCCGTTCCGGTGTGCAAAAAGTGTGCAAAAATGTGCAGAGCCAAAATCAGCCTCTTAAAACAGGGATCGGATTTTTATTCAAAGCCGGGAAAACGGTCGGGTTCGAGCCCGATACGGCAGCTACAATCTTGCCTGTTCAGACTAAGCATCAAATGTACATCAACACTTACGATTCATAGCAGGGATTTGGACAACTACGATCTCTTATAAATCCAAAGCAGCTCTTTCTATGTGGACTTTTCTGGGTGGAAACACCTAAAAGGTTCACATTTTTTATTTTACCGGCAACCAGACCGTTGCTTTTGCTCCGCAGGGGGTGTTCTGCCCGAACACTGCCGTGCCGCCATGGGCGGCGGCGATCTGCTGCACTACATACAGGCCAAGGATATGAGGCGCATTTTCGGCAGACTCCGCAGCGTTCAGTGCCGCCAGAACAGCAGCCGGATAGCCAATACCGTCATCTGCCACGGTCAGGCAGAAGCGCTCTCCTACCTGCCGGGTGTGCACGGTAATGTTCACCGGCTTTGGGTTATGCCGGACGCTGTTGTTCATCAGGTTTTCCAGCAGCCGCGCCAGCAGCGCCTCATCCACCGAAAGCACTGTCTGCTCTGCTGGTTCTTCCTGTTCCAGTGTGATCTCGCAGCGCTCTGCCAGTGGGCTTTCGCAGAACTGCGCCACCAGCTGCCGGAACAGCGGCCCTGCCCGGAGGTCTTTCCGGCGCAGGGGTTGGGCACCGTATTCCAGCTTACTGGTCAGGTTCAGGTCATCAATGAGGGTGCGGAGCTTTTCGCACTGGGTGCGGATGCCGGTCGCTTTCTGCCGGGAGCTGTCCGGCAAAAGTGCATCCTGTTCCAACTGCTCCGCCCAGCCTAAGATCAGCGCCAGCGGGGTGCGCACGTCATGGCTGACCCCTGCGATCCACTGGGTGCGGGCGTTGTCCCGCCGGGAAAGCATCTCATTTTTGGCTTGCAGCTGCGCCCCGGTCCGGTTCAGCTTTTCTGCTAGTTCCCCGGCAAAACCGTCGGTAGGCAGCCGGACGGTCTGCCCCTGCGCCAGAGCATCCAGACCGTTTGCCACGGTCTCCAGCCGCTTTGCCCCCCGCCAGCTCAACCAGAAGCAGAGAACCAGACCCAGCAGCAGCATTCCCAGCGCTGCTGCCGGGAGCACCCGCACCATGCTCAGGGCAAAGTCCGGTGAGCTGTAAATGCTGTACTTCCACAGGCTCCCCTTTGGCAGCCCGATGACGAACAGTCCGTAGGGTTCTGTCCAGCAGAACACCGGGTAATCCGCCAGATACCAGCGGGCAAATTTGGCGATATCGCCGGGAGTGTAGGCATGGTTCAGATCCTGCGGCAGGCCGTAGCTCCAGCGGATGTTTCCCACATCGTCCAGCACCATCGCCCACTCGTAGCCATTCATCCACTCCTGCGGGGTGCGTTCTGCCCCAAAGGCAAGCCCTTCGGCGGTCTCCACCATGGAATCCGCGATTTCGCTGGATGAATACTCCCGCTGCGGCAAGCGGCAACTCTCCTGCCAGCCCAGCCAGCCCAGCACCGCAACACCGGAAAACAACAGCAGCAGAACGATGCCCACCGCCGCCAGCACATACCGCCGGATCAGGCGCACAAAGATTTTCATGCTTCTTCCCCCTTTGTCAGCTTATAGCCAATGCCCCGCACCGTCCGCAGAAACTGCGGCGCACCGGGTTCGGCTTCCAGCTTCTCCCGCAGATGCCGGATATGTACACCCAGACTGTTCTCGTAGCCATAGTAATCTGCGCCCCAGACCGCCGCACAAAGGGCATCGTAGGTAACGATGTGTCCCCGGTTCTCTGCCAATTTCCGCAGCAGCGCCAGCTCGGTAGCGGTCAGCGTCAGTGTTTTGCCCTCTGGCAGGGTAACAATGGCATCATTCAGGTCTACGCACCGCTCCCCCAGCTGCAAAGGTGCCGGTTTTGTACGGGACAGCTCTGCCCGGTACGCTCGCTGCAAAATATGCTGTACCCGCAGCAGTAGTTCCTGCATCAGAAAGGGCTTGGTCAGGTAGTCGTCTGCGCCGAGACCCAGCCCGAACAGACGGTCGGCATCCGCGTCCCGTGCAGAGAGGAATAATGCCGGGACATCCGCTTTTGCCCGCAGCGCCCGGAACAGCGAAAAGCCATCCCCGTCCGGCAGGTTGATATCCAAGATCATCAGTTCCGGCTGCTCTGCCGCAAAACAGGCGCGGGCAGCGGCGCAGCTTTGGGCGGTTCTGATATGGCCATATCCTGCGCCCCGCAGTTGCTCACACAGCAGTGCCAGCAGCTCGGCGTTGTCATCCACAACGAGAAACTTTGCATCATAAATGGTATCCATAAGGGCAGTTCTCCTTTCCCGCCTTTACTATACCACACTTTTTGCGACGCAGCGGAAAACACCCGCAAATTTAAGGGTAAATTAAGCTGCGCTTCCGGTCAGTTTAAGGCAGCGGGTGTATTCTGGCATCGTTCCGAAATCCATGAATGCGAAAGGAGACCATTTATGAAACCTGTGATCGAGACCCATGCCCTTTGCAAAAGCTACCATGGCCGTCCGGTGGTGGATCATTTGAACCTGACTGTCCCGGAGGGCTGCGTCTACGGCTTTTTAGGCCCCAACGGTGCGGGCAAATCCACCACCATGAAGATGCTGCTGGGGCTTGTACACCCCACCGGCGGCAGCGTAGAACTGCTGGGACACACCCTGAACGAAGCAAACCGCATTGCCCTGCTGCGGCAGACCGGCAGCCTGATCGAAGCCCCCTCCGGTTACCTGCACCTGACTGCCCGGGAAAACCTTTCCATCGTGGCTGACTTGAAGGACGTGGACCGGAAGGACATCAGCCGGGTGCTGGAGATCGTGCACCTAGCAAAAGACGCTGACCGGAAGGTGGGGCAGTATTCCCTTGGCATGAAGCAGCGGTTGGCGATTGCCCTTGCCATTATGCACGACCCGGAGCTTTTGATTTTGGACGAACCGATTAACGGTCTTGACCCAATTGGAATTGCGGAAGTGCGCTCTTTTATCCGTGACCTCTGTACTGAAAGAGGGAAAACAATATTGATTTCCAGCCATATTCTTTCCGAGATTGCATTGTTGGCTGATGATATAGGCATTATCGACCACGGCGCATTATTGGAGGAAGAAAGCCTTGCAGAACTGGAAGCAAAGAGCAGCAGACATATCCGTTTTACCGTTTCCAGTACAACACAGGCGGCAAGAATTTTAGAACGAGGTTTCCATGAAACGCAGTTTACCATACAGGACGACTACAAGATGCGTCTGCATAATTTAGATATTTCTGTCGGGGAAATTGTAACCGCCTTTGTCGAAAACGGGCTTACCGTATCAGAAGCCTATATCTGCGAAGAAAGCCTTGAAGATTATTTTAAGCGTGTAACAGGGGGTGAAGGGATTGCTTGATCTTATAAAGTGTGAATTTATGAAATTAAAGAGAAAGAAATTTATCCCTTTTGTGTTTTTGTCTGCCTTTTTATTCCCTATTCCTATCACATTCCTTATGGCAACACCGAGGATGCTGGAACGGTATCCGAACAAAACGGTTCTTTTTGACGGATTATTCAATATGGTTATGGGATATGGTGTTATCTTTCTTCTGCCATGTATTATTGGGGTCATTGCTGCTATGTTGTTTTTTATGGAGCGTGATAATGACACGTTCAAAAATTTACGCACAATCCCGATAACAAGTACTCAAATGATTATGGCAAAAATCATTGTCCTGTTTGCTTTTGGAATTATTTTTTGTCTTGCTTCCATGTTTGCTACTGTTATTTGTGGTAGTTTCTCAATGGAAATACATGGGATTGCCTATAAACTATTAGTTGCAATCGAGCTTGGTATTTTTATTACAGCAGGAACTTTGCCTATAATTGTACTTGTTGTTTTTTTCAGCAAGACATATATTTTTTCCATTTTATTATGTGTGTTTTACAGTGTGGCAAGCCTTACCGTTGAAACACTATTCGGGACATTGCCTAAATGGTTATGTTGGCTTCTGCCGATCCCCATGACAACGCTCTGGGGTGCGGGAGATATGGTAAAACACGGGTTTCCATTAAACGTAACAGCTTTGGAAAAGATTATTCCGTCAACCTTTCAGACGGTTCTCATTTTAGGGCTAATGGCTGTTATATCAATCTATTTAATAGATTTCTTATACAAGAAAAGGGGGGAATAATGATGTGTCGGATTATCAAAACAGAATTATGGAAGCTAAAGAGATACCATGTCATTTGGGCAGGTGTTCTGTTAATGTTTCTTTCTGTCGGAATTACTCTTTTTAGTTCTACCGCATTAGACGGTACAGTTTGGACGT
>OGRL01002624.1_pt1 | contig 11644 bp, 9 predicted proteins | sample 1553481 | NCBI WGS metagenome assembly OGRL01 (sample SAMEA2580036, study PRJEB22360) | human gut metagenome
GCTATGCGACAAAACAGACCGGCTATTTCTGGACAAAACAGCTTGGCCTTAACACTGAAGAAGCACTGAATGATAAAAAAGTAAAAGATATTCTTTCCAAAACTAAAACATTTACGAGAGATGATTTTACAAAGATTCTTCGCACTTGCCATAACATTATTCGTAATAATGATAAGCTTTCTCCCGAAGCTGCATTTGATGAAATCAGCAAAATTCTCTTTATGAAAATCAAATACGAACGTGAGCAGCGTGGTGCAAAAGTTTTTACGAAAAATGAGTTTGTAGAAAAAGAAAAATGGTTCGAAAAAGAGATTCGTCCAAGCCTGAAAGGAACTCCCAAAGACCTTCCTTATATGCAATTCTTGTTTTACAACACCAAGGAAGAGTTTAAGGCTGACCAACTTTTTGAGGAAAACGAAATCATCAAAATTAGGCAAAACAGTTTTGAGCAAATTCTCGAAAAACTTGAAACCTATAACCTTTCCGACACACAGGATGATGTTAAGGGTATAGCCTTTGAACAGTTCTTGGGTACTACTTTCCGTGGCGAATTAGGTCAGTACTTTACGCCTCGTACTATAGTTGATTTTATGACACACATTCTGGATCCCAAAGAGAATGAAACTGTATGCGATCCTACTTGCGGTAGTGGCGGCTTCTTAATCAAAGCATTCGAATATATGCGTGAAAAAATCGAGGAAGACGTAAAGAAAGCTAAATCCGAATTGCGTTCCGTTATTGAAGGAGAGAACTACGATTCACTGTCCGAAAAAGAACAGGTAGTTATCAACGAACGCATCGAAGCTATGCAATCCACACTTAACAAAGAACTTGATACCCAAGTAGAAGGTAGTCGTATGTATAATCTGTCACGAAATTGCATTTACGGGACAGATGCTAACCCTCGTATGGCAAGAACATCAAAAATGAATATGATTATGCACGGCGATGGACACGGTGGCGTTCATCATCACGATGGCTTGCTGAATGTTAACGGTATTTTTGAAGAGCGTTTCGACGTTATATTAACCAATCCTCCTTTTGGTGCGAGAATTGATAAATCCCAAAAAATTACCGAAGCAGATAAATTTACCGATGAAGCTTTAATCGCAAAATATAAAGAAAAATACGGCGAAGCTTATGAAAAAGCACTTAAGCAGGTAAATGACAACATTGGTAAGTCCTTGCTTTCATTGTACGACGTAGGTTCCATGTCCGGTCTTACCGAAGTTCTCTTTATGGAACGTTGTCTGAGACTGCTTAAAAAAGGTGGCCGTATGGGTATGGTTTTGCCTGAAGGTGTGCTTAACACATCAAACCTTCAGAAAATTCGTGAGTATTTTGAAGGTAAGGCTAAAATCATTTTGATTTGTTCAATCCCCCAAGATGTATTTATCGCTGCCGGTGCCACAGTAAAACCCAGCCTTGTTTTCTTCAAGCGTTTTACCGAAGAAGAAGAGCTTCAGTACTTAGGTGCAAAAACAAGGGCAGAAAAAGAAATTAGACAGAAGTACATCGGCCAAATAAAAGCTTTGCAAGAAAAAATAGTCGAAGAAAAATCCAAGAAACTTAAGGTTAAAGCGCTCATTGCAGCAGCAGAAAAAGAACTCAGAGATCTTGAAAAGGCTATCATCGAAGAAGCTAAACCGCTCACCAAAGAATACTTCCATTACGAAATTCCTATAGCTATGGTTGAGGATGCGGGCATTACTTCTACAGGTGCTGTTTCCGCAGGCAATCAGCTTCCTACACTTCAAGATGAATATAAAGAATATAGAATTGCAAAGAAGCTATGGAACGAAGCCAATAGCGTTGTTTCCTATACCATAAATTCGCAAGGAAGGCTTTTCCGTACCAGCGATGGTAAGGAGGTTGAACTAAAGTGGTAAATACAAATTCAGTGTTGTCCTCTATTTTATTTAGCCAAACCATCGATTGGAATATAAAACAATTCTTTAGTTCCACCTCGATTAATTCATCTTTTGAGTTAAAAAGAATAGGAAAAGCAATAACACGCCGAAAAGATCAAATGGTTGTTGAAGATGACAAAAGATACAAGCGTATTACAATCAAAACAAATTGCGGTGGTGTTTTTGTCAGAGATGAGGTTTTAGGAAAAGATATCAAAACCAAGAAACAGTACTATGTAAAGGCTGGTCAGTTAGCAGTGTCAAAAATCGACGCTCGAAACGGTGCATTTGGCATTGTTCCTCCTGAAGCAGATGGCGCTATTATTACCGGTAATTTTTGGGTTTATGATGTGAATCCCGAAATCGCAAATATTGACTATTTGATTTTATTATTATCTTCTAACGTATTTGTACAAGCTTGGCAGGATTGTAGTAATGGTAGTGGCAATCGCTTGTATTTACAGGAAGAAAAATTTTTGAATTATAAGATCCCTATGCCCGAAGCCGATGTTCAGAAAGATTTGATACGTAAATATAATACTCAACTAGCTGAAGCAAAGAAAGACCAGGATTCAATTGATAATTTACAGTATCAAATAGAACAGTACATATTAAAAAAGTTAGGAATATCGTTCAAGAGATCATCCTTTAACGGTTTAATAGGTACTACATATTATAAGAACTTAACAAGATGGGATCCGACTTATCTTTCCAACAAAATAATAATTAACTCAAACGAAAAAATGATTGATATGGCAGCTGTGATTGCTCATTTTATGGTTGACACATCCGGGAAAAGGTTACGCATTAACACCAAGGAAGATCCGGACAAAAAATTCGCTTATATCGGAATGGAGCATGTTGAAAAAAATACAGGTAAAGTATTCATGCAACAGATATCCGGCAAAGATATATTAAGTCAAACTGTTCGTGTGCCATACGATTATATTATCTATGGTAAACTTAGACCTTATTTAAATAAGTACTGGGAGAATAGGTCTGCAACAAAAAATGTAGTATGTTCATCTGAATTCTTTGTGTTTGATACAAAGAATATCAATCGGATATATTTTATGGAGATTCTTTCTTCCACAATTATTCAAGAACAATTAACACCCTTGTATAGTGGAGCACGTATGCCACGTATTAACGAAAGTGATTTTATGGGATTAAAAATCCCTTTACCATCTCCACAAAAACAACAGGAAATAGTTGATTATATTTCTGAAGTGCGCAGAAAAATTGCAACTTTACAGCTGCAAATACCTTTACATTCACAACGGGCGAAAAAAGAATTTGAGGAGGCCGTTTTCGGTGAAGCTCAAAAGCGTATATATTGAAAAATACAAAAATCTCTCTCCTTTAACGATTGATTTTGAATTAGGTAATGGGCTTACTATGCTTGTGGGCAACAATGGATCTGGCAAAAGTAATGTGTTAGAAGCTATTAGCGGTATTTTTCACGACTTATTCAAAGGTAAAGATAGTAGAAAAATCAAGTGTGATTACAAATTACAATACACCTTGAATGAGATCAATTGTGTAATTGAGCAAACCAATGGTTTTCTTCGCTGTTATGGTCCAAAATTCAAACGTCGAGAATATTTTATCGAAGAAAATGCGCCCCACAATATAATCGGTCTGTATAGCGGTGAAGAAGACCGATTGTGGACTTCGTTTTATGAAACATATTATAAATCATACATAAAGCGGATAAAAACCAACCGTCATCAAGAACGTATGCGTTTAATGCTTATAAACAAATATTATTGGAATGTTGCTTTACTAACTTTGCTTTTATCCGGCAATGAAACTCTGAAGCCGTTTATCGAAAATGATCTTGGCATAACTTCAATTTCAACGATAGAACTAAAATTCAATTTTAAATATTTTGATGATGTCAATGAGCTGTTAAAAACTTTTATAAACCGAATCAATCCTGATCACAAAAGTAAAATTGAGTGCAATTTAGAAGATTTGCGCAATAGTATTTTTTATAGTGCGCTCACAGATGAAAATGGTAATATACTTGTGGACGAAAATGGAAATAAACTTCTTGCTGAAATTGGTATAACAGATACAGAAGTTTTTCAAAATTTAACGCAAGCGTATATGCCCAAGAATGAGAAAATTATAAAAGATATTATTATACAGATAGATGATGATATTACCGTTGAGCAATTGAGCGAAGGTGAAAAGAAACTTATTCTTGTAAAGACGGTTCTTGAAATTCTTTCAGATGAGAAAACTCTGGTGCTTATGGACGAGCCTGATGCTCATTTGCACGAAGGAAGAAAACCTGCGCTTTGTAACATGATGAGAGAATATCCTAATCGACAAATTGTTATAGCTACTCATTCCCCAATTATGGCTCAAATAGCTAACGAAAAAGAATTACTGATGTTAGAACTTGAAAACGGCAAATCAACCATTTTAACTGATGAAAAAATCGAAAAAATCAAGAAATTGTCAGGTACATCTTGGGATGTTATTGGACAAGGAATGATGTTAAGATCAAGCAGACCTCTTGTGGTTTTTGAGGGTAAAACAGATGTCATGTATGTTAAGCGTGCATTGGAAATGCTCAAATCAAGGGTTACTGATTATGCATCATTAAATGTAGATTTTTTAAATGCCAATGGTGCGGGAAACGTAAAATCATTTATTGATAATCTTAAGGCTTTTGTGCCTGATTCGAAAAAAATAGTAGTCTTCTTTGATCGTGACAACGCAGGGAAAGATGGAGTTCAAGCAATTACAGGTATATCTAAAAATGATGGAAGGGTTGCTCATTATCAAGATATTGTTCAAGATAATATAACTACTTCTTTTATTCCATATAAAGATGGTGTAACCGAAGGTGATTTCCTTATCGAAGATTATTTTTCTTGGGATGATACTATCAAAGCGATTGTAGAAGATGTTATACCAGATCGTAAGCATCCAATTAAGATGTTACCTAATTTGCCAGATAAGATTAAAAAAGAACTTGAAAAAAGAATCAATAAATTTGAGGCAGATGAATTCAATGGATTTATTCCATTACTTGATAAAATAGTTGAATTAACAAAGGAGCAAGCTGTATGAATACACAAAAACTTAATTCAGCAATAGCTGAGTTTACAAAGAAAAAGAAGTCTAATGCAGCATATTATGAGGAAAACTGGGCTGAACGCAAAGAGCGCAAAGAGTATTACCAGTCGTTTACCAAGGATAAGCTTTTGGCTATGACTGAGGAGGAATTCTTAGAGTACATCAGCAAGCTGTGGTCTATGCTTATTTGGGGTAACAAGAAATATGTTGTTGACAAAATGATTGCCGACAACGGTTTTGCCATGCTCAAAAAGCAGTTGGCTGAATTGTTATATAGTACAAATCCTATTGAAAAGCGTTGGGATGTATTTTTGAAATCTATAAAGGGTATGGGGCCTGCAACTATCAGCGAGTTACTTACATACGCAAACCCGCAGGAATATGTAATCTTTAATAAGACAACTATCCTTTGTTATGGCTATCTTGATATCCCCGATATGCCGAAATACAACTATCAGTACACCGGAAAGAAGTATGCGGAAGTATGTGCTATTGCAAAAAAGATCGCCGCAGAACTCAAAAAAGCCGGTGCAGATGATTATGATCTTTTAGCAGTAGATTACTTTATGTGGGATGAAATTTTACCACTCGCTGAAAAGAAGTCTCCCGTATCTCCTGCTACCCCTGAAGTCAAGAAACCTGTTACCGTGAAGGATTCAAAATCTCTCCACGATGAGATTAAGGAAAAGTTGGTTGCCATCGGCGAACTGCTCGGTTTTGATAGCCGTTCCGAAGTTAAGATTACCACCGGTGCGGTTGTAGATGCCGTATGGGAAGCTAAAATCGGCAATATGGGCAAGGCGATCTATGTGTTTGAGGTGCAGTCCAAAGGCTCAATAGATAGCCTTATCCTGAACCTCAAAAAAGCGCAAAGTAACGCCGCAGTTCAGGCGGTTGTAGCTGTGGCAGACGAAGAACAGCTTGCAAAGATTATCCGTGAGAGTGCTGGGGTTATTGATGAAAAATCTCTACGCACTTGGGATTCTGAAGATGTCTTGGCTGTCTACGATTCCCTCGTAAGAGCTCATGAGTCAATTAACAAACTGGCTTTAGTACCAGAAAGTTTTTAAAAAGGAGAAATAAAAAATGGCAATTACAAATTCATATTTAACCTCTACCAAAAACCTAGAAAGTATAATAAACTCTGTTATTAATGCAAAAGCTCCTGAACGATTTACGAATAAATTTCTCGAAGACCTTGGATATAAGAGTAGTAATGATCGTCTTGTAATAGGTATGTTTAAAGCCTTAGGCTTATTAGATGACAACGGACAACCATTGCAGAGATATTATGAGTTTTTGGATCAAACTCAAACTGGTAGAATTATTGCAATAGGCATTGAGGAAGCTTACGAAGATTTATTTAATCTTCGTAAAGATGCTCAAAATTTAACAAATGATGAAGTGAAAAATAAACTTAAAACCATCACACAAGGTCAAAAAAGTGATAAAATTTTAGGATTAATGGCTATGACTTTTAGAGCTTTTTGTGATTTGGCTGACTGGGATTCTGTTGGAACAGAAGAAACAAATAAAATTGAAACGCCTCATGTTGTTTTAAAAAGTGATAATACAGAAAAATCTCAAACAAAAACAGATCCGACTACTACTGACATGAATCTTCATTATAATATCCAAATACATTTACCTGAAACAACTAATATGGCTGTTTACGATGCCATTTTTCAAAGTTTGAAAAAACATTTAATGTGATGGTGATTAAATGAACGAAGATAAATTATATTCCTTTATTATGCGAGGCGAATTGACTAAGGTATCACTTGAAGACTCGGGGGTCGTAAGCAAACATTCTTCATCTGCTGCACTAACCCAAAAATATATTGATTCTCTATCATTAGATTTACTAGATGATGAATGTGTTGAATCAGCAAAAGTAATGGCTACTGTTTACACAGCAATTGCAGCCTTCGAAAATATGGTTCGTCAATTTGTAGTAAAAATATTAATGGAAAACAAAGGCGAAAATTGGTGGACTGAATGCGTATCTGATAAAATCAGAAAATCTGCGGATAGTAGAAAAGCAGAAGAAGATAAGATCAAATGGCACACGCATCGAGGCACTTCTATGATAAATTATGTCGACTTTGCTGATTTAGCGAACATAATGGGACAAAATTATGATTTGTTTGAAGTGCACATTGTTTCATTAGAATGGGCAAAGCAAATCTTTACTACCCTTGAAAAATCTAGAAATGTTATCATGCATAGTGGCGAACTTGGTGAACGTGATATCGAAAGAATAGGCATAAACATACGTGACTGGATTAGCCAAGTAGGTGCATAACAAATAATGGACTAACATTACTCAGTGTTGTTAGTCCATTTTCGTTATATAAAAATCAGTTCTCTAATCACAGATCCCGTTACACATACTCTGATACTATTCATCTTTTGCACCCACTTCATTTGGTCGGCGGATTTGAGCTGTTCCGTGACACCTTCCTTTTCGGCGTATTCTTTTCCCAGCCGAGAAAAGAGGGCTTGTGCTTCTTCCTCTACATCGGCGAGGTGGGAATGTAGCTTGCCGGAAGTGAGCAGATTGTAGTACAGGATTTTGTGGTGTTGCTTCAAGTAGCGCAGTCGGCGCTGGCCGTAAATGCCGATAGGCCGTTCTTCCTCGGGTGGTAAGTAAAGATTCGGTAGGCAGTAGTCACCTTGCTTTGTGTATGTGCCGCCGATTTGTTCAAATATTGATTTCATATAGCGAACCTCCTTTGAGCTTTAATTAATTGCAAAAAATGCTCAATTACAAAAAATACAACGAATATTCTGCTGTTCATTACACTTTTTACGACGAACATTGAAATTTAGGCGTTTTTCCGGAACAGAATTACTCTTTTAGCAAATCTTGAAACGGTGTTTCGGTTGATATAAAGGCTTCATAGGCGAAGTTTGCGCCGAGGCGGAAGCCCATAATAAAGCTATCGAGATTGGATTCGCCGTTGACAACACCCTAAGCGTTCACATAGTCGAGAAACCATTTCTTCGGCTTGTCGGTCAGGGCGTTGGTCAGCAAATCTTCGTTCTTCATCAGAATTTCCATTTGCTTTTGCACCGTCTAGTTTTCTTTTGTACTGCGTGCCTGCGGATCAATATTTCCGTAGTAAAATTCTTCTATAAACCGTGGCATAAATAATGCACCTGCCTTTCGATTACAGTTTAGCAAAATCGAAAAACAGGTGCGAGTATGCGAATTTTCAAATCGCACATTACTTCTTCTGCTTCATCTTCCGCTGAAAATCGTTCAGCGTCTGGATATGCCAGAGGCTTTTGCGGGTGATGGAACGGAAGGTCAGCGAACAGAAAAAGTCGATTAGAAAGATTTTCGGTATGTAAAAGAGCTGTCCTTTGCGGAACGATTTAAGCTCCCCACGGTTGCACCAATTATTTACGGTGGTTTTGGCGTAGCCGGTCAGGGCGACAACATCCTGAACGGTCACGACATCCTTATATTTGCTGAGCAATTTGGCGTAATAGCCGTGCATTTGCCTAAGTACATCCTCGGGCAGTTCTTTGGAAAGCTTTGCCACATAATGATCGCCATACCATCCTCTTGGTGCGGAATAGAGCTCGGGGTAAACGGCTCGCTCCTCAAGGTACGCCCGAACATCCTCTTTCTTAATTTTATAGCACCGAGTTTTCTTGCCCGTTCACTCGCAGGGCACCTTGCCGCTTTTGAGTAAATGCAACGCCGTGGATTTGCTGATATGGCAGAGTCGATAAAACTGATCCTTATTCATCACATCGGGCACGCTGTCCCAATCAATCGGTAGATTCTTCATCTGATACACCTCAAAAAATAGATTTCGTCGGCTTGAAGTCCTTTCTGCGGTGTATTGAATTCTGTATTGCCTTCTCTCGTGATTTCTCTCCTGTCTCCCCTAATTTCTCTCCAAAATCGGCAAAAATGCCGATTTGAACCCACTTTGAAAAAATGCAGTTGTAACAAGGCTTCAAGGGCGAAAAAGCCTTATTTTAAGCGGCTTTCGGCGCAGACAAAACGACCTGAAACTGGCACAAAACGACCGGAAGTTGACACACTGACTAAAAGACTCGAAATCAGTTGACGGGTCAAACCGTCCGGGGGTTCGAATCCCTCCATCTCCGCCAAATTGTGTTGACAAAAAAGATGCACAGCAAAAATGCCGCACGAAAGTGCGGTGTTTTTGCGTTCAAAAGAAAAAACAGGCGAATTCAGAACAGAAAAGTTAGATTTTCAAAAAGAGGGTCCGCTCACTCCGAAAACGGCGGTTTGGGAGATGCGCATGGCCCGTTTTACGCCATCAGGTGATTCGAACCCCCAAGCATTTAAAAAAAGACATGAGAAAGCGCGCAGCCGTCCTCTGGCCCAATCAATTTGGGCCGGAGGGCGGCTTTTGTTTTTGCCGGCAGGTTTGTCCCTTTTGGCGCTTATGCTTCGTTTGTTCGCCATTCCTTATTGGTATTGGTAATAGCTTTCGGGTGGCTTTTCATCTATACTTGCGTCAGCAAATGCGAAAGGAGAAGGACGCGATGGCCGATACCAAGAACCTCTGCGCTCAGATCCCCCTGAGCCTCCACGACCGGGTATGCGCCGAGAAGGATCAGGTGGGCCTGACCACCGCACAGTACATCACCAACCTGCTCATCGAATACTACCAGATGAAAGAAAACGGAGGGAACATGAACATGGCGAACAACGGCAGCAGAACGATGGCGTTCCAGATCCCGGAGGAACTCTTCCAGCGCATCAAGGCGCACCTGGACCGGGAGAGCCTTCGGCTGGGCCGGAAGTACACCCAGCGGGAGTTCGTCCTGGGACTCATCGAGGAGGCCCTGACCGCCTCCGAGAACACCTGCCAGGTGCAGGAGGACGGCGAGGACGCCCAGCAGTCCGATGAGGACGAGATCGCAGAAGCAACGGAATAACGCACAACGTCATCGTGACGAGAGAGGCCCCCAGGGCATCCCGGAGAACCGGGGTGTCCTGGGGGCCTTTTTCGTTTGGCCGGAAAGGAGGTGAACGATCATGCTCAGACAACAAACAGCATCTCGATTTACAGAACAGGAGATGGACATCGCCAAGGGGACAGACCTGCCGGACCTGCTCACCCACCTGGGGTATCAGGTGCGGCGGGTGGGCAGCTACTACACCACCAGAGAGATGGACAGCCTGCGGATCAAAGAGCGCCGGACCTGGAGACGGTATTCCAACCAGACGGGCGGGGACGCCATCACATTTTTGCAGGAATTCTGCGGCAAGGACTTCCGGGAGGCGGTCAGCTACCTGCTGGAGTTCAACGGTCACCGCGCGAGGGCCTCCCCCATCCCGCACCGGCTGGCCCCCGCAAAAAAGGAACGCCCCGCATTTGCCCTGCCCAACGCAGCCCCGGACCAGCGGCACGTGTTCGCCTACCTTCGGAAACGGGGGATCGCCCCCCAGGTCATCCAGGGCTTCATCCAGGCGGGCCTGCTGTATGAGGATGCCGACCACCACAACTGCGTGTTTGTGGGCCGGGATGGAGGAGGACAGCCGGTGTTCGCCAACAAGCGCGGCACCTATGACCGGAACGGCTCGGGGTTCAAAGGGGACGTTATCGGCAGCAATAAGGACTTCGCATTCCGCCTGCCCTGCGACCCCAGCCAGGACTGGGTGGCTGTCTTTGAAGCCCCCATCGACCTGATGAGCTTCTGCACCCTGCACCGGCAGGGGCGGGGCAACGCTGTTGCCCTGTGCGGGTTGCACCATGGGCCGCTGGACAACTACCTGCGGGAAAATCCCCACCTGAAGCGGATCGTCCTGTGCCTGGACGCGGATGGGCCTGGACAAGAGGCGGCGGAGAAGTTCCGGGCCGAGTACACCCAGAAGGGCTATGCCGTGTCCATCAAGACACCCGCCCAGGGCAAGGACTGGAACGAGTACCTGCTGTGGCGGGGCGGAGAGGAGAGGAGGCGGGAAAACAGCGAAAGATGACCCATGATCCAGGCTGAACATCATTAAAAACGGAGGAAATACCATGAAACGCATCGCAACCGCACTGTGCGCCCTGGCCGTTGTCATGGCCGGGAGCGTCCCTGCCCTGGCCGCGGAGGAGGCCCCGCGCCAGGACGCCAGTTACTACCCCATCTCTGTGGAGGAGTATACCTACGGGGATCTGGATGAACTTCGTGTCAAGAAGGTCTACCAGCTCTCCCTTTCGGATGACCCCAGCCTCATCCCCACCGGGGACTTTGAGCGGAACGGCCTGTGGTTCACCCTGCTGGACATGACCCGCAAGAACGAGGTGGGCGTGGACACCCAGCCCTATACCGAGACGGTCACCCGGCCCAGCAAGACCAACGATATGGCCCAGGTCCTCCAGGCGCTGGAGGCGGAGATGGAGGTCACCACAGCGGAGGGCTATGCCGGCACCCTGCACCTGGACCACACCAGCGTCCAGGTCAAGACGGACGGCTACGCCACCAGGACCAACAACCTCTCCGCCACCCGCAGCTACCCCAACCTCTCGGACGCGGATGTGTCCCTCGTCCCCAAGAGCATCGAGGACAAGGGCAAGACCCTCACCCTGGCCGATGTCCAGTGGAGCGAGGCGCAGTATGCAGACGGCGCGGGCGGTACCGTGACCCGCTACACCGCCACC
>OGRL01002632.1_pt1 | contig 11601 bp, 9 predicted proteins | sample 1553481 | NCBI WGS metagenome assembly OGRL01 (sample SAMEA2580036, study PRJEB22360) | human gut metagenome
ACGCCCCTCCGCGAGGGGCGACATATCCGGGGGCATGCCCATTTTACTGCATTCGATTTCAATTCACGCCCCTCCGCGAGGGGCGACTTGATGCGTTCCTTGACGGCCACGCGCACGAAATTTCAATTCACGCCCCTCCGCGAGGGGCGACCAGTGACGCAATTAACGACATCAAGGCGGAGCGGATTTCAATTCACGCCCCTCCGCGAGGGGCGACAAGGGCTTGACGTATGCCATCACAAGGTGTATAAATTTCAATTCACGCCCCTCCGCGAGGGGCGACCCAGAGGCGAACATTTCCGGGCTATTGATGAATATTTCAATTCACGCCCCTCCGCGAGGGGCGACGCGTGCGCTGCTGCGTTCCGGCGTGCAGAATATTTCAATTCACGCCCCTCCGCGAGGGGCGACTGAAAAAATCGCAAAAAAATGCGAAAAAGGGCTTATTTCAATTCACGCCCCTCCGCGAGGGGCGACTCCAGTACTACCAGCGCTATTTATTCCAGAAACTATTTCAATTCACGCCCCTCCGCGAGGGGCGACGGACTTGCTGAATTCCGTAAATAGGTTGTGCAATTATTTCAATTCACGCCCCTCCGCGAGGGGCGACGTCGCCGTCGTTCTGGCGGCTATCGCTGGGTTGCATTTCAATTCACGCCCCTCCGCGAGGGGCGACACACTGCGGGATCGATTGCCCGGTTCTCCCTTTTATTTCAATTCACGCCCCTCCGCGAGGGGCGACGAGCCGTCTGGGCATATGATTATCGTCCGCAAAGGATTTCAATTCACGCCCCTCCGCGAGGGGCGACCGGAGGGGCGACGGCAAAAGATATGCAATTTCTGCAAATCTTTTGTTCAACCCTTACAAATCAGCATGGCTTAACAATAGTGCCACGCAATTTGTCGAGATTATTTTGGTGATATTTCATAGAATCATCGCTTGAATTTTGACATCACGCTGCGCGAGACGGTCGGTCATTCATGTATGATTCACATGCGCTGAAAAGAGTGTTTTCAGCTTCCGCTATAACATCAGCAGTTCTCCAGCTTCAATGCGCGCAGTGCAACCAAGCACATCAATGCGCTCCTTGTAACTGTTGCCAAGGCGATAGAAGCGAACGGAGTCATGTTCTGCATCAATTGTCGCTGCCAATTGCGCCTTGAGCGCCGTCAGCTGTGCTGCATCAAGCAGGACTTCAAATACAGAGTTCTGAACACGCCGTCCATAGCGTTCGCAGAGTTTCGCTACACGCCTAAGCCGCGCTGCTCCCGCTTCGGTTGCTGTATTTACATCATAAGTAACAACAACCAACATTTTTTCACCTCCAGACAAACGGCGGATAGCAATCAAGATCCCCGCGCAAGACACGCGCCAGCATCATGGCCTGTACATAAGCAATCAGCCCAACTTGGATTTTTTCTCCGAGATACGGATGCGTGATTTCTTCCTGCTTTCGGTCACGCCATGCGGTAAGTACCGTTTTGCGCCCGCGCTCGTTCAGCATAACAGCCAGCGAATCGTACTCAAAGTCCTTATCCGTCAGCTGACGTTTGTTGAACAGAGACAGCGCCAGCCGGTCGCACAGCGGCGCTCGGAACTCTTCCAGCAAGTCCAGCGCCAGCGACGGCCGTCCCGGTCGAAGCGTGTGCAGCCATCCTGCCGCTGGATCTAAGCCTACCGTTTCAAGTGCCGCTTGAATGTCCCGCGTTTGCAGCGTGTACATAAACGACAGGACTGCATTCACTTCATTGCGCGGCGGTCGTCTGCTGCGCTCCACAAACTGGAAGGGGCATTGTGGGGAAATCATGTCGTCAAAATGCGCAAAGTAGCATTTTGCGGCGGCTCCTTCGATGCCGCGCATTTGGTCAACACCTGCGCATGTCTCCAGCTGTGCTGCATACTGGCTAATAGACTGGCAGGCTGCTCGAAGACTCTCTGCTGTTGCCGCATCCTGCGTCCGTGCCGTGCGCATCAATACATTTTTCTCGTTGAGTAGCTTTCCCACCAGGAGGTTCTGCACGAATTTCATGCGGAAGTCATCATCATCCAGCGCTTGATACTGCTTTTTTCTCAGCAACACATTGCCGCTGACCGGCCCGCAAATGCGGCTGTAAAAGCGTCCATTCGACGATAGGAACGTCAGCGTAATCCCGTGCTCAGCGCAGAAACCAATCAGCGGTGTGGAGACTGTCATTTCCCCAAAGCACACGATTCCGTCCAGCATCACAGCCGGTACACTTGCTTTCTCTTCGCCGCCAATTTTCACGCAGATATTCTCGTTGCGGCAGAAAAGGTAGCTGTCTGGCGTTGTCACATAGAGGGTTTCCAGTAATTTCTTCATTCCGTCTCCACCCTCTCTGCTTCAAGAAGAAGCGCCTTGCAATATTCCTTCGCGGATGTTTTTACCTTCGGCATACAGTATTCCTGCATCGAGCAACGTTTGCATTTCGGGCCGTAAGTTGCCGACGGAATCAGCATTTCGCGGCGGACTTTCCAGAGTTTCTGCACAGTCTGCCGTACCTGTTCACGCAGCGCTTCATCAAGTTCCACATCCACTCTGCGATGCGCGGTAATGTAGAACAGCGCGCCTGCCGGGATCGTCGTGTGATACATTTCCTCTAAGCACATCGCCTCCGCGCAAAGCTGAATCTTGTATTCTGATTCATCGCGTATCTTCCCATGCTTGTACTCCACCGGCAGCAGCCGCACCGGGAAATCCACTGCGGGAATCGTGCAGCCGTTTTCATCCCGCACCGCTTCAATGCAGTCGCATTTTCCGCTGATTTGCATTTCGTCCGAAAAGACACTGTTCTCGTAGAGCTTCACGAAATCGCCGCGCCGCTCCACGCGCTGTGTATGAACCCGTTCATGCTCGGCGCGACCTTTCGCCGTCTCGACATTTTCTACCCATACACGTTCATTCAGCAGCAGCGCGGCGCGCCGCAGACAGTAATCTGCCTGCGACAGCCACGATAACGGAAGATACTCCTGCTCGTCATCCACGGGTAAACCAGCTTTCTCCCTGCGGCAGTTCATCCCAGACAATTTCCCCATAAGGATTGCTCAAAAAGCCCATCCGTACCCCCGCAGGCACCTTATCCAGCGCCACCTTTGCTTCATAGTCACGATAATTGCGGGGGAAATCCACCTTCTTCTGCACCGTCACCAGTTCAAAGAGTTTATGCGCCGGTGCACAGCCCAATTTGGCTTGACGTGCGCGCTGTTCAGGATTCGTATCCGTGCCTTCGTGCTTGAAGATGATGAGCGGAGAAACGACCTCCATTTCGCCCTTGCTCGCCGAACGGTCATGCTCATACATGTTGAGAATCGCCTCAAACAGCGCCTTCATATCAGCTTCATCGAATCCCGTTTCCGCTGCAAGATTCGCGCTGATGAAGCCACGCACCTCATACAGACCAAAGGGGATAATCTGCTTGCGTCCCATCGTGCGCAGCTTATCTTCAGACGCTTCCTGTTCCGCTTTCTCATATTCCTCGTAGGATTTGTCATTTCCACCCAATGCCGCCGCCATGCGCGTGATGGATATGTCCAGCGGCAGTACCGAATCCAAACTCTTGCCGAAAGCAAGTTGAACAGGACCGCGGACTTGCCCCGCATTGGGGCCAGTAGACATCACAGCCCCAAAGGTGCGCACATCGTAGAAGAGTTCACACGCTTTTTTGCGTGCCGCATAAACCGGATTTTTTTCTTTCGCGCCTTCAATCCCCGCTTCGCGCTTTGCCAGCGCAATCTGCTTATTCAGATTCACCGCCTTCTGCACGAAAATCCCCATGCCCGGCACGCCCGGATAAGCAATCTCAATATAGTTGCGAATGCGGCGTTTCGTGGCCACGTCGGTGATAAACCCCTGCATGGTCTGCGGGTCAATCCGGGGCATGTTGCCCATATCCGGGTCGCCGTTCGGGTTGGCATTGGTGCAAGCAACATAGTACATAAATTCGTAACGGTTCTGCAGTGCCATTTTCTTATTCCTCCTCGTCCGTTTCTGCCGCAGCTTTCTGTTCTTTCTTCACTTTCCGCAGTTCATTGAGTCTCCGATTCAACTCCGCTGTCATTTGGCGATACCCCAGCGCAAAGTAAGCCTGCTGCTCCAAGTTCAGCATGGTGGGGATTTCCCCAATGTCACAAGTCACCTTATCCAGCATTTCCAGATACATCTTCAGATAGTCGCCCTTGATTTTGTCCTGGTGCGGTACGGAGAGAATTGACAGCTGCCCCAGCACCAGTGCCGGCATCTGACAAGCAGATGCATAGTAGCGCTGTACAATACCTGCCTGAACATCTCTCATTGCAAACTGCTGCATACTCGCATACACGGCGACCCACGCGCCGCAGCGGTATGCAACATTCGTATTTTCCGCCTGATACATAGCTTCTATCACGCCTTCCTTTCGATTGTTTTTCCGAATCAGCCATACTTTCAGCCATTGGCAGCACATTGCATCGGGCACGGGCGCATGTTTATCTTCTTCGCTGGCACTGGCCATTTGATTGCGAATGTATCGCAGCGCACGAACCGCCACGGAATCCGGCAGCATACTGTCCGTCAAGATTGCGTGCAGCACCGCTGGCGTAATTCCTGAAAGTTCCTTGTCCATCCGCTTGAAAACGTTCTTTTCGCTCTTTTGCCGCGGCATCAGACGAATCATCATTGCTTTCAGCGAATTAATTTTTGTGAATCCCGTTCCACCGAGATCGACCATTTGCAAGTCATTGCGCCATTGCTGGATGCTCTCCTCCAGTTCGCCGTAATTCCCGTGGTCGTAGCTGCGAACCATGACACGCCCTGTAACGCCGGACAGCAGGAGGATGTAATACTGCGTGCTGGCTGGAATCGCGATTGTCGCTGCTCCGCTTTCAATGCTCTCGATGCGTTTGGCTGCAATATCGCGTTTAGCATCAGGATTTGACGGTGCTTCTACCGTTTCATCAAATTCTTCATCGTCGTCGTATCCATCATCATCTTCCGTCTGCTGTTCTGTTTCCTGATTCTTAGGATCGCCATCCAGTGCTTGCTGCATCGGGTCGCATTCCGCAGGAACATAGCAGTCAAACCAATGGACAAAGCGCATTCCCGCCAACGTTGGCGAAAGCGTTTCGCTTGACATGAGATGGTCAAGCGCCGCTTTCACCGCGTCAATTGCTTCCGCAGAAACAGGCGCATTCGCCGATTGCTTTAGCCCGTACGAGCAAAATGCTGGCTTGTCAAAGCAAAACAGCGCATCACCGCGTCCATGTCCGCCAACTTGCAAAAGTCCCTTAATTGGCGGCAGGGTAGCAACCGGCATCGTTTTTTCTCCAGTAATCAGGCACAAGCTTTCTGCCGCGCCATGCTGCGTGAACTGCTGACGAAACTCCCGCCACCATTCCTGCACCTCCGGAATTTCGACAATAGGCGTTCCTGCAATTTCAAATGAAACGCGGTCTGATGGCTTCAGCTTCAGCCGCAGCAGTTCCTGCCGGACCTGCTCACAGCAGGTTTCGTCCTCCAGCAAATGTACACAGGCGGACAATTCCGGGGCTTTCTGCGCTGCATGCTGAAGAGAAGCAAGGAAATACCGATGCTTGAGCGTGTTGTCTTTCGGCTTTTTGCCTTCCTCTCTCTGCTCAACTTTGCTTTCCGACGTATCTTTCCAGAAGACAACCTCGTTTTTTTCTACCAGCACATTGCACTTGTCTTTGCCATTCGCCAAGCTGCCAATGTCAGGGCAAAAGTATTCATCCTCGCCGTCCTGCCTCACGCCAAGGAACGTGCCATTCGCGCCAAGGCAAACCCATGCCTTTACCGTCTTTTTCACCATGCCCGGAGGCGGCAGCAGCTGGTAACGCATGGCATAATCGTACAGCGGTCTCAGCATATCGCATCCCCCTTCAGGACTTCCGGGCTATCATAGGGCGGCACTTCAATGACGCCCTGCTTCATCACCGCATGATACAGGGACAGCCTTGTCCGCGTTTTCTTGCGAACCTCCGCATCATGCAGGTCAAAAATGTCGTACACCATCAAGCCCAAATCCATGTCTTGCTGAATCGGCTTTTCGTTCGGGTCACTTTCAGAAAAGTACGCGACGCATTCCCTTAAGCCGAGCGCAGGCTGGCAAAAGCACTTGCCACCTTTAATTCGCCGTTCAGCCTGTGCATACAGCTGCTCCACCGTACCATGATAATCCGGCCGCGGCACAATCTGCGCGGTAATGCGGTAGCGGACATCATACAGGAAAACCGTTTGCCGCTGTGTCCGCTCATCCTCTGCGCTGATTGGTTCCATATTATTGCCCAATATGGACTTCACTTCATTGCGCCTGACGCTGATATAGCGGATAGGTTTCAGCACCTCAATTTTTGTAATCATCCAAAAAAATTCTTTAGGTTTCGCGTACACGCTTGACAGTATGCCTCGTGCTGCTGATGGTGTTGGGACTGCCTGCGAAAGCCTTTCTACTTTCGTTGTCGGCGAAGTGAAGCACGCCAAGTCACCCCAAACGGTCACTGAAATCTCCATGATTTTTCATCACCTCCATGTTCTTCTCTCTGCCAAATCAGCAGAGAGGATAGCATTATCTTTGTACTATTTCAATTCTCAGCTTGTTAGCCTATCAGTGTTTCAAGCTGTCAGTACAAATATAATGTAAATCGAATGAATTGTCAATGGCAAATCTGGTATATAAGCATTTTTTTCACCATATTGGGAGGTCGTTTTTCAGCTGCATCCCCGTATCCATATGATAATCATCCTTCCTGCGAAGCACCCAATAGCCGGATGGCTGCCGGCTCTCATTCCGCTTTCCCGCAAAATACAGTTGCTCTGCGTAACGGCTGAAGTCATCATTCGCATATGCAGTCACGCACAGCTCTGCAGCTTCATGCATCCACTTCGCCGTCACGCCGTTTTCCAAGGCTTCTTCCTTCAGCTTCTCAAACAGCTTGTTTTCAGGTTCATATGGTACAAGCACCTGCACGCCGTCATTCTTGATGATGCGATAGTTTTTCTCAGCTCCTGCATAATCCTGCATTTGGATGGCCTCGCTCAGCTCCTTCTTCCCTTTCAGCTTCCAAAAGAGCTTCTGATAGTAGCGCTGAATGTCGCTCGGATTCATCAAGTCAATCGGTTTCTCAATATGCAATGCACTAACCAGCGTTGCCGCCTTTTCATACCATGTATCAGGATATAGCCTTTCTTCATCCGGAAGGAACACAAGCACTTGCCCGCCTTCGGGATGGCGGCCGTTTCGATTGCAACGTCCTGCCGCCTGAATGATTGATTCCAGCGGGGCCAGCGCGCGGAAAACGCTGTCAAAGTCCAAATCCACCCCCGCTTCGATGCACTGCGTCGCAACCACACGGCAAGGCAAGCCGTCGCGCAGCCGCTTTTTGACTTGCTCTATCACGACGCGCCGATGTGCCGGACACAATTCCGTCGTGATGTAGAATACTGATTCCGTCTCACATACCAATTTCAGCGCATCGAACAGCTTCTTCGCGTGCTTTTTCATGTTCACAATGGTGCAGATACTCCGCTGTGCCGCCATTTTCTGCGCAATTTCTTCCCACGAGATTCTCTCATTCGGCAAAACTCGCCATGTCACCTGAACGCGGCGAAGTTGCTGATACATATCGGCATGGTTCGGACAAATCTCCGTAGCATGCCAAGTAAGATTAGGGATTGATTGATAATCCGGCTGTGTCGCCGTAGAAAAGAGCATCGTCACATTCTTCTTCGGCAGATTGCAAAGCGCCTGAATGGTTTTGAGCGTCGCAGGAAACAATTCTGCAGACAAGCTCTGCGCTTCATCGAAAATGATTACAGAATTCGCCAACCGATGCAGTTTCCGAAGATTCGGGGCTTTTGCCGCAAACAGCCCCTCGAAAAATCGCACGGATGTGGTCACAATGACTGGCATATCCCAGCGCTGTGCAAACTTTCGCTGCTCTTCTGTCAGCTGCCGTTGGCTATGATCTTCCAGCAAAACGTCATCCCCAAGGATTTTCCGATATTCAATTGCATTCTGTTCCGTCAGCGTAATAAACGGCAGCACAATGATGATTCGCTGCTGACCGTTCTTGCGGCATTGGCGCAGCGCAAAATGCAGCAAGGCCAGCGTTTTTCCTGTGCCAGTAGGCGCTGTCAGGGTGTAAATCCCCGGCGCATGATCCCCCGCCCTGCCGCACGTTTCAAACAACTCATTCCGCAGTGCATTGAGTTTTTTATCAGCCGTTGAGTTTCTTGCCAGTTCCGCCCGATGCGCATTTAAGCGCTCCAGCCAGTTTTCCGCATCACATTTCGGCGGCTCCGGGATGATTTCTCCATCCTCTTCCGCTGATGCGGTGTAATCTGCATCCACCAAGCAAGAAAGCAGCATTCGCGACCAAAGCATCCGTTCTTCTTCCCCAAGCGTCATATTCTTGATTCCAATTCGTTTCCAGTCCGGAAGTTCCTCACGAAATATATCTCTTAGCGCCCTGTAATTCTCTTCTCCTGTCAACGCGACCTCCTTTCCCTCGTTACCTTCCAACCACTTTTGCGTTGTCATGCATTCAAGTAGCGAATACTTCAGCTGATTGTAGCAGAGCAGCGTCCCATGATGCGCATTGATGGCTTCCAAAATGGGTGCATAATTTGTACTTGCAATTTTTTCACTTATGCACTCTTTCGTTTCTTTCCCTGCGTATTTACTCGTTTTGATAAGCAGCCACCACAAAAACGCAGCGCTCACCCTTGCATGGTCTACTCTGGATGCGTTTCCTTCCAAGACATCTTGGAATTTATCTGTGAGCTTGCCAGCATCATGAACCGTTCCGGCCATTTCCGCTTCTTTTTCCATGCCCAGTTGTCTTCCATACTCTTTGCTCAATTCCCCCACCGCGCAAAGATGTTCCTTCACCTCCACCTGCTTGCGTCCGGGACGCTTCGACTTCGCGTACCACTTCTTCATAGTATCTCTCCATCTTCATATTAAATTTGAACGGTTGAACTTCATATTTAGTGTACATAAGTTCCTCTATTTTGTCAATACTCTCAATGGTAAAATTTTAAGGCAACACCGCACAAATGAGGTATCGGTCACTGGCACCATATCCCCCCGATATATTCACCAATTTCCCTACAAATCAATCCGAGTAATAGCAAAAGGCTCTGCCGTTCTTCCTTCACGGAAGTCTGCAGAGCCTTTTTCATCCTATAAAGTTATATTCCAGCACCCGCAAGCCATTCGCGCCATCCGACACATCAGAATAACGCAAACGCCGCGACTGCTATCATTTTGCTATCAAACAGGCAATCCTGTTTTGAAAAAGTGCGTGTTTTCAAGGTTTTGCAGCCCTTCACATCCACTTTTTCATTATTCCCACTCAATACTCGCCGGCGGCTTGGTCGTCACGTCCAGCACGACGCGGTTCACATGCGGCACCTCATTGACAATCCTTGCGGAAATCGTGCGCACGACGTCGTACGGGATGCGCGCCCAGTCGGCGGTCATGAAGTCGCTTGTATTGACCGCGCGCAGCGCCAGCGTATAGTCATACGTCCGGCCGTCACCCATGACGCCGACGGAGCGCATGGAGGTGAGGACCGCGAAATACTGGCTGAGACTGCGGTCGAGCCCGGCCTTGGCGATCTCGTCGCGGAAGATGAAGTCGGCGTCGCGCAGCGTGTCGAGCTTTTCCTTCGTGATATCGCCGATGACGCGGATGGCAAGACCCGGGCCGGGGAAGGGCTGGCGCATGACCAGATACTCCGGCAGGCCCAGCTCCCGACCAAGCTGACGGACCTCGTCCTTGAAGAGCATCCGCAGGGGTTCGATGATCTCCTTGAAGTCCACATAGTCCGGCAGGCCGCCCACGTTGTGGTGGCTCTTGATGACCGCGCTCGGCCCCTTGTGGGACACGGACTCGATCACGTCGGGATAGAGGGTCCCCTGAGCCAGCCATTCCACGTTGCCGATGGCGCGCGCCTCTTCATCGAAGACGTCGATGAAGGTATGGCCGATGATCTTGCGCTTCTTCTCAGGGTCTTCGACCCCGGCGAGCAGATCAAGGAAACGATCCTGCGCGTTCACCAGCTTGAGGTTCAGATCGAAGTGCTCGCGCAGGTAGGTGACGACCTCGTCGCCTTCGCCGGAGCGGAGCACGCCGTTATCCACAAAGATGCAGTGCAGGTTCTTGCCGATGGCCTTGTGCAGCAGCACGGCGACCACGGTGGAGTCCACACCGCCGGAGAGCGCGCAGACCACATGCCCGTCGCCCACGGTTTCGCGCACTTCGTTGATCACGCGCTCCACAAAGGAAGACATGGTCCAGTCCGGGGTGATCTTGGCGATCTTGAACAGAAAGTTGCGGAGCATGGTGTCGCCGTCCACGGAGTGGTGCACTTCGGGGTGGAACTGCACGGCGTAGATCTTGCGGGCCTCGTCGGCCATGGCCGCCACTTCGAGCGTATCGGTGCTGCCGGTAACGAGGAAACCCGCCGGAGGCGTCTTCACGGTATCGCCGTGGGACATCCACACGCGGGAAAGCTTGGTCAGATCGATGCCGTCCCACAGGGCGCAGGAACGGACAAACCGCAAGTCGGCGGGGCCATACTCGCGGGTTTCGGACTGTTCCAACCCACCACCGAGGTTGAAGGCCAGAAGCTGCATACCGTAGCAGATGCCGAGGACCGGCACGCCGAGGTCAAGGAATCCCTTGTCCAGCGCGGGAGCGTCCTTTTCCCCCACGCTCGCGGGGCCACCCGACAGGATGATTGCGGAGGGCTGCATGGCTTTCACCTGCGCGGCGGTGACGACGCAGGGGTGGATTTCGGAATAGACGCCGGCTTCGCGCACCCGACGGGCGATGAGCTGCGTAACCTGAGAGCCGTAGTCTATAATGATAACTTTACTGGGCATCGTATGTCCTTTTGTTCGAGAGACAGCGTTGTCTCAGAGTCTGTCAGTGTCAATGAGAATCCCGGGGCGTCCGGGAAGGCGGCGGGGAGGACCCTCCCCGCCGAAAGGGGACTTACGCGTTGTCCACGCGATAGTTGGGAGCTTCCTTGGTGATGATGACGTCGTGGACATGGCTTTCGCGCAGGCCCGCGGCGGAGATTTCCACCATCTGGGATTTTTCGAAGAGTTCCTGAATGGTCGCCGCGCCGCAGTAGCCCATACCGGAGCGGACGCCGCCCACAAGCTGGTAAATGGTCTCGCTGGCCAAGCCGCGGAAGGGCACGCGTCCCACGATGCCTTCGGGGACGAGCTTCTTGCTCTTCTGCTGGAAGTAACGGTCGGAGCTGCCTTCCTTCATGGCGTCGATGGACCCCATGCCGCGATAGATCTTGTAGGTACGGCCCTGATAGAGGATGGTTTCGCCCGGGCTTTCCTCGGTGCCCGCGAGCAGGCTGCCGACCATGACGGAATTCGCTCCGGCGGAGAGGGCCTTGACCACATCGCCGGAGAATTTGATGCCGCCGTCGCCGATGCAGCAACGGTCCATTTCACGGGCGGCGCGGGAACATTCCATGATGGCGGTGACCTGCGGAACGCCCACACCGGCCACGACGCGCGTGGTGCAGATGGAGCCGGGCCCGATGCCCACCTTCACGG